>Ga0233439_10005933_pt1 | contig 11069 bp, 8 predicted proteins | sample SI_123_September_6_FD_182713 | JGI IMG/M metagenome (GOLD analysis project Ga0233439, IMG submission 182713) | Seawater microbial communities from Saanich Inlet, British Columbia, Canada - SI_123_September2016_100_MG | ecosystem: Environmental > Aquatic > Marine > Inlet | place: Canada: British... | reverse complement strand
TCCACGACCCTGCGTAACTCGAATGAGTTGGAAGATTCAAGACTACGGGGTTTATCCGGTTTAGCATCGTAACCAGCAAGTCTCTGAAAACTTTCTTCAGCGGACAGGGACAGTTTTTCTTCCACTTCCTTTTTGAAATTTAGTTCTTCCTCAATACTCTCCAGAACCGCCTGAATATCTTCTTGTATGAAAGCACTGCGTAATGTGTAGGAGGTGCAATTGCAAAGATGCTTTATTGCTCCTTGAAGGTTTTCCCTTTGCGAGAGCACAGCGTCATCCAACAGGATTGGGATAATCAAAAGGTCGAGATTTATGGCAGAAATGATTTCAAAACGGATGCGCTCGCTGAGTACAGATTCATCTATGGGCAGGGTCAGGTTTCTTGTGGAGAACTCTGTTCTGGAAATAATAATTATCAATGCATCGCATAGGGAAATATTTCTTCGTATATATGATTGTGAGAATACTTCGGCAATTTCAAGGCCAATACACTTGGCCTCCAAACTAATTTGAAATTCTCGAATGATATTTTCGACTGTGGCTTTAGATTCGGGATTGCTGAGGCTGAAATATAGAGTCGGCATAATCGAGTGCCTTGTTTTAATCTGCGTCTAATTGCAGTGGCATATTTAAAAGTCGTCATTAATGACGAAATGACTTCTCACCACTGGTGTAATGGGTAGCAGGTTCTTCTGTATTATTTGGACCTCACCAAAGACCGGTGAGGGTGGATCGATGAAAAGTTACAATAAATTTAAATTCAGGATAAAGTTTGAGCAAGATCAGTCATCGTTTTTAAAGAGTTCTTTCAGTCTGGCCTGACATCGCGGTTCACGGGTCAATTCGATCATTATTTTTTCGTTGACGCTCAAGTTTTGCATGCTGGTCTTAGAGTAGTAATGTGAAAATGCCGCCCAAAGACTGGGGCAGTCGCGAAATTCGTTGTAGGTAGAGAGGATATTGGTCATATTGGTGGTGCTTCGGGTATCAACCCCTTCAAATAAAATAAACATCTGCATGGAGAGGTCATAGAGTAATTGGGAGAGATGCTCAGTAGCGACCTGCAAGAAAGGAAATTTGTTGACGTTTTTTTTCATCGATGCGTTGTCAGACGATAGGACGGCGATATTCCTTTTAACTTTATCCTGATCTTCGGAAATTTCTTCCCAGATTTTTTCGTTCATCAGCCTTTTTTCCAGTTTTACCTGTTGTGTTTTTCCTGGAAACAGTTTTTTGAATGCAGAATAAATGCTTGCCAATTCTTTAACTTTATTAGGATAGGATTTTCTGCTGTTTTTTTCCATGCTCTTGTCATAACTTTGCATCATTTCCAAAAATTCTTTTTTATCCAAGGGCTGATCGGCTTGAATTTTTTCGGTAGTTTTAGCGATGCTTTGAAACAGTAGTTGTTTTTCGTTGGGTGGATACCAAAAATCTATTTCCTGAATGATGATGTTGATACGGTTCAGGATATCCCGTCCATACTTTTTTTCATGATGAGGGGTAATGACTATTGTAATGTCTTCGGCATCTTTTTCCCGAACCACTATATTGAAATTCTTTTTAAGTAATTTCGAAAAAATCATATCGAGCCTGGAAAAATGGATTTCCCCAGCTTTGATACAATTCCAGGTTTCATCCATAATGGTATTAATCCTGGTTTTTTCTGCATCCTGGGATAGTTTTTTCTCTAAAATACCTTGCACACGTTTGATTTCTCTCTCATTGTAAACGATAAGTGATTTTTTAATTTCATCGAATTTTTTCAAAAGTGCAACGGATTTTCTCACCTCATCCACGTACGAATATTTCTTTTTTGATTTCTTTAAAAGCGAGGTTAAGAAATCCCCTGTATCAAAAATATCGCTCATGCGTGAAATCAGCATATTCATTTCCTTGATCTGGAAATAAAACTTGCCTAATTCAGGTTCCGCTCTTTTATCCTTTAAAAAGAACTCCATTAACTTGCAGATCTGATAGTAAATGTCATTGAGCTCTTTATAGGATTCGGGGGGGTTATCAAAGAACTGGTACTTGGAAAAAAGTCCGTTCTTCATTCGTAATACGTTATAACCCAGGGTTTTGTTTTCGCCAGAACCGTAACCATTGAAAAATTCATCGAGAGTAATTTCGTGCTCTTCCAGATCGTTAACCAGTTCATTTAATTCGGGGATCACGGTCTTTCCCATATTTCCGGGTTCTCGATAAAATTTTTCCATGTAACTCAATTCATACCGGATATTGGGAAGGACAAAGTCAAAGGAGGCGAGAATGAGGTCGGCAGATTTAAAAACTTCCTGTTTATAGATTTCCAATTTACATTCATACTGATCATCGGCTATTTGTTCAATATCCTTTTTCATATCTATGAATGTTTTGTCTATTACTTTTAGCCCTTCTAGAACTCTAAATAAGTCAATGGGTTCGGTTCCATTTCTACAAAGCGGACCACTGGCTTCTTGTTCGATATCCTTGATTTTTTTCTTATAGGAATTGAGCACAGATAAAATTCGCGCCCTCTCTTCTTCTGGGCCTTTTTCTCCAGGCTCAATATCGGGAGTGTCTTTGACCTTTGTTTCAAAAAGGTCTAACTGGTTTGCCAAAGTTTCAATATACGACTTGAACTCGGGCAGTGCTTTAGAGTCGATCATTGCTGTGTTTCTTTTTCTAGTTTGGTGTAAGAATATATTACAATCCTTGTAAAGCTATTGGAAGCGATAAATGCTATGATTAGCAAATAATGAGTAATTAAATTAAGCGACCAAAATGGCGATTAAATCCCTCATTGGGGGGGGTAATTTTTTAGGAGGGAGTCATATTCTCGGAAAGTTATTGGGATTTTCTTAAATAATTTGCATTAATTCCAGATAATCACCGAGAAATCGGTGAATAGCTTTGTTTAATGGCTGGTGTTCTGGTGCTGTGAGGCCAGGGTCTCGATCAATGAGGTGGAAAGCTTCTTTTCGGGCTGTATCCAACACTCTAATATCGCGAAGTAAATTGGCTATTTTTAAAAGCGGCATTCCTGATTGTCGGGTTCCCATGAAGTCTCCTGGGCCACGTATTTTTAAATCCTCTTCAGCGATGACGAAACCATCACCGGAGTTTTGCATGGCTTTCATTCGAGCCTGACCTTCTTCAGTTACGGGATGATAGGCCATCAAAAGACAATACGAAGAATGGGCTCCCCGGCCTACACGGCCCCGCAACTGATGGAGTTGGGCGAGACCAAATCGCTCGGCATGCTCTATGATCATTACCGTAGCATTTGGAACATCTATGCCTACCTCAATAACTGTAGTGGAAACCAGAATTTGAATTTCATTTTTGAGGAATCTGGACATGATTTCCTGACGTTCTTCTTTTTTAAGTTTTCCATGAATTATACATGCGGCGTAATCTGGAAATCGGTTCTGGATAAAATCGAAGACTGTAACAGCGGCTTTGAGGTCCATGATATCGGATTCTTCAATTAACGGGCAAACCACAAAAGCCTGTCTGCCTTGTTGTAGTTGTTTTTCTAATATCCCATAGGCCCTTTCCCGTCTATTCTCATAAAATAGTTCAGTGGCGATTTTCTTTCGTCCGGGAGGGAACTCATCCAAAAGCGACACATCCATATCTCCATAGAGGGTGAGTGCTAAAGATCTTGGGATGGGTGTGGCAGTCATAATGAGAAGATGGGGATGATCGCCTTTCTTACCCATTGCATCTCTTTGCAGGACGCCAAACCGATGTTGCTCGTCAACCACTGCCAGCCCAAGTTTTTTAAATTGGATATCTTTTTGAATCAGGGAGTGGGTCCCAACGACTATTTGTGTTTTTCCAGTGCGAATATTTTCATAAAGCTTTTGTCGATCCTTTCCCTTAAGCGCACTGGTTATCAGGCTGAGTTCTATGCCTAAACTTTCACAATAGGGGCGGATATTTAAATAGTGTTGTTCTGCCAGAATTTCTGTTGGAACCATTAACGCCGATTGCATTTTATTGTCCACCGCTGTCAGCAGGGCGGTGAGGGCGACAATGGTTTTGCCGCTTCCTACATCACCTTGAATCAGACGGTTCATGGACTTTTCTTTTTCAAGATCCTCCATAATTTCACTGAGAACTCTTTTTTGTGCTCCCGTTAGAGTAAAGGGTAAGAGTTTTACAAATCGCCTGATAAGTTCTCCCCGGGTCTGCAAGGGGGTGCCGGTATTGATTTCCCCGGTATGTTTTTTCCTGAATGCCAGACCCAACTGGATCAGGAATAATTCCTCAAAGACGAGTCGTTTTTGTGCCGGTGTCTTGAAGCTATCCAGCTCATTCAGAGGGGTTCCCTGAGGAGGAAAATGGGATTGCGAAAGGGCATCTGCACGGGAAATAAAAGCATGACGGCGAATCAGGTCATCGGGGAGAAACTCTTCTATCAGATGCAGGTATTTGTCGAGAACATTTTTAATGATGGTTCGCATGGATTTGAGATGCAAGCCATCTGTAACATGATAGACAGGGACAATCTTTCCAATTTCCAATGAGTTCACATCTTCCCCTGATACCTGTTCCGTATCGGGGTGGATAATCTCCAGCCCGGACCGTTTATTAAGTGTGGGTTTCCCTGAAAGAATAATTTTTTGCCCGGTTTTAAACTTTTCTTTCATATAAGTTTCATTAAACCGGAACCATTTGGCTCGAATGACCCCGGTTTTATCTTGAACGATGACTTCAAATGCTCTTTTTCTTCGTCCCATGAACATCGTTCCCGCATTCAAGACTTCTCCGGTAAGGGTGACGTATTCACCGCATAGAGCCTGAGAAATATTTTTAAATTGGGTTCGGTCTTCAAATCGGAAGGGTAGGAAATACAGGCAATCTTCTATACTTGTTAGGCGAAGTTTTTCTAGAAGAATCGCTTTTCTTGGACCGACTCCCTTTATAAATTGTATCGGGTCGTCCAGAGAAGGTGGGGGAATTTGTTTCATGGGTCCAATATTAACTTGCAAGTCGTGCAGGGGCAAGGAGTTCCGTTGTGATTGAGCGTTGACAGCGAAAATTTGTAGAAGTATCCTTATTCTAATGGGTTAATGGGTCTCCCTCGGCCTGTTTTTAGATTGCCGAATGGGTGGATAAATAATGGAGGTTTTTTTCCGCAATGAAAGTTCAAGATCTCACAGATGCGATATTGGAATATCTGCCTGATGCCGATGTCGACGTCATTTTGAACGCTTATATTTATTCCGCCAAAGCCCACCGCGGTCAGAGTCGAAGATCTGGAGAAGCCTATTTTTCCCATCCCCTCGAAGTGGCAAACAACCTGGTAAAACTCAAGCTGGATGCGACTACTGTAGCGGCTGGCCTGTTGCACGATACCATAGAGGATACCCTTTCAACTCCAGAAGAAATTAAAGAATTGTTTGGCGATGAAATTTTTCAGCTGGTGGATGGAGTGACAAAAATCAGCAAAATACATTTCTCCAGCCATGAAGAAAGCCAGGCAGAAAATTATCGGAAAATGATCTTCGCCATGGCAAGGGATATCCGCGTGGTTTTGATCAAGCTTGCTGATCGAGCTCATAATATGCAGACTCTGGGGTCTCTTTCAGAAGAAAGACAGCGGAGGATTGCAAGGGAGACTCTGGAAATATACGCACCCATCGCCAATCGCCTGGGTATCGGGTGGATGAAAAATGAGTTGGAGAATGGTTCCTTCCGTTATCTTTATCCTGAAGAGTATCGGACGATTGAGGAGAAAGTGGCAAAAGGTAAGGATTATCGCGACAAGTATGTTGAAAAAGTCACCTCCCGTTTGGTTAAGGAATTGGAGGAGGCAGAAATACCTGGAAAAGTTGCGGGTCGGCCCAAGCAATTTTTCAGTATCTATAGAAAGATGCTGGATCAAAATATTAGTTTTGAGGACGTTTATGATCTGGTGGGTGTACGGGTTTTAACCGAATCTTTGCGCGATTGTTATTCTGTTTTAGGGTTGGTGCATTCCCTTTGGAAACCCATACCGGGAAAGTTCAAAGACTATATTGCCATGCCCAAGCCAAACATGTATCAGTCCCTTCATACGACAGTAATTGGTCCGAGGGGGGAGAGAGTGGAAGTCCAGATTCGCTCTAGAGAAATGCACAAGGTATCTGAAGGAGGCATTGCCGCCCACTGGCGTTATAAGGAAAAGGATGGCGATGACGAAGAAACCATGAACCAACAATTGTTATGGGTCAGGCACCTTCTTGAGAATCAGAAGGATTTGAAAAACCCGAAAGAGTTTCTCAACGCTTTCAAGGTGAACTTGTTTCCGGATTCGGTTTATGTATTTACCCCGGGAGGAGACGTGATTGCCTTGCCACATAATGCTACGCCCGTTGACTTTGCCTTTCAGGTTCATACAGATGTTGGATACCAATGCCAGTCCGCAAAGGTGAATGGGAAAGTGGTTCCTCTGCGTTATAAATTACGGGATGGAGATCGGGTCGAAATCAACACATCCGAAGAGGTATCCCCTAGTCGTGATTGGCTAGCTTTTGTTAAAACATCGAAAGCGCGTAGTCGGATATCTAACTATATAAATACTGAAGAGCGTAAAAGAAGTTTGAGTTTGGGAAAAGAACTTCTGGAACAAGAAATACGCGAGTATGGACTGGATCCGACTATAGAAATCAGGGGGGAGGCGTTAGAAGAAGCCGCTCAAGCCTGTGGTTTCAACTCCACCGATAGCTTACTGACAGGAATTGGAATTGGAAAGTTGTCCCCCTATCATGTTATCGAAAAACTGATTCCCAAGGAAAAGCTGGAGGGAAAAGAGCCGCGTGATAAAACGTTGATCAAACTTAAAGCAAGTCCACCTCCGGATTCTTCCCGCAACGCGATTAAGGTTCAATGTTTTAATGAAAATATCTTGATCCGCATTGGAAAATGTTGTCATCCGCTTCCCGGAGAGCCGATCATTGGTTATATCACCCGAGGCCGGGGGGTCACGGTGCACCATATTGATTGCCCAAGTGTAGGAAATGTTATCAATGATTCAGAAAGGTTGGTGGGTGTTGAATGGGATACGGGAATAAAAACTATTTACCAGGCCCATATCGCCATTGTTGCCGCTGACAAGCCTGGTATCCTGGCTACCATTAGCCAAGCTTTCGCAGAATGTGGAATCAATATTACCCGGGCAAATGTTCAGCAGGGTTCACATAAGAGGGCTTATTTCGACTTGTCTATCGAAATACATGATGTGGAGCATCTAAATCAAATTCTTGAAAAGATGCTACAGGTAGATGGCGTGATTTACCTTGAACGAATTAAAGACTTTAATAAAAATGCACCGATTAAAGATAGGTTGGAGGCCTTAGGCGAAAAACTGGTTCAGGAGGGAGAGCAGGAACTTAGCGTTACCTGACTGCTTTAGTTATTTTTCCTGACTTAATGCAACGAGTGCAAATTTTCATAGTTTTTATGGAGCCCTTCATCACAACACGCAACTTCTTGATATTTGGTTTCCAGCGCCGGCGGGTTTTGTTATTCGCGTGGCTCACATTGTTGCCAAACTGGGGTTTTTTATCACAAACTTCACATTTTAGGGACATCAAATTCTCCGAAATATATTGTCTTAAAGATGGCTAGATGCTAGCATAACCTCGTTAAAGGGGCAAGAGGATTTGAATAATCATTATGGATATTAAAAATAGTACCACGATAAACGAGATTCTAAATGCCTACCCAGAGGCCAATAGGTTTTTCAATGAGAAGCAAATGGCCTGTGGCAGTTGCTTTGCCGTAAATTTTGATACCCTGGAAAATGGGGCTTTGATGCACGGCATGGAGGTCAAGACCCTGATTGACCAACTCGAACAGTTTTTGAAAACTCTGCCTACTCCCATCGCTTCCACGCAACAAAAATAGCTCTTCTGTAGTAAACCTTATTACTGGGATCAGATATAGATTGTATAGCGAATCATGGGTAGGAAAGCATACGCAGAGGGGTGTCCTTACGCAGGTAACAACGGAGTTGGGCTTGGGAAAGAACTAACCCAGAAACTTCGACTCGGTGATAATATTTTCGAGAACTTTTTCCGCCAAGTCTTCACTTGAAACGCGGTAATCACCCTTGGCGATTTCGTTTTTGATGCGTTCTACTTTTTCCGTACGAATATCCGGTGCTGTATTGACCGCTTCTGTGGCTTTTTGTATGTCTTTAGCCTTGGAGGAAATAGCGATTTGCTCGGTTCCACCGGTGGATGGGGTACCCCCTCCACTTTTGGCCGCAGACTTATTGTCTCCAACCTTGACCCGGTCTTGAATCGTTTTGCTTTTAATTCGAAAATCGTTACCAGGAATTTCCATAACACTATCCCTTAATTATATGCTTATTAATCAACAGGTTAATATTTAATCAATTGGGAGTTGAGACCTTTTTTCAACCTCCAAGTTGAAACCTGATCTTCTATATTAGTTTATCGGAAACGAGCAGAAATACTTTAGTTAATAATAAATAAATTATACATTTTTTATTACCCTGAAACCCTTTTAAAATATCGGGTTTCCTATCTATCGTCAGGAGGGTTTTTAAAAAGCTTTTTGAACTTTTGAACCCAAGATCTAAACCAATTTTAGCCTGATTGAACGCAGATAACAATAAATTAATGGTTTTGATCTGTGCGGTATTTTGAACTATGAACTATAAAAATCCTGTTCCCACTGTAGATATTATTATCGAACAGGGTAGGGAGTTCATTTTAATCGAACGAAAGAACTTTCCTCATGGTTGGGCATTGCCTGGAGGGTTTGTCGATTATGGCGAATCACTTGAATCTGCGGCCCAACGGGAAGCCTTGGAAGAAACAGGGTTGAATGTAAATATTTTGGGACAGTTCCATACCTATTCTGATCCAGACCGGGATTCCCGGAAACATACCATTTCCACTGTTTTTATCGCCGAAGCAGTAGGAAAGCCTCAGGCAGGCTCTGATGCCCTCAAAGCAAGGTTTTTCACAAAAAATACTCTTCCAGAAAAAATCGCTTTTGATCACGCTCTTATATTGGAGGATTATTTTAATTGGCAAGAAAATGGGGATGCCTTGTTGTGGCCGTCCGTTAAGAGAAAATAATTATGGCGTGGGCAAATGGCCAAAGAATAATACCAATGACTGTTACTAATACTATTGATAACTCTATGGAACGTTTAAAACAGGTTCGATATATTGCGGCATTTGGGATCATGGTTTCTGTGCTTTTATGGAGCCAGGTTGGATTCGGCAATATTTTGGCTTCTGAAAAGTATTCAAGAATAGTCTGGAGATACTTGGAAACACTTTGCGACTTTGGCCCAAGAAACCCTGGCAGTGAAGGTTATCTCAAGACTATAAATTTGATCCGCAAGGTGGGAGAAAAATACGCCGATGAAGTGGTTGAACATCCATTTCTTGTTCGCACCGCAAAGGGTACCTCTCAGCCCATGATGAACCTGGAACTCAAGTTTCAAGGAACTCAGGGTGGCGCTCCGATTTTAATTGGGGCTCATTTCGATACCCGGCCCTTTGCTGATGAAGACCCGGATCCTGAAAATAGGTCTACACCTATATTGGGTGCTAATGATGGGGGATCAGGCACTGCGGTATTACTGGGGCTTGCCCAATACCTCAATCAACATCCTGCTCAAAGGCCGGTTCATCTTGTGTTTTTTGATGGAGAGGATTTTGGCACCAAGGGGTCCGGTCTGAACCTTTTAGGTTCGACCTACTTAGCTCAGGAACTGATGGAGAAAGAAAAATCCGAATGGCCTTATTGGGTGCTGGTGATTGATATGGTCGGCGATAAAGATTTGCAGATCTTTAAGGAGACTCATTCCCTGAAAGGCAGTGCGAATTTTCTGGAAAAAATTTACCGGGTCGCAAAAGATCAGGGTGTCCGGTCATTGATAGATAAAACGAAATATACGATTTTTGATGACCATTACCCCTTTCACCGAATGGGAATTCCGTCTACGGTTTTGATTGATTTCGATTATCCATACTGGCACACGCTGGAGGACACGCTGGACAAATGTTCCATAGAGAGCATGATGTCCATCTTCTCGGTTGTGGTGAAGGTGATCGAGGATATGTAGCGAAAATTAATGAAGTACGGGAAGTTCAGAAAGTTTCTTTTTGGCTTCTTCGTTGAGGGGGTCGATTTCCAGAATTGTTTTCAGTTCTTTTTCTGCACTTAGCGGGTTCTTGTTTTTTAGATGAATTTCGTAAAGCTTCCAATGCATGGAAAGAAAATCGATGCCTTGTTTTTGCGAGAGTTCAAACATTTTCTGGGCTTCATCGAGACGATTGAGCGCATACAGGGAATTTCCCAGGTTAAAATTTGCGATAGAAAATTCTGGATCAAGAGATAACGCTTTTTTCAGATGTCCAATCGCTTCCATTGGTTGCCCCTGTTTGTTTAATGCCGCTCCCAAGTTAGAAAGAGCCTGAATAAAATTAGGATAAACCTGAACTGCTTTTTTAAACATTGCCACAGATTGGTCCAGTTTTCCCGAGCGAAAATAATATCCACCCAGGTTTGACAAAGCTTCTGGGAAATTCGGACTCAGCTCCAGGGTTTTTTCATATTGAGAGATAGATTTTTCAGGCATCCCTAAATCCCTATAGGCTACGGCTAGATCATAATGGGCTAATGTAAAGCTTGGGTCCTTAGCTAGTATTTTCTCGAATTCAGCGATTGCTTTGTCGGGATCTCCCAACCCATATAAAAAATAATTCCCCCGGTAATACATAGCTTCCAGGGAAGCCTGATCTTCGTCCATAAGTTTCTGTAGTGAAAACGAAGTTTTATGATTCAGGAAATTCTTTACAGAGTTTATGGGAAGAGCGAGATTGATGGATCGCCCTTCTACAGTAGCTAGTCCTATAACCTGATTGGAACTATTGACCACCGGTCCTCCACTGAAGCCTGGACTAAATGGGGTGGTTGTGTAAATAAAAGGTATATCAGGGTTAGCTTGTGAATGAATTCCCAGGACAAAGCCATAGGTCTGGACAAGTTGGCCCTCGGCCAAATCTTTCTGCTCAGTCACTTGCGCCGATGGATATCCTAAAGCACTG
>Ga0233439_10005931_pt1 | contig 11072 bp, 9 predicted proteins | sample SI_123_September_6_FD_182713 | JGI IMG/M metagenome (GOLD analysis project Ga0233439, IMG submission 182713) | Seawater microbial communities from Saanich Inlet, British Columbia, Canada - SI_123_September2016_100_MG | ecosystem: Environmental > Aquatic > Marine > Inlet | place: Canada: British... | reverse complement strand
ATCCACTGGAAGTTATCGTTATTTTGTGGGGGAAGGTGCCAGTCGCCTGATGGAGAAGATACTCCCACAGGCATGCACCTCCGATGAATGGCGTGCTCAGCTATTGGAGGCCTTTGAAGAAGAGTATGCCCTAGGTTGGAAGCAGCAGACCTGCCTCTATGCTGGAATTGCGGATTTGCTGGATGAATTGACTCAAGCCACTTGGCCTTTGGCGGTTCTTTCAAACAAGCCGCATGCCTTCACACAGCAATGCGTGCAACATTTCCTTGGATCTTGGCCTTTCCGAATTGTTCGAGGGCAACAAGCCGGTATTCCCCGAAAGCCAGATCCAATTGGTATGCAACTGATTGCTCAAGAACTTAGCTTGCCAGTCGAAGCTCTCTGCTTGATTGGAGATACCAGTGTCGATATGCAGACCGCCACGAATGCGGGCAGTTGCCCGATTGGAGTTAGTTGGGGTTTCCGGAAAGTTGAAGAACTTCAGGAGCATGGAGCACGCTTGGTGGTTGATTCTCCAGCAGAATTGATAACGTGGTTGCGAAAGCAGCATGCTGAATTCAGCTAAAAAAAACTGGCATCTCTGAGGGACCTCCGATAACTTTATCCCCTTCGAAAAGCTGACTCCCTTCCTGTATCCAATTCGTGCTGCCCGCCATGTTGATCCAATGTCCGGAATGTCATCGACGTTACGAATTTGCTATTGAAGCTCTCCCGGATACTCATAGATCGCAATGTGTTCATTGCAATTGTCTGATTCCTCTACCTGGTCCACCTGCTGTCAAGCATGAAACCAAAGCTAATGCACCAGAACTGAGACCCAGTCCAGAGGGGGAAGTTGCTTATCGACGCTCAACCACTCTGACTAAGAGTGAGACTCGTCCGGCGCCACCACCTGTGGAACCTGTGCTGCCGCCCTCATCACCCCCGCCCGCTCAGGAAAAGCTGCAGATCCCTGATGAATTGGCTGGAATTACTGATTCAGAGCCTACTAATCCAGCAGACCTTCAAGAATTGCGTGGTCTGCTGGGAGTGCCACTGCCGCCAAGTCGTAAAACACAAGGGACAGAGTTTATTCCACCTCCCAAGCCTAGCATCTCGGAAGGTGCCTCGTTGCTGGAGCAGGCTCCTCCGAAGAAAGAGGACACTGAATCTCTTTTGCACGATTCACCTCCTACAAAAGAAACAGAAGAAGCTCAAAGCCTCTTTGAACGGGCAATTCATGAATCATTTCCTGAGAAATCAGAGCCAAAAGAGCAGAGCAGTGCACCATTGTTTGAGGACGATGGGGCAGTTCTAGAAATTCCAGTACCGAAGCTGCCTCCAAAACCAAAACCTACGACTCAGCCTGAAACAACAGCAGCACCGAAGCCCCCTGCCAAGCCAGTAGCTGCAACTGTTCCAAAACCTACGACTCAGCCTGAAACAAAGCCAGAAATCAAATCCTCTCCAGAGCCGGAGGTACAACCGGAGTCGAAACCGAAGAAAACAATACCACCAAAACCAGAGATACCGTCCAAGCCGCCACTGAAGCAATTGCCAGCTCCTGGTCCAGCACCAGAGCAAGCGAAGGTAAAAGAGGAAGTCCCTACGGTCAGCCAGGTTTTCGAGAAATCCACAGCAGAAGCTGGCATCCCTTGGGGACGACTAACTCTGGTAAGCACACTGGCAAGCTTGGGCCTTTTGTTGATCCTCTGGACGGGTGGTTACCTGCACATGGTCGATTCTCCCTTGCTCAGTCGTTTGGTTGGTGTGCAACTGCACCAGTTTGAGTTTGTTGGTAATCTTCGAGTAGAAAAATTTCGTAACAATTTTAGCCGTCAAGCGATTCATGTGATGACTGGGACGGTGCGTTCAAATTTTTCAGATTTCTCCAATATCAGTTCGATCCGGCTCAAGGGTTTGGCCTTTGATGACGACCAGAAAATTCTGGAAAGCCAAGTAGTATATGCCGGCGTAGTGTTGTCTCATCAGGAACTAAGCGAGTGGAGTGTGAGCCGCATTCGAGAGCAGTACAAGGAACGCTACGGACGCAATGAGATCAACCGCAACCTGCGAGAAGGCGAAGAACTGCCATTTCAGGTTGTGTTCTTCGAGGCTGGAGAACTGTTCAGCAAGGCTTCCGCCCAGATCATTAGTTACCAGCGGGATGGGCGAGATATCTTCGTGAGGATCGCAGAAAACTGAGCCTAGAAAAAGCTTGTATTCAAAATAAATTTTTTCTACATTATAAAGTTTTGAAACTTTCAATCTCCAATTTCTAGGAGTGTCTGATGTACGCAATCATTCAGGCCGGAGGCCGTCAGCATCGTGTCACGCCTGGTGAGGTAGTACGGCTGGACCGCATGCAGAGTGAGCAGGGAACAACCTTTGAGACAGATCAAGTGTTGCTGCTCCAAACAGATGATGGCGAGGTTCGTGTGGGAACGCCTGTGGTCTCTGGTGCCAAAGTGCAGGGCGAGGTGGTTGAGCACATGAAAGATCGCAAGGTCATCGTGTTCAAGCGCAAGCGCCGCAAAGGCTATCGTCGCAAGCAGGGCCATCGACAGCAATACACACTGGTGCGCATCTCTGAGATCAGCGCCTGATCTTCATCTCTGAACTTTCCTCTAGGAAGTATCATGGCACACAAGAAGGCTGGCGGCAGTAGCCGCAACGGACGTGATTCAATCGGCAAACGCCGCGGTGTTAAGCGCTTCGGTGGACAGATCGTTAAGGCAGGGAACATACTAGTTCGCCAAGTAGGAACTACCTTCCATGCAGGTCAAAACGTGGGTGTTGGCAAGGATTACACACTCTTTGCCCTCAGTGACGGTGTGGTCAGCTTCACTCGCAAGCGCAATGACCGTTGTTTCATCAATGTTCTCCCTGCGGTAGCAGAAGCTTCCCTGGCTGCTACGGAAGCATGAGCCGTTTGCGTGCCCTGACAGGCATCAAGCCTTCGGGCACTCCCCATCTGGGCAACTACCTTGGTGCCCTGAGACCCGCGCTGGAATTGCAGCAAACGCACGATACCCTCTACTTCATTGCTGACTATCACGCTCTGACTACGGTTCGGGAACCCGTCCAACTGAAGGAACATACCTATGACTTGGTGGCGGTGTTCGCTGCCTTAGGTATGGACTTCGACCAACATACCTTTTTCCGTCAGTCCGACATTCCAGAAGTTACGGAATTTAGTTGGATTCTCTCCTGCATCACGGCCAAGGGCTTGCTGGAACGAGCACACGCCTTCAAAGATGCGGAGTCTAAGCAGCAGGAAGTTAATCTTGGTCTCTTCTGTTATCCAGTCCTCCAGGCTGCTGACATTCTGCTCTACGACTCGAACTTTGTACCCGTGGGTAAAGACCAGAAACAGCATCTGGAAATGACTCGTGATATCGCCCTACGCTTCAATCATCTCTATGGAGAGGAGGTGCTGGTGGTGCCTGAGCCACTGATTGGGGAAGAGGTGGCGACGATCCCGGGACTAGATGGTCAGAAGATGAGCAAGTCCTACAACAATGTGATTCCCTTGTTCGCTCCTGCCAAGCAGGTTCGTAAATCAATCATGCGGATTCAGACCGACTCTCTTGGAGTGGAAGATCCCAAAGATCCTGACCAGTGCAACATCTTTCAACTCTATCGACATTTCACCACAGCAGAAGAACAAGCCACTTTGGCAGAGTGCTACCGAGTGGGTGGGATGGGCTACGGTGAAGCAAAGCAGCAACTGTTTGAAGCGGTAGAGCGAGAATTGGGAGAAGCTCGAGAAGCTTATTTCCAGTTGCGCGAGCAGCCCGAGACTCTGGAAGGAATCTTGGAAAAAGGTCGTGATAAAGCTCGACGAGTTGCTTTGGAAGTTCGCAAACGGGTGCGCAATAGCGTTGGTCTCTAAGTAAACTCTCCCTGATGAAACCACAAATTCCTGACGTTCTGGCTCAGCGTTACGCAAGCACTGCAATGTGTGAGTTGTGGTCAGCAACAGGAAAGATTCGTCTGGAACGTGAGTTCTGGATTGCTGTGATGAAAGCACAGCAGGCTGTTGGTGTCGAAATTTCAGAAGCTGCGATTGAGGCTTATGAGCAAGTCAAAGATCAGATTGACCTAGAGCGAATCGCAGAACGTGAACGTGTGTTACGGCATGATGTCAAGGCCCGTATCGAAGAATTCTGTGAGCTCGCTGGAGAGCAGCAGATTCATAAGGGTCTGACCAGCCGAGATCTGACAGATAACGTTGAGCAGCTACAGATTCTCCGCTCACTAGCCCTCCTTGAAGATAAGTACATCGCAGTCCTCTATCAGTTGGCCCGCTGGGCTGAGCGCACCCGAGATTGGCTGGTGGTGGCTCGCACACACAATGTTCCCGCCCAACCAACCACTCTTGGGAAACGTCTCGCCATGTTCGGTGAGGAGATGCTACAGGCTCTCCAGCGCTTACAAAGCTTGTCTGCTAATTATCCTTTGCGAGGTTTGCAAGGTGCAGTCGGAACCCAACTAGACCAGCATATCCTCTTACAGGATCCAAAAAAGGTTCGTGAACTGGAAGTAGCTGTCTGCCAGCACTTGGGTGGACCAGCACAGCTTCAGGCGGTAGGCCAGGTCTATCCTCGCAGCCTCGATACAGAAGTAGTGCATTGTTTGTTCGGGTTGAGTTCTGGCATCAGTAGCCTGGCCAAGACACTCCGACTGATGGCAGGGCAAGGATTGTTCACAGAGGGCTTCCAGTCTGGTCAGGTTGGTTCTTCGGCAATGCCCCACAAGGTCAACGCTCGCAATGCCGAACGTATTACTGGCTTGCATCAGGTGCTCAATGGATATGTGAACATGCTGATGGGACTCAGCGGAGACCAGTGGAATGAGGGCGATGTTGCCTGCTCGGTTGTTCGGCGAGTGGCGCTACCCGGAGCCTTCTGGGCCTTTGATGGTCAGTTGGAGACCATGTTGACCGTTTTGCAGGAGATGGGATTTTATGAGGATCTGATTCGTCGTGAGGTAGATCAGCAGCTCCCTTTCCTGGCAACCACAACAATTTTGATGGCAGCTGTGCGCAAGGGAGGAGGTCGAGAGCAGTTGCATGACTGTATCAAGCAGCACGCTCTGCAAGTGGCAGAAGAGCTCCGCAGCGGAATTCGCTTGGAAAACAACCTGCTGCAGCGCTTGGCAGAAGATCCCGTACTGCCTTTGGACCTGCGAGAGCTACAGTTGTTGCTTACGGACTCTGAACGTTTGGTCGGTTCAGCTCCAGAGCAGGTGAACAAATTCCTGAAAAGAGTGGCTCGCTTGGTCTTCGAGCACCCAAGCACCCAAGCAATCAAGCCAGAACCACTTCTCTAAGGTGGCTCACTTAGACAGGTTCCCCTGCCTTGTTGACGATCTGCTCTTCTTCTGACAAATCCCTCTCTTTTTTTGCCGGCACGCGGCAAACGTTCGGGCTCATTCAGGTGGGCACCCCAAACTTCGGCAGAATCCAACGTTGCAATACAACCCAGAAGATGACAAAACCAAGCAACCCAAGAAAGTCCATATTTCCCTCAAAACGAATTTTAATAAAACATCAAAATATACAAATAAACTTACTCTTGCCAGTCTAAATCAAATCTCATGACTGATCCAACGAAGATTCTGATTCGCATGCCGAACTGGTTGGGCGACCTGATGATGGCGACAGCTTTTTGTCGGGCGGTGTTAGAACGTTTTCCCGAAGCAACGGTGGACCTGATCGTCCGTAAGGGTTTTGAAGGGTTACCGCTGCCTCATCGGGGAACTCTCTTACCTTTTGACCGAGAACTAACCAAGGCAGGGGATTTTGGTGCTGAGCTTGCCAACCGAGGTTACCAACGGATCTATGTGTTGCCACCCAGCTTTTCTTCCGCATGGATGGCTTGGCGCAGCCGCATTCCTGAACGCATTGGTTACTCTGGCGATGGCAGGCGTTGGTTTTTGCGTCCGGCCATACAACCTGCTTGGCAACCGCGCACACGGCATCTTGTTGAAGAGTACCTTCATCTTCTCAGTCCACAGAATCCCAAGACCTCGTTGGTTTTTCCACAGCTTGAGTTGAGCGAAGAGTGGGTCAGTGAACAGTTACGAGGTCTACCTGCGCTGCCCAAAAATTTTATCGCGTTGGCGCCTGGAGCGATCTATGGACCAGCCAAGCAGTGGCCAGAAGTGTATTACCATGAGGTGGCCGCCCAGCTATCTCAGAGGTGGAATGAATCCATCCTGATTCTGGGTACTCCAGCGGATCACGCCAGTGGTGAGAAGATCGCACAAGGGCTGTCTAGCGTTGAGAACTGGTGTGGTCGTTCTAACTTACCGCAGCTCGTGGCATTGCTATCCAAAGCAAAATTATTGCTGAGTAATGATTCTGGTAGTATGCACATCATGGCGGCGTTGCAGCGTCCTCAACTAGCAGTTTTTGGTTCTACCTCCCCAACGTGGACCCGTCCTCTCAGTCCACATGCTCGTTTCCTGTATCGAGCTGAGCCCTGCTCTCCCTGCTTCGACCGAACCTGCCAATTTAGCCACACAAACTGCATGATCAGCATTCAACCGGCAGATGTAGTCCAAGAGTTGGAAGACATGCTGGAGTAATGGCAGAAAAATTTAAATCTAGCAATGTCGTTAGCTATTCAAATATAATGTTTGCTCCTTTTTGTAGAGTTTTTGGAACAAAGCAATGGGGTTGACATGAAAAAGATAAGCTGTTTTCTACTAATTCTACTACTTTGGCTGGCGAATGGGTCAGCTTGGGCGCAGACCTACACTATCGGAATTGTACCACAGTAGTCGGCAAGCCAACTGGCAAAGCTCTGGGTCCCAATTTTGGAGGAACTGGAGAAAGAGCTGGGGTTCAAGTTGCAATTCAACACACTAAGGACATACCAACGTTTTAGCAGCGAGTATTTGAGGGATATTATGATTTTTCATATATGAATCCATATCATTACTTGGTGCTCTCACAGAAGCCGGAATATTGAGCTTTCGCAAAAGAAAAAGACAAACTCACCCAAGGAATCCTAGTGGCATGAAAGGATTCTCCGATTAAAGATATCGAAGACTTGAAACGTAGTAATTGGCCTTTCCGTCGCTGTAGCCTTCACGGCCAGTGTGCTTCCAAGAGCGAGCCTGTCCAAGCAAGGCATCCCGTTACCCCAAAGTATGTGAAATCTCACGATTCTGTCTATCGGTCTGTAGCCAATCAACCAATCCTTGGAAGAGTTGAACCAAGTAACAATAGAGAATGCTCATCACTCCGATGTGAATGCAAAGTCGAGTTCGCAGTTGTCTCAGCAGGCAGAAGACTTACTGGAAGCAACCCGTCAGTTCCGTCTGTGGGAAGGAGATTCAACCGAATTTAGTATCTCAGAATCATCTACAACAGAAGAAGAAAGATGATTTTTTTAAAACAAGAAAACAGTAGTGTAAGATTTTTCGTCAGCAGATTCTTATCTTGGAGGAGACACAAATGTACGGTTTAGTGAACAAGGCGGTGGAAAGCTTGGTCTTGAGTAAATTTGGCCAAGACACATGGGACACCATCCGTGAGAAGGCGAATATTAGCGGACCCCTCATTTCGATGAAATCTTATGATGATCAAGTGACTTATGATCTGGTCGGGGCTTGTGTTGAGGTCTTGGAGATATCGGTTGAAGATGTACTCCACACGTTTGGTGAGTATTGGGTGCTAGATGTGGCTGTTGTCAATTATTCGAACCTCATGGATGCCAACGGTATGGGCTTTGTGGAGTTTGTAAAAAATCTGGATCAAATGCATTCCCGAATTCAAATGACCTTCGACAACCTGAATCCCCCATCCTTTCAGTGCCAGGAACTTGACGCTGAAACCATCAAGATCTCCTATTTCTCAGAGCGACCAGGCCTCACTCATTTTGTAGTAGGGTTGCTTTCGGGACTTGGTAAGCACTTCCAGGAAGACGTCAATATCGAAATCCTTGCTACCAAGGCAGACGGTGCAGTGAGCGATGACTTCAAAGTAACCCATCGTCCAATTAGCAACTCTTGATGCCTTCCACTTCTAGCGATCGTCGGATCGGCTTTGAACAATTAGAAATCATCTGTCCATTTCATCTTCTGATTGGAGAAGATTTTTGCATTGTGCAGTTGTCGCGTCTTCTCAAGAAACTCTGGCCTGAGTTGTCTGAGAATAGCTTGCTTCAGGATGATATAGCCATTGTTCGACCCTCAGGTGTCCAATCTGTAGAGCAGTTGGTTCAACTGACGGGGATGGTCATTCACCTCAGTGTCCGCTCCCATCCTTCACTGATCCTCCGCGGTCAAATCATCGAGCTCGATTTACGGTGGCTGTTTGTAGGGACTCCCAAGATTTCTTCTGTGAAAGAGATGACTGCTCTGGGGTTGGAACTCAGTGATTTGCCGTTGCACGATAGCGGGGGTGATTTTCTGATGGCCATGGAAACCAGTCAGTCGCTTCTCAAAGAGTCGATGCAATTCGCAGAAGAACTTCAGGTTGCCCTCAAAAAAGAGCAAGAAACGCAGGCTGTGCTGCGCAAAGCCAAGGAGGCAGCTGAAGCCGCAAACGAAGCGAAAAATCAGATCATGGCGAACACCTCCCATGAGTTGCGTACGCCACTGCATGGGATCATTAACCTTGCTGATTTGATTCGTGTAGGGGCTTCCGGAGCAGTATCTCCCCAGGCAGTTCAAGATTTGGAAATGATCATCAGTAGTGCCCATCGGCTGACATCGCTGGTCAACGATATCCTGGACTTCTCGAAGTTGCAGAAGCAACAACTCGAGATTCAGCACAAACCTGTGGATTTATTCCAGGTTACCGAGAATAGCTTGGCCCTGCTGAAACCGCTCCACCACGAAAAGCCCATTGATCTGCAAAACGAGTTGACCAAGGATTTGCCCTTGGTGGATGGAGACGAAGACCGTATTCAGCAGATTCTTTTCAACCTATTGGGGAACGCGCTCAAGTTTACTGAGCATGGAGAAGTGCGGTTGAGCGCCGTGGTTCAGGACGGCTGGATTGAATTGGCCGTTGCCGATACAGGGATTGGTATACCCCAAGACAAGCAGGAGAGAGTTTTTGATGCTTTTGAGCAGGGAGACGCTTCCACAGAGCGTACCTACGGAGGTACAGGCCTTGGGTTGAGCGTGGCGAAACAACTGGTCGAACTCCACGGTGGGCAGATCTGGCTGGAATCAGTAGTTGGTCAGGGTTCGGTGTTTCGTTTCACCCTGCCATGCTGTTCGGCATCAGAACAGGGGCGTAAAGAACCTGTCGTCAGCAAAAAAACGAACACTACTAAAGCACTACCTGTTGCAGTGGCTACTGTACCTGTCGTCGAGGAAGAACTTGGATCAGAGACCAATGTGGATCTCCTGGTCGATGATCCGAGTGAGGTTACAATTTTGGTGGTAGATGATGAGCCGATCAATCGGCAGGTGCTGCGGAACCAGCTAGAAATGGTTGGCTACCGGGTCGAGGTAGCAATCGATGGTCTGCAGGGCTTGAAGCTCCTAGAAAAGTTGAACCCACAGGTGATTTTATTGGATGTGATGATGCCTCGTCTCTCTGGATACCAAACCTGCTATCGGATTCGCCAGAAATACAGCGCTAGTGAAATGCCGATCATCCTGCTGACAGCCAAGGATCAACCAGAAGACACTGTGAGAGGTTTCCAGCATGGAGCCAATGACTACCTGGCCAAACCTTTTTCCAGGGAAGAATTGCTCATTCGTGTGCAATTTCACCTGAAGCTGAGCAAGGCAACTTCCGAGGTATACCGAATGATGGACGACCTGCGAGGCATACAGAACCAGCTGATTCAGTCAGCTAAGTTAGCAGCGGTTGGTGAGATGACCTCAGGGATTGCTCATGAGTTGAAGACACCCTTGGCAGGCATCAGCACAATTCTCAGTGGAGTCGAACTAGCAAGGCAACTTCACCAGGAAATTGATATGGATGCTACCTGTAGCCGAGTCAATCTGCTGGTGCAACGCTGCAGCGCCATCATTGAACACATGCGCAATTACAGCCGACGTACGGAAGAAACACATTCGCAAACCCAGATCATCAATCAGTTACTGAAGAATACCTTGCTGCTGGTAGAGCCACAACTCAAACGGATTGGCGGCAAACTAGAGCTTAATCTTGGACATGATCTTCCCTTTGTGAGGGGTAATGATATCCAGTTGGAGCAGGTCTTCATCAACCTCTGCAATAACGCTTGCGATGCAATGGAGCAGAGTGAAGAGCGGATTCTCACTATCCAGAGTATGGCAATAGGAGATGAAGTGTTGGTTCGGGTGAGTGACACGGGAACTGGAATGCGACCAGAGGTGCAGGAGCGTATCTTTGAGTCTTTCTTCACCACCAAGTCTTCAGCAAAGGGGACTGGCTTGGGGATGTCAATTAGCCAGAACATCGTGGAGCAGCACAAAGGACAGATCCGATTCGACAGTGAGCTTGGGAGGGGAACTACCTTCGAGATTTACTTGCCAGTAGCCAGTTGATAAGGATCAATTACAGAGTTTTTGGGCTGATGGTCAGATTTTCTGAATTTCATGTACTCTTCATTTTTTATGCTGGGCCACAGTCTGTCGTTGCCCCTCGTAATCCAACCAAATTATTCTCCCCATCTTCCACTCGTTGGACAAGCACTCGTTGCTTGTGGACAACTCCAGTGTCCTGCTTGATGATTCGGAATTCTAGCAGGAATTTTTCAGGCCCTTGTGCCTGAAAAATCTCCAGTCGCTTCCGCTCGCAATACGGCTGATCGTCCAGAAATACGTAATTGAACAGAAAGTCCTCGTAGCTTGGCGGTTTCTCTTTGCTGATCCCATAAATCTCATAATTTTTCTCACTCATCTCCGTGAACCTCATGGTCTTCAGGTCAAGATACCAGGTTCCAGTGGCGGTTAGATGCTCGAGTAAGTCAACGTGATCCGGATTTTTTTTAACGTGATCCATTCTCCAAGCTCAACCGTTTGTTATAAAATTGTGTCAGAAAAAATTGTCCTGCTGATCACTAAATAACCATTTAAATAGCGATTAAATATTTTTGTTTCTTTTTAAATTTCAATTATGTGACAAAAATTGA
>Ga0233439_10005925_pt1 | contig 11080 bp, 13 predicted proteins | sample SI_123_September_6_FD_182713 | JGI IMG/M metagenome (GOLD analysis project Ga0233439, IMG submission 182713) | Seawater microbial communities from Saanich Inlet, British Columbia, Canada - SI_123_September2016_100_MG | ecosystem: Environmental > Aquatic > Marine > Inlet | place: Canada: British... | reverse complement strand
TTAGCATTAGTTTATGCTTTTATATGCTTGGTTATAATGATTTCGGGATCAGGTAAGATCAGTTTAGATTATTATTTGTTTAAAAAAAATGATTAAGATTTTGAATTTTATAGAGTCAGCTTTCTCCATTACAATGTTTAGGAATCTATCAATGGCATTTACAATAATGTTTTGTCTGATAAAGGGGCAAAATGAACTGGATGGCAAGTGGTATAAGGATAGAACAAATTGGCAAATTTATTTAAAAATTAATACATCGAATGATGGCCAAATATTAGAAGAATATATGAAAGTGGCTGATAAACAAAATTTAATATATTCGAGAAAAGTTCATAAAAAGTGGCTTAGGAAACCCTACACATTAACTAAATACAAGGGTAAATCATATAAAACTGAATTGAAACTTATCGATGATGAGACTATATTATATGGAAATGATTTATATAAAAAGTATGATTTGCCGAGAGACTTTTTAAAAGGCAGCTAACGTTTTATGAAATATTTAAAATATTATATTTCTACAATTACAATTTTGAGCGCTGGGTACATATGCACATTAGGAAGATTCTTTCCATTGGTGTTCTTCATTTCTTTTTCATCATTTATAATATTTGGAGATTTGTTTTTAAAAAGTGATAATAAAAAACATAATTATAAATTTAACTTTTTTCTAAACCTTCCTATTTATTTAAATTTACCATTACTACTAGTGTTTTTGATGACTGTAGTATTTATTCTTGGGAATTCTGATGCAAATGCATTCTCAATATTTTTTCTAGAAATGTTAAATATTGACCTATTACATTCTAGAGAAACAATTTATTTTTCAGATAAAATAGCACTTGTTGCTTTAACAAGCTTATTCATCGGGATTATGGGTACCGTTCCAGGCCATGAAATGAGCCACAGGATAAAGAAAAAATTTGATTTATTTATTGGCAATTGGCTTTTATCATTGTCTTGGGATTGTGCATTTGCGATTGAACACGTTTATGGACATCATAAAAATGTCGGTTTAGCTAAAGACCCTGCAACTGCAAATCGAGGAGAAAATGTGTATAAATTTGTATTTAGTGCTATCATTAAAGAACAAATTGATGCCTGGAAGATAGAAATTGAGAGATTAAAGCATAAATCGCTAAATATTTTCGGTTTTCAAAATAAATTAATAAAAGGCTATTTAAGGAGCATTCTTATTGCGAGTTTATCTTTTTTTGTTGGGGGATTAAATGGATTATTTATCTTTTTGTTATGTGCTTTTACTGCAAAATCTCTTTTAGAAGTTATTAATTATATCGAACATTATGGTTTAGTAAGAGTAGAAGGTGAAAAAGTTATGCCAAGACATTCGTGGAACTCTAATAGTGTAATGAGTAGTATTTACCTATACAATGTAACTAGACATTCTGCCCATCATGAAAAACCATATCTTAAGTTCTGGGAGTTGGATGCATACCAAAATGCTCCTATGATGCCTTATGGTTACTTATCGATGTTATATATGACTATTTTTACTCCATTTTTTTTTCAAAAAATAATGTCTAGAAAGTTAGCAGAATGGGATAAGCTATTTGCTTCAGATGAAGAAAAAAAAATAATCAAAGCACAATTTTAATGTAATAGTCTTCATGCTTTTTTAACATTAGTTTAATGACATGTGATTTTTCACCAAAAAAAGGAGCTATCAATGGATATAAAAAAAATAGGCATTGCCGGTGCAGTTGGTTTCGTCGTAATGGGAGTTGTTGGCGGCATAACCGCTGTGTTGTTCTATAACGGACACATGACTTCATTATCTGATAAATTCCCAGGAGTAGTTCAATTTCCACCTGATATGGCGCCTGCTATGATAGGAGGTCTCGTTTATGTCTTTGTAATGGCTATTATATATGATAAAATGGGTGTTCTGGGCGTAGTTAATGGAGCAATTACTGGTGCATGGTTTGGCGGAGCGAAATGGTTCTTTTTGAATATGCAAATGGCAGGGCTCATGCCTAGTGTGTGGGGTGATATGACTTACATAGCGATTGATGTATTTATAAGTGGAATTATGTACGGTATATCTGGAGCTGCAATGGGCTGGGCTTTAGAGAAATTTAAATAATAGACTTTATTTTATTACGATGTTCTTATTGCTCCCATTGGGAACATCATATGTCTAGATTTGATTATTTTTTATAATTTATTTTGTAACTTATACTTATGAAAAAATGCCCATATTGCGCAGAGAATATTAAACTAGAGGCTATTAAATGTCGCTTTTGCGGAGAATTTTTTGAAGAAGAGTTTTCGGATAAAGTTGAAGAGCCTAAAGTTGAAATTAAGGAAGTCTATGTAAATGATACTGACACTGCACAATTAGATGAAAAACCAAAAGAAATAAAAAGGCGAAGAAGAAGAATATTTAGAATGAAAAATATTTTAAGTTTTGATGCGCCTTCATTTTTGATTGTTTCTACCATCATCGGAGGTTTTGGATTTTACCTTGATACATATTCCTCAAAAGAACTAGAGTGGTTGGCTGTTATGTTACAAATGGTTGGCGCAATGTTATTTCTTTATGCTTGCATAACTTTTGGCAAAAAAGATAGGCAGAATATTCTAGACTAATTCATTTCTGCTAATTGAGCAGCATTAATCCAACATTTTAATTCAAAATATGAAAATTTTAAAAATTATGTCCTATGTAATTACCGTCCCGTTTACACTAATTTTACTTTTTATAAACCTCAATCCTCAGTTTGGATCAAATCCAAAAAAAATAGAAAAAAAATATTATTCTGCTTATAGTAATTACGAAGATGGTGAATTTAAAAATAAAGAATCAACGGCTCTTTTTACAGATGAAATGAGTTTTTGGGATTTCTTTAAAACAGAAATAAATAGAGAGCCTGTAAAAGAATTGATTCCCTTAGACCTTGATATAAATTCATTTATTTCCAACAATTCAAATGAAATAGAATTGGTTTGGTTAGGTCACTCAGCTTTTATCCTAAATATCAATGGTGTCATTGTGTTGCTCGATCCAATGCTAGGTAATCATGCAGCTCCGGTTCCTTTGCCATCTTTAAAACGTTATAGTTCACAATTAGCTTTTGATATTGATGAAATAGAAAAAATTGATTTTGTTATTTACTCGCATGACCACTACGACCACTTAGATTATCCAACTATAAAAAAAATCAAAGATAAAGTAGGCCTTTTCATAGTACCACTGGGTGTCGGAAATCACCTTGAGGGATGGGGTGTAAATAAAAACTCTATTAAAGAACTTAACTGGGAGGAGTCTTACAAACATAACGAAATTGATTTTGTATGTTTACCTGCTAGACATTTTTCTGGAAGAGGCCCCTTAAATAGGAATAGTACTCTTTGGAGTTCTTGGGCTATTAAAAGCCCTCTCGGGAAAATATATTTTAGTGGAGATAGTGGGTATGGTTCTCATTTTGAGGAGATAGGATTAACCCATGGTCCTTTTGATATCTCATTAATAGATTGTGGTCAATACAATAAGGCCTGGAAATTTTCACATATGTTTCCAGAACAATCTATTAAAGCTGCAAAGGATTTAAAAAGTGAATATTTAATTCCAATACATTGGGGTGCCTTCACATTGTCCTCTCACAGCTGGATTGAGCCACCTGAAGTCGTTTCAATGGAAGCAGTAAGGTTACAGCAAAAGTATCTCCTTCCTGAAATAGGACAAATTCTTAAGCTTGGAGCTGATAATAAGACATCAAAAACTTGGTGGAGAAACTTCAGCCAAGCTCAGCAATATGATTAATAAATTTAAAAAGCTAACTTTTTATCATTCTCTATTAAACTCTTAACATAGGTTAAGATTTTTGTATTGACAATTTCTGTCTTCAATTAATAATTTTAAAGATCAATTAGATTTCTTTCTAATTAGTATTTTTAGCGTTTAAATGGTTTAAACGTTTACAAATGAACAAAAGGAGTAAATATGATAGCTTCAATGACTTTGTTAGCTGAGAATGATTACGTTGGTATGACTTTTTGGTTAGCCACAGCGATAATGCTGGCATCAACAGTATTTTTCTTTATAGAAAGATCTGATGTTAACGCAAAATGGAGAACATCTATGACCGTTGCAGGACTTGTAACAGGTCTAGCGTTCTGGCATTACTTATATATGAGAGAAGCTCATTTACAAGGTGAAGTAACAACAGTCTTTCGTTATATCGATTGGCTTATTACTGTACCACTTCAAATAGTCGAGTTTTATTTAATTCTTGCGGCTGTAACTGCAGTAACAAGTATTTTATTCTGGCGATTATTGGGCGCGTCATTAGTAATGCTCGTTTTTGGTTTCTTAGGAGAAGCAGGTCTAATGGATGCTACTATCGGTTTTGTAATAGGAATGGCTGGTTGGATTTATATTATCTATGAAATTTTTGCAGGGGAAGCTGCAAAGTTAAGCGAAAACAGTAAAAATGCAGGCGGTCAATTTGCTTTCAATACCTTGAGATTGATTGTGACTGTTGGTTGGGCAATTTACCCGATTGGTTACTTTTTAGGATATTTGTCTGGTGATGAACCTAATTTTGATACGATAAATGTCGTATACAATATTGCAGATTTAGTAAATAAAACTGCGTTTGGTTTGGCTATTTGGGTAGGTGCAACGATGGATAGTTCTAAATAGTACAATACATTCTTTAATAGTCAGGCAGGTTTTTTACTGCCTGACTATTAAGTTTAAGTTGTAGTTCAATTAAAACTTATGGTATCTATAATTTTTACTTGATCTAGAATTTTAGTACTCAAATCCAACTGTTTTAATCTTTTGTTACTTTTTACAAGGAATAGTTCAGTCTTCAAAATTTCGAATTTATTACGCCCCAAGTCTTCTAAATTTAAATAATTAAGGCTAAGTGAGTGCAGCACTTGGTTATATTTTTCGAAAAGAAAAGTTGAGTTGAAATTCAGCTTATCTGTCTCAAAGCTTTTATAGTCTAAGTCTATTATCTCCGTTTCAAAACCAGCACCATAACCATAGTTTAATTTTATTAAAAAATATTCAATATCGATTTTTTCCAATGAGATGGTGATGCTTTTATCTTGATAACCAATATTATCGAGATTAGATCTGAAAAATGTGTAACCATCATCATAATAATTATCATTATCAAAAGATGAAACTTGTAACTCTAAACTATCATCTATAACTGGCAAGATGTTTCGATAAATATTTTTATGTGTATTGATTTTTTGTTTTTCTATGTCGTTTAATAAGCTGATTTGAGGTGTTGCAGTTTTTTGTAATTTAGATATTTCACTTGGAGTAAGTTTTTCTAAAACTACTTCAATCAAATTCCCTCTTATTTGTATGTTTACCATATAATGAATTAAACTAGATATAACTAAAAATTTCAAATAATTTAAAGCATGTCCTTTGGTCTTAACGAAATAAAAAAGCTAGATCAATCTGATCCAATTTCAAATTTCAGAAATGAGTTTCATTTTCAAGAAAAAGATCTTTTATACTTAGATGGAAACTCTCTTGGGCGTTTACCTAAAAAAACAATTCGTGATTTAAGTTCTTTTACTACAGAAGAGTGGGGTAACCAATTAGTTGAAGGTTGGGAAAATTGGATAAATGAAGCTCAAGTTAGTGGTGATTTATTAGCAACAAATGTCTTGGGTGCGAATTTAGGTGAGGTTCTAGTGTGTGATACCACTTCCGTTAATTTTTTTCAAATTTGCTCAGCTGTTGTGAAAGCAGCTATGGGCCGTAAAACCATTATAACTGATGCTGCTAACTTTCCAACGGACAGATATATATTGGAAGGTATTGCAGAAAATTTTGGCCTAAAACTTATTATTATTGATAATGAAAAAACTGATGTTGATGAATATGAGCGGATTACGACATCGATGTTAAAACCTTATCTTAATGAAGATGTTGCGCTCGTAACATTTCAAGTATTACAGTATAGATCTGGTGCTCTTAATCCAATTAAAGAAATTACAAAATTGGTTAGAGAATATGGTGCTTTGACCGTCTGGGATTCCAGCCATGCAGCGGGTTCAGTCTATCTTGAATTTTCAAAAAATGAAATTGATTTAGCTGTTGGATGCACATATAAATATCTATCGTCTGGTCCTGGGTCGCCAGCGTATTTATATGTAAAAAAAAATTTGCAAGAAGAGCTCCAAGTTCCAATTCAAGGATGGTTTGCTCAGAAAGACCAGTTTGAAATGGGACCTAAATTTATCAAAAGTCCAGATATCCGGGGTTTTCAGATTGCAAGTCCTTCGATACTAGGATTAAGATGTGTGAACGTAGCGATTAATATGATAAATAGAGCTGGAATCAAAAATATAGTACTAAAGGCTCAAGAAGGCACTGAAGTCATGATTAAGCTATATGATACATATCTAAAGAGTTTAGGCTTTAAACTAATGACGCCAAGAGATAAAAACAAAAGGGGAGGTCACCTATCTCTTATGCATGATAAAGCTAGAAACATAAGTATTGCCTTACGTAAATATGAAAATGTCATTGTTGACTACAGGAAACCCAACCAGATAAGGATCGCTATCTCTCCATTAGCAATGAGCTATTCTGAGGTATATTTTGGCATTATGAAGATTAAGGAACTAGTTGAAAAAAAATCTTATGAAAAAATAAAAGATTTTGATGGAAAAAAAATATACTAAATCTGAAATAAGTAAATTATATAACCTATCAGTAAGCCGCCGATGATTGCAATTACTCTAAATAATGAAGGATTGTTTTCAATTAAGTCGTTTATATCCATACTGTAACTTATGAGATTAATTACTACTCAATCAACCAAACATTAGGGTCATTTATGTTTAATTTAAATCTCCTTATCGATATTCATTTTTTATCAACTTCTATAATGGTGGGTGTGATATGGGTTATTCAGCTTTTGCATTATCCTTCGTTTCATTTTATTCAAAAGTCTAATTATCCAAAATTTCAACAATTTCATATGAGTCGAATTTCCTTTATTGTCATTCCTGCGATGATAATCGAATTTATTACGGGCATCTTGATGCTCCAATTTGGATTTAGTTCAAACTTTTTATTTATTTCTTCATTACTTATCTTATTAGTTATTTGGGTCATAACTTTAGTTTTTTTCACAAAAATGCACCAAGGTTTAATTAGTGGCTATAATGAAGTAATTGTGAATAGATTAATTTCAATAAATTGGTCCAGAACTTTATTGTGGTCTATAAGACTTCTTGTTTTATGTTATATCCGATCATAATAAGATAGTTTTCTCTTATTGGTTAAAAATATCTTGATAAATAGTCTATCTGTTGTTTCTGGTCTGTTGAAGTATAAGATGCTAATTTTATAAACTATCATTTAATGTTTAAGTTGAAAAAAGAGGTGTTCATGAACAATTATAAAAATTGGACAGAATTAGAGTTTAAAGCATATTTATGTTTGTACGCGGCTGACTCAAATTTTGAATACAATGCTGATGAACGAAAATTGATTGAATCAAAATTTGATGTAAAAACAATTGAAAAGGTTACATCAGAATCTGATAATTTAAATGATCATCAACGATCATCAATTATTAATCAATATGTTAGTTTAAAGAAATATAACCAAAAACAAATTGATGCCCTGCTCTCTGAGGTAAAAGAAGTCTACTTAGCTGATGGTAACTTTGACAAGTATGAACAATCTATTTTTAAGATGCTCAAAAAAATAATGAAAGTATAATTAAAATAAATTTTTGGTACTAATTGACAGATAACGAGGAGTACATAGTATAGTATGAGAATTTATAAAAATAAACTTACCAATCATCCTAGAGGTGATATTTCTAAGAAAAAAAATAGAGGAATCATTGTTGGAGCAACTGGAGCAACAGGGTCAAAACTTGTTAAGTTATTACTGGAAAGTGATAAATGGGAAAAAATAACAACAATTAGCCGGAAACCAGTTTTAGAGGGCAATAGTCATAAAAAACTGAATGAGGTAATTATTGACTCTTTCGACAAACTCGATATGACATTTGATCATTGGAAAGGACATGAGTCATTTTTTAACTGTATTGGAACAACAAGAAAAATTGCTGGAGGTGCTAAACAATTTGTCGATATCGAATATGGTATATCTTTAAAGTCTGCTGAGTTAGCAAATAAAGCCAAAATACCTAATGCGTCTGTTATATCTGCAAGTGGTGCTAATCCAGATGGTTTTTCAGTTGATTGGATTCATCCTCTTCTTTACGCTAAAACTATAGGCCTGAAAGAACAAACTTTAACTCGTCATTACAATTTTAATAATGTTTCAATATTTAGACCAGGAATGCTAATGAGATATTATGATGAGACTTCGGCTCTACAACAATTCTTTAATGACTCTAACATTGGCTTGCCCGTTAGCTTACTTGCTTCAGCAATAAAACGTGATTCAGAAGCGGTTCTGGAACAGTCAAATAAAACTGAATCCATAGTATACAGTGGTAATAATTGTATAAAATCTTCAATAACACTTTGATATTTTGTATCTAAAACTATTGAGGCATTGTTTTTTGATAAATAAATTAAATTATTTGTATGTTACATAGTATTTTGTCATTTTTTTACGACAAAGATTGTTTCTCAGTAATAATTATTTTAATGTTTTAAACGAAGGAATAGAGGTCTATGAAATCTTTTTATAATTTGGCTTTGTGTTACTTTGCAATCGTTAATTCATTACTTTCACAAGACGGTAATACTCCTACAAATTTTCAGATAGATGCTGCATCAATTGGTGGGGTTCAATTATCATGGGAAACTCCCGAAAATTTTAGACGACAGTGGATTAGTCATTCAAACCTTCAATATTTTGGAGGAATAGGGGCTAGTAGTACTCCTGCTTTTTATTGTCATAAATTTCCTGATTCTCTTCTAGCTGATTACCATGGGATGCTTGTAAAAGAGATCGCTTTTGTGCCTTCAGCAGATTCTGATTCTGCATCATTTCAACCGCTTGTTTTTGAAACCGATTCATCTGGTTTAATACCTGATATTGTTGGCAGGACAAATTTAGTTTTAAGCGCTCCAAAAGTATCTTTCTCAGAAAATACTGCTTATGAAAATGAATGGAATACAATCCAACTTAAAAATCATGTGCCAGGGCAATCTATCGAAAATGATGTAATACCATCAACATATGAAATAGATAGTACAAAAACATTATGGTTTGGTTACTGGCTTTATGATTACGTTAATTTTCCAGCTGGTGCCGATATCGGACCGGCCAATGAATCTCTGGGTAATGTAATTATTTGGTGTCCAGTAGGTGGTTGTTTTGAGTCTACGCTTAATCTTTCTGCCCAAGAAGGTTCTTCTCTTGATTTTGATTGGCTTTTATCAATAAGCCTTTTACCTGGTGACAATTCGGAAGATTCAAGGGAAGTAATATTGTCAAATTCAAATAATAACATGATACCTAACAGCTCTATATATAATTATAGTATGGAAAATGTAAAAATAGATATTGGTCCTTTAAAAGAGGATGTATGGATTGAGCCAATTAATTCAAATGGAAGAGATATATCTAATTATTTTGTATTTGAAAACGGCGTTGTGGCTGATGTCGTTCAACCAGATTATGTTAATTTTAACACCACAATCAGAGAAAGTTCATTGCTCGGCCCGAGGAATCCAGGGATTTACAGTTATTATGTAAGAGCGCAAACAGCAGAAGGATTATCTGACTCTTCAAATGTAGTATCTGTAGAACTTGTAAATACATTGCCAGGAAGTTTTGATATGATTGCTCCTGAAAATGGAATAAATATTTCAGTTACTTCATCAAATATTAATATTCCCAATATGTTCATATGGACAAACTCAGTAGATACAGATGGCCAAGAATTAACATACTCTTTTGAGATGTGTTCAATTTCAGATAATGCTGTCTGTTTTGACACCTCAATGACGGAAAGAATACTTCAATTAACTAACCAATCTATTATTGAAAATTTAAATTTAACAAATGGCAATTATGACCTTTCTTGGACTGTAAATGTCTCTGATGGGATTGACATTACTACGATTGGTGGTAGTGGCTCAGATAGTATTAGGTATTTAACATTCTCAGTAGACCAACTTGAAGTAGATAATCCTGATATGCCAATAGAATATAGTTTGAGACAAAATTATCCTAACCCTTTTAATCCATCGACAACAATATCTTACAAACTTGGGAAGAGTGAATTTGTTAATTTATCTGTTTTTGATTTAAATGGTAATCTGGTTAAAAATATTTTAAATCATAAGGCTGATGCAGGGAGAGGATATGTTGAATGGGATGGTAAAAACGAGCAAGGTCAGAATGTAAGTGGAGGTATTTACCTATACGTAATTGAAACCCCTTCTTTTTTAAAATCGAAAAAGATGCTCTTTCTCAAATAGTGTTCATATTATTTAGTTCGTGTTTTAATTCTTTTATACTAGGTTTGAATTAATTTTGGAGTAATTATGAAGAAAATATTTATTTATTTATTATTGTTTTTTATCAGCTGTTCTGAAACCCCAGTTGACATGGATGAAAAATTATTTGATAGAGGCGGTCGTTTTATTACTAGGCCCGATTACAGCTCAATGTGGTTTTATAACTTAAAAGTATATAATGGCCCCGCTTTCAGCACTCATAAAAATGGTGAGCGCAAAGAAAAAGGTGATATCGTTAATGGTGCTAAATCAGGTACTTGGTCTGGTTGGGACGATAAAGGAAATTTAAAATATAAAGGCGATTATTTAGATAACAAGGAAGATGGAAAATGGATAGGATATCATGCAAATGGTAAGACTAAGTATGAAGGATTGTATAAAGATGGGAAGCAATTAGGTAAATGGAAATACTTCAATAAACGAGGTAAAATAACCACTGAGGAAGAATATAATTCTGATGGTTTTGTGGTAAAATCAAAGAACTTTAAATAGTTTTTATTTATTTGACTCTTGATGATCTTTGTGAATTTTAGCAAGGTTTACGTATTTTTTTGCCCAATCTATATTTTGAGCTAGAACTGTTTCTGGTAGTTTTTTTACAACTTTACCCGGTACACCT
>Ga0233439_10005919_pt1 | contig 11091 bp, 6 predicted proteins | sample SI_123_September_6_FD_182713 | JGI IMG/M metagenome (GOLD analysis project Ga0233439, IMG submission 182713) | Seawater microbial communities from Saanich Inlet, British Columbia, Canada - SI_123_September2016_100_MG | ecosystem: Environmental > Aquatic > Marine > Inlet | place: Canada: British... | reverse complement strand
CGACAACAGGCTCGACAGGTTCAACAGGTTCAGAAATTTTCATTTCTTCTTTCTTTGCTCTGGGTTTCCTCTTCTTTTTCTCAACTGGAATATTCACAATGTCTTCGACGTGATGAGGAATAGCAACATCTAGTTCAACTTGTTCCACTTGTTCTGGTACTTCTGGTACTTCTGGTACTTCTGGTACTTCTGGTACTTCTGGTACTTCTGGTACTTCAACTCCTTCTAGTTGTTCTTCAACAACGTCGTTAATAGTTTGTTCCTCAATAACAGCTGCTTCTTTTTTAGTATTTTTCTTTCTTGTTTTCTTAGCTGCAGGTTGAGGTTCATTCACAGCTTCCTGTGTTGCATTACTTTCTTCCGCATTTGAACCAACCAGTGTTACATTGTACCTTTCAAGGATTGCCTGCAGTCCACCTCGCATATCATCAATAAAATCCTGTTGCAACACATAAACACCAGTAATGTACTTTATGAAAGAATCAGCTAACTCATAACGTGTAGTCTCCATAGTAATTGTTGTAAGTATAGATAATATAATATACTTTAATTTTTATAAATCATTTTTGTGCGAAAATTTATTTATTTTTATAAAAATACCCAAACTTCGCATTCTTGCATGTTATCATATATCAAGTAACGACCAGTTCTTACTTCATACTTACCTTCCCTGTAAACTACTCCGCTATAATTATTTTCCATGCAGTATGCCTGAGCTTCCTCAAGTGTATTTCCGTGAGGTGGATTAATCGGGTCATAGTCTTTTGGATATCTATTAATCTTATAGTTTTGTATTTTTTGCGAAAACATACTCTTATTTTGCAGCTTACATAAGTTCAAATTTAAGACTGTATCTTTACTAGAGTATTCTACGTCATAGCCTTTTTCATACGCAATTGAAAGAATTTTTCTTTTTTCTTTAAATGGTGTTAGGTTATTGCTTTCAAACATTATTTTATGAGGTAAATGACTGTTATTATTAATATTATTTAAAAAATATTCAAGTATTACTGTATCGTGTCCTTCTGTGTCTATTTTTAAATAATATACACCATTTATCGAGTACTCTTCCATTATATTATTTAATGTAGTGCATGACACAGTACATGTTGAATTCAGTTTAGAAATGTCAAGACAGTGTTCTTTCAACATTGACCTTACGTTTACATGACGTGTGTTTACAGAACCACAACCCTTTATCCATAGCGGTAAATAGTACTTACGTATGACATCTTCGGGTATGTAATATAGAGTAAGTTCTCCAGTGTAATTAGAAATAGCTTTATTTATTTTTATACAGCCTTCTTTATGAGGTAGTTTATCAAAATAGTATTTTATTGGCTCGATAGATAAGCCTTTCTTGTTATCTTTTTTTTCAACTTCTGTGTCAAAATCACACGTACCTATTTCTATAAAGTCCAAGAATTCAAGCATTATATACATAGAGAATTAAAAAATCAAATAAACTAACGCTATAAATGCATATAAAAAATATAAAATAAATATTAAATTTTACTGTGTCCAGAAATTATAAAAATAAAATTGATTATTTTAAATCAGCCATCATCAATGGTTGAGATAATTGAAGATAAACTTTTTCATGTGCGTTCATTTTTTACAAAAACCAAGCAGGACATAGACACATTTACTGTTCATTCTCAACTCATAAAGCTGTTAAATGATGTTCGTGTTATAACCAAAAAAGGAGAACAAAAAGAATACACACACACGACAATACCAAGCAAAAACAGCGAAGGCCATATTGTTGGCGGTGGTAAGTACAATTTTTCAAACCAGGAAAACAATGATAAACTCAAGGATAATTTGGCTCTATGTATCGAGCATAATTATTATCCTTCTACTCTTTCACTAACTCAGAAAATAGGCACTACAAGCTGTGTTCACATTGATTTGGATTTCAGATATCCTCCTACAACAACAATACGCCAATACTCGCTAAGTAACGTAAGTTCTCTCATAAACATTATTAATAACTGCATAAAAGACATATATGATGTTCCAAAAGAAAAAGTTAATGCTTATGTGTTTGAACGCAAGAGTGGTGTCGTACAACAAACGGAAGTAACGAAAGACGGAATTCACCTGCTTTATCCTGAAATAATCACAAACACCAAGACCCAGTACGCATTGCGTGATGAAATAATCAAACGTGCATTGACATTATTTAAACAAGAATTCAAGAGCATAAACAGTGTTGAAGACATTGTTGACAAAGCTGTTATTGAAAACAGTAACTGGATGCTCTATGGTGCAAGAAAGGTTGACCGCGATCCGTATGAGCTAACACACGTCTTTTCTTACCAAGAAAATTACAAACCTATCCAAACCCGTAAGCTGCTGGACTATTTTGATTTTTCAACGAAAACCAAGGATATGGAGTTGCCTGTAAACTCAAGCTATAAATATCTTATGAGTGAAAGCTACCAAGACGAAAAAGGCTCGAGAAAAAATATTAAAAATTCAAATGAAATAAAAAAGCTATCATCAGTCAATAATCGACGCAAGGTAAACGTTATAAACTCTTCTGATATGCAAGAAATAAAAAGCCTTGTAAACATCTTATCTGAAGAGCGTGCACACAATCACGAGACGTGGGTACGTGTTGGTTGGTGTCTCTATAACATTGACAAAAACAACCTGTTGGACAGCTGGATACTTTTCAGTTCCAAGTCACCCAAGCATAAAATCAAAAGCACCGAACACGGAAGAAGCCCTGAACGATGTATGGTATTATGGAATGAAATGAAAAAACAAGACTCTGGACTAGGTATCGGCTCGTTGCATCGATGGGCAAAAGAAGATAACGCTAAGGAATACGAAGAAATCAGAAGAAGTAACCTTGGAGGCTTGATAACTAAGAGTATGTCTGTTACGACGTATGACGTTGCTCGTGTTATTTATGAAATGTACAAATACAACTTCAAGTGTATTAGCTATAAAGAAAATAAATGGTACGAATTCCAACCCAATAAACACCGTTGGATTGTTGTTGAAAAGGCACATTCACTTATTAAGCTCATAAGCGAAGACGTTGTAAAGCAGTATCTCAAGTCTATTTATGAGCTAAATAAAGAAGCAACCGCAAGAGCATCTCAAATGATTAACGTTATGAACACCAGCTTACCAACGCCTTCTGCATCACCTGCACCAGAAAGCAGCGGAAGCAGCAGCAATGGCATAGACATTTTCTCAAGCAAGTCAGTAAAAGAATCAGCAAATACTGACGATACACTTAAGATGGTTGAAGACCTTGTCGCTGTTACATACAAGCTAAGAGACATATCATTTAAAGAAAAACTTGTAAAAGAATGTGGTACTATGTTTGGCGAAAATGCAAAACAGTTTCTTGAAGCCATGGATGCAAATCCGTATCTTATCGGATTTGATAATGGTGTATATGACCTGCAAAACGACGAGTTCCGAGACGGAAGACCTGAAGATTACTTAACGTTTAGTACTGGTTATGACTACATTGATTTTGGAAATATCGAAGAAGAAGATGAAGAACCCGAAGAAGAAGTAAAAGAAATTTATGATTTCTTCGACCAAGTATTTCCTCAAAAAGCTGTAAGAGAATACATTCTTCTTCTCTTATCGAGCTTCTTAGGAGGTACAACACGTGACGAAAAGTTCCACATTTGGACTGGTGTTGGTGGTAACGGAAAAAGTAAATTATTGGAACTAATCGAGTTTGCATTGGGAGACTATTCGTGTAAGTTATCACATACAGTATTGACTCGAAAGCAGAGCGGTAGCAGCAATGCATCACCAGACATAGAGCAAACAAAAGGAAAGCGCCTTGCCAGTATTCAGGAAACAGAACAAGACGACATAATGAACGTTGGGCGCATGAAAGAGCTAAGTGGTGGAGATAAAATCTATGCGCGTGGTCTGTTTAAGGACCCTATCCAGTTCAAACCACAGTTCAAGATGATACTGTTATGTAACGAGCTTCCTAAAATCAACGCTGATGATAATGGTACATGGAGACGTATACGGGTTGTAAAGTTTGTTTCTAAGTTTGTTGACAATCCTAAAAATGAAAACGAATACCCTATTGACCCTCTTCTTTCGGAAAAAATTTACAAATGGAAAGAAGCCCTTATGTACATTCTTCTTCAAAAGTACAAAAAATATAAAAAGTATGGCTTGAAAGAACCAGAAGAAGTACTCGAAGTAACTCGAGATTACCAGCGTGTGAGCGACTTGTACAACGACTTCATAACCGATAGCATAACAAAAGACGAAAAGTCTCATATTGGATTAAATGAATTGTACCGTGTATTTAAAGAATGGTTCCGAAATAATAATAACCAAAACACACGACCTCCAACACGCACTTATTTCAAGGGCAAGATGGAAATAAAATTAGGCCAAAAATACGAGCATAACAAATGGACTGGTTTCAAGATTATTGGCGAAGACGAAGACACCGAAGAAGACGACTAAGTGGGCAGCGGCGCCCACCCGGCCGGTAGAAAGCGCCTAACGGCGCGCAAGGTATTTCGTGAGGGACAAAAAGAACCGCCGTGTCCTATCATGCTTTTACACAAGTGGAATGTACCTAGGCTTATCATAGTCATATATTTCAACAACAAACAATCCGGCGTAACCTGGTATTTCCAGTTCATCGCCGTCATTAAATTCATTACTTTGTGTAAGAGGAATTTTCAATGAAGTATTCAAATGATTAGTCGTGTAGTACTCCCATCGATGACGGTCAATGCGTCTTCCGATAATTGGCATCATTTGCTCTGAGTCGGTTACAACTTTTTGGCGTAATATGCCAACTTGATGCCAAGTAGTATAGTCTCCTTGGGTTGGAATATTAATGCTTCTGTCATATGACACACTATGAACAGGGTCTTGTAGCAAAACATTTTTTCGCAATGGCGCACTTAACGGATTTATAAGTGCATCTAAATCTTTATTTTTTTCACGCTGCAATGGAGGCTCTCTTATTCCAACAGCTTCTTGATACAGCTTCTTGTAGTGGTCTCGCTCATTCATAAACTGGAAAATAAACGACACAAAAATTATGGCTACTAACACGAGTATCGTGTAAAACGAAGATGGTGCAAAACAAAATGCACCGCTTGTATCCATATAAACAGAGCATAGAAATTTATAAATTTCTTGCTGTGGGGGCCCAAAAAAATCAGCTAATATACTTTAATGACGCACATAAAGCACACGCTCATAAATAAGAAGCACGTAGAATGCAGCTATTTTGACCATTTAGTTCATATTTCTGATATTCACGTGCGCCCCCTTGAACGACACAACGAATATTCTTTAGTATTTCAACGACTAAATGATTACGTAAAAAAGGAATTAAAAAATAAAAAATTGGCAGTAGCTATTACGGGAGACGTCTTCGATAACAAAACAGTGTTCAAGCCTGAAACGTTTTATGTTGTGAAAAAGTTCATCAAAGACCTTGCACAACAGTGTCCTGTTTTTGTTATCAATGGAAACCACGATATGCTCGAGTCAAATACTCGGCGTATGGATGCTCTCACGCCTACCGTATCTGACATTAAGAACGTTCACTACTTTTCACTTAGTGGTACATATACTGTTAACGAAGACTATCTTTTTTCTGTGGTTTCACTGCAAGACACGACTGAGTCAACCATTAAAGACACTATCCAATGTATACGCAATGAAGCAAAAGAACAAACAGGAAGAAAAATTATTGGAATGTACCACGGAACGCTTCAGAACGTACTAAAAATCGAAGTTGAAAAGAAGCTCCTTTCTATTAGTGACTTTGATTACTGTGACATAACCTTACTTGGCGACATCCATAAACGACAAACACTTGAACCATACATTGGTTATGCAGGTAGTCTCATCCAACAAAACCATGGCGAATCCATAACAGGTCACGGTGGTCTTTTGTGGGACATAAAAAACAAACAAGCAAAACCATTTGACATAAAAAACGACTACTCTTTTGTAGACATAGTATGCACTAACGGAGTATGGTCCAACTCACATACTAGCCTTACACCCAACATTTATGCACGGTTTCTTATTGACAGCGAAACAAATGAATACCAAGTAACTGAAATCACAAAGGAGCTAGAACAGCGTGTAAATAACTGTATACTTACTACCAAGGTATATTCAAAACAACCACAGTCAACAGATGAAAAAGAAAATAAAATAACTTCCAAAAACGAAGAAGAAATGATAAAAAAAGAATGCGAAATTTTAAAATTAAATAACGAAGTAATTCTTTCAATTCACAATATGTACAAGCAAGAAGCACTATTAAATGACGATAACACGTATTCATCGAGTGTATGGAAGCCTGAAAGAATGGAGTTCAAAAACCTTTTCGGGTTCAACAAGTCGAGAGTCCAAAATATCGACTTTGCACACGGTATCCATAGTATTCAAGCAGCAAATGGTGTTGGAAAAACCTCGATAATAAACGCTCTTCTTTTTGGTATCTATGGAAAAACACCATTAGTACCTTTTGGACGGGGTGTAACGTATGACATTATCAATAACTGTGAAACTGAAGGTTATGTACACGTTTATTTTCTTTTTAACAACGTAAGATACATTATCAAGCGGTACAATAAAAAGAACCGTCAACGAAACAATAACTTTATTAACAGCAAGTTGCAGTCTTATACCTTTTATGTAGACCTTTATAAGTGTGGAAACAGCTACGAAGAAGACCATGAAAAGGTATCTGAAACAGGCAATGCAACAGATGAAGTACTCTTGAAAATGTTCGGTGACATAGAGTACTTTTTGCATTCAAATATGCTCGATAAAGAAGCGTCTAAGGACATCATTACGTCAACAACGCAAAGTGAGCGTCTTCGCATACTTAAAAAGATTTTCCATTTGGAGTACTATGACGACTACAAGCAATTAAACGCAAAAAACATGAAAAATATTAAAGCACAGCGCGATGCACGCATAAACGAAATTAAGGGCGTCGAAGCTATTTACCAACAAGAAGATGAAGCATACTTGCAAGAGCAAATAATAAATGAAAAAGCACAACTAAGCGAAGCAAATAGCGAGCTCCATGACCTTGAAGAAAGACAAGAAAAACATCAAGCCAGACTAACAACCATTAACAACATGATTGAACTCAATCTTATCAAGCTTAAAGATGCACCAAACGTCAATGCTTCAAAAGAAAACTTGGAAGCATTAAGCAATGAGCTTCGTTCTAGAGTACAACCAAACCAACAACCAAACAGTGTGGAATGGTACCAAAGTCAAATGTCTTCGCTGGAAGCTCTTAATAGCGAGTATGAAAAACATATTTTGCCCGAAGAAGAATATCTAAAAATAGATACAATTCAAGAAGAAATAAATAAAAATTACAAAGAAGAAGAAAAAGACATTGACAATTTAAAAGAGCAATACTATACGTTAAAAACCGACTTCAAAGAAACCAAGAAGCAATACGAAAAATACAAAGAAACAATACACATTGAAAACGACTTAACCAAAGAAGAAATAAACGATGAACTCAAACAAGTAACAAGTCAGCGTAATGCTATCCTTATGAAAAATACGTCTACACGGTCACGTAAGCAGCTTGAAACCGAGCTGTATTATATGAACGAACAAGCCAAACACTATCAAGTTTCCATAGAACAAGAAACAGAAACCAGAAAAAATATTCAAGATTTAAAGGTTGAAATCGAGCTGTTAAAACGAGAAACAAAAGATACTCAAGACCAAGGTTTGGCGCTTGTCAATCTTGAAAAAATAAAATCAACAATCGAACGCAAGCTCAAGCTCATAGGCACCATTGACCATATTCCGCCTAAGATTGAAGTAACCGAAGAAATGCTGCATCAATACGAAAACACATCTTCTATAATAGACGAATGTAATAATCAAATTGAAGCTATTTTAAGCAATAATTATAAAGAAGAAGCAACACATCTCTTGGATATCATCGATACTTATCCTTACAAAAAGGTTTCTTCTTCGTATATTAGCGAAGAGCATGACACAGTATTTAAGCGTATTGAACGCTCTGTAGTAGAGCGCATTAACGACTTACTTACTGCCATAAAAGAGGAAACTATAAATAAAGAGCACCTCGATGAAAAATATGCAATTTTAAACACTAACAAGGCTCTTATAGCGAGTTACACAGAGGCAGTCCAAAACAATGAACAACATGAATCTTTGGTAGTTCAAAAAGAAAAGCAAAACAAGCTTGAAGAAGAGCTAGAAGAAATAAACAAGCAGATTATGCTGCATAATATCCGAGAACTTCGCCAAGAACTGAAACACCAAGAACAAACTCTTGGCCGCATAGAGCATCTTAAAAAGATTGATGAACTAAAAGAGCAAATAAAGCAGCATAAAAGCAGTTCAGAAATTCAAAACGATCTCAATGACCTCGATGAGTACATAACTGAACTTGAAGAACATTTGAACTACATTTATTACCAAGAAGCAAAAGAAAATTACGAAAAAGAAGAAAAAGAATTAAAAAGTTTAAAAGAAGAAATTGAAATTCAAAAACAAATAAAACAATACAAAAAATTAGTAACAAAGTTAAATCAATTGAAAATTTCAAAAGGATATTACGAAAAATACAATGAAAATCTTGAAAAAATAAAAACACACCAAGACGAATTACTAAAGCAAAAGGAATACGAAGACTACATAAAATTAACAGCTAAAGTAACAGTTATTGAGCTAATAATTCAAAACAATGAGCTCATAAACGAAAGAGAAGCTATGCTTCAAGATAAACAATCTTTAAGATACAAAGACCTGCAAATAACAGTAAACAGCTTGAATAATTCTTTAATTATAAACAATGAAAAGCACAAAAATTATTCCAAAGCAAGCGAAAAAATCAAGCAAACAATCCAGGAAATCAAAGACATAGAAACACACTTAAAAATGCTCGAAGATTACGACAAGCTCATTTCTAATAAGGGTCTTCCTTCTAAGATACTCTATGACATTATCAAGTCCATAGAGTACTACATTAACAGTGTAATAACGAGCTTTTTGGACTATCAATTACAATTCCTCTTTGACTATGAAAAACAGTACTTGGAAATCCTTTGCTTAAACACAAAGACCGAAAAGATGCTGTCTTTCCAGCGTCTATCGGGTTACGAAAAGTGTGTCGTACGCATTGCTCTTAAGCGTGCTATTAATAAGTTTTCTTGTAATTCTAAGTCTTCCATTATAGTCATCGATGAAGCATTTGACTGCATAGACGAAGATAACTTCATAAAGCGTCTTCCACAGCTCATAAGCCTAATCAGTGCAGACTACGACCTTGCTTTGATAGTGTCACAGCGTGATATAAGCCACGTTGCTGACAAAGTAATAAAAATAAAAAATAACCTCATTTCATAAGTAAATCTACTATTTCTGTTTCATATAGTATCTTAGACGCTTCATTTTCAGATTCATTTTCAGCTTCATCTGCAGCTTCCGATACAGCTTCAGCTTCCGATACAGCTTCCGATACAGCTTCAGCTTCAGCTTCCGCTTCCGCTTCCGCTTCCGCTTCCGCTTCCGCTTCCGCTTCCGCTTCCGCTTCCTTTTGTTCAGAAGCTTCTTCCTGTTCTAGTTCGGGTATTTTTTCTACTTCACTTTTCTCGTTATTGTCAAACAATGTATCCAGCATTTGACGGTCAATGACAGTCCATTCTTCCTCTTTGCGAAGCCATACAATAAACTTGTTTTCAATAAAGTAAAGTAAAAAATAAACTAAAACAAAAAAATTTCCAATACGGATGAAATAATCGAAAAAGCTAAGCTCGCAAATGCAAATAGGCACCATTTATATTAACTGTGTCTAAAAGTATTTTTAAAAAGACGCATTAAATAAGACATCTTGCGAAGTATTTGTTTATGCGCGGATGACAGTCAAAACTTAAAGGGTCAGAAATCCAACCAGTAGTCCTAGGCTTATTGTCGTGTATTTCTTTATCCCCCATACTTTCAATAGCCTCTTTGTAATCCTTGTCTGTATCCACAATGAAAAGCAAATACTTCGACTTTTTACAATAAAATTTCTCAGAATTTATTAGCTCTTCCCGAGTTACGTTCAAGTAACCATTTGATTCCTCGCATAGTTCTCGCATTGCTGTATCGTATACGTCTTTATCGTAATACTCTGTCTTACCTCCAAAATCAGAGTATTTATACCTTTTGTCTTTGTGTATCTGCATTAAATAATCATTATTGTTTCGCAGCAGAAACCCAACCGCATAAACAATCCCAAGATTTTCGACTTCAAAAAACCATCTGTTTTTAGCGTTTGTAATTTTTTTAGAATTTCCAAATTGCATTTGATTTACCCTTTGAGAGTATCATTTTTTTTCTTGAATCAGTTTATAGTATGATTGGAGGAAAAGTAAAAAGAAAAAGTCCGATAAAAAAGTCAAACAAAAAGAAAAAGTTCTCCAAAAAAACAAAAAAAGCCTGAAGAATGGACAAAATGGTCCCAGATAGCTCCAAAAACAAAAGCACAACGCCAACAGCTCATACAAATATGTGGTTCAACTTGCTTTTTGATGCCAAACAAATTGAAGTTCCCAGTATGCACACCAGACTGCAATGTCAGCTGCAAAGGTCTCATTGCTGCACGTGTTCGAGCACGTCAATGGAATTATCCAGAGGTTGATAAAAAAGTTTCAAAATATTACAAAGAAGCAAATTGTTCAAAAAAGAAAAAATAATATATAAATAAAAGCATGTTATGGAAAAACTACATTAAAGGTAACGTAGCATACAGCTATGGTAATTGTCTATTTTCACTTGCATCACTTAAGCAAATAGCTGATGATAATTATGATTTGAAAAATGTCCCAAACTATGGGCAAACAATGATTAACACTATGGTAGAATCCATGTTTGAAAATAATCAGTTTAAACATGATCCAAAGCTGTTACATATTATTATAAATGATAATGGAACTAAGAAAATTAAAGACGGTATTGTCAAGCTAAAAGCTTACCAAAAAATTCTTCAAGATACTCCAAGTAAAGGTATTTTAAAAGTTATGGTACTATACGAAAAGGATAATATACTAGAAACACGAA
>Ga0233439_10005918_pt1 | contig 11092 bp, 11 predicted proteins | sample SI_123_September_6_FD_182713 | JGI IMG/M metagenome (GOLD analysis project Ga0233439, IMG submission 182713) | Seawater microbial communities from Saanich Inlet, British Columbia, Canada - SI_123_September2016_100_MG | ecosystem: Environmental > Aquatic > Marine > Inlet | place: Canada: British... | reverse complement strand
AGATATTGAAACCATCAATGAGTAATCTTAACAATTATCTAAACATTTTAAAAAATTATTAGAGCCTTGAACGGGGTACGAACCCGCGACCTAACGCTTACGAGGAGGATTCACTCTACGTGGCTGAGGCTGTCAATCAATATGGAGAATATTCATCAAAAGCAGATTGGGATGATTTTCACAAATGGCTATTGGCAAACAAAAGCAGGCTTCATGCAAATACCATGTTCAAGAAAGCAAAACAGTATCATCATTTGGCATTTTCCAAAGAATTAGTTTTCATGGAATCAACTAGAAAGAGGCAAGACATTCTCAAGTGTTTGGCACTTTTTACAAGATTTTTGGATTTAAAATATGATACAGAATATCATTATGAATTATTGAAATGGATGAAAAAGAAGGATTTGAAATGGAATTCTGCAAGGAAACAAGACACATACCAACTCGCAAAAATTATTCCAGTAGAATCAGTATTAGAAAGAATTAATCAATTACCAGAAAAGTATAAAATTTTTGGATTGTTCACACTAGTTTCAGGTTTAAGAACATCAGAGGCAATTATGGCATTCAACAATCATTCTTCGCTGTGTAATGAAGGAGTCATGGAATTATTTTGGGATAGAGTTACAAAAAAAGCAAACTCGGTGTATTGCCACCCATTATTACATGACAAAATGAATCATCAAGTAAGTGCCTCAAGAGTTACAAAAAATCTAAATTCAAAAATGTTGGGCTGTGAAATTAGATATCTTAGGAAGCTCAACTATACCATTAATGCTACAAAGATTGATCCATTATTAGCTGAATTTATGCAAGGTAGACGTGGAAATGTTTCTCAACGTCATTATTTTTTGCCAATGATGGGACAATATAAGAAAAAATGGGTAAAAATTTGGGAAACTATCTTAAATAATACAAAATGAGTTAATTCGAAAAATTTACAAAGTTTCTGTCCGGTTATATGTGAATAATACTTCATAGGAAAAAGAGAGAGATGAAACAAAAATTAACATTTGTAGACATTGCATTAAATGCATTTCAACACATAGAAAGAGAAAAAACAGTATTAGATGTGGATTTAATGATAAAATTAGAATTTACACCACCTACTTGGAAAGTATGGAAGCCAAAACTGATTCAAAAATTAACTAATGTCAAATTAAGTAAAACTGGAACAGAGAAAGGAGACTATACAAAAGTGGGAATTAGTTATTCTAAAAAAGAAGATACTTGGAAATCAACAGAATTTTTAGAATAAAATTAACACAATAATAATTTTAATTAAAAAAGAGAGAGATAATAATAATTTTGAATTAGTTTAAAGGAAAAAAGTAACGTTACTAACGTCAATTTAACGTCATTTTTGTATATTATAATACATAATATTTACACAATAATAATTTTAATTAAAAAAGAGAGAGATAATAATAATTTTGAATTAGTTTAAAGGAAAAAAGTAACGTTACTAACGTCAATTTAACGTTAGTTTAACATCATTAACGTTATTTTTTGTATATACTATAATATTATAATACATAATATCTCTCTCTTTTTCTTCTAATAGAAGAATTAATTATAATTAAGAATCAATATGAGACAAACTAGTCTCATTCATGCCTATTAATGGGACTAGGTTTTTTCTTACGTAATTACATATGTAAAAAATGCGTTTAAGTCATTACTGTTAATCTAATGTATGATCCCAATAAGACAAATGTATGGATGTCAATGTGGAAGTATATTTCATATTCATTTGAGTAATAATAGAAATCGTTGTCCAGTTTGTGGTCGTAGACTTAATTATACACAAAAACTTGAATGGACAACATTATGGTAAATAAAAGAAAATGTCCCAACTGTCAAAGTACTAATCATGCAGAGATTCTTTGGGGATTACCTGCAGACATGAGTTACATTGAAGGTGAACTAGAGCGAAAAGAAATTGTTCTTGGTGGATGTACTGTGACTGGAAATGACCCAAAATGGGCATGTAATGACTGTGGAACTAGGCGGGGTTAATGTTAGGAAAGATATCCGTCAGAAAATTCAAGCCTAAGACAGTGAAAACAGGTATAGAAACAACAATGAGGAAAATGGATTTGCAAGAAGCATTTGTAGAACAAAACCCAAATCTCAGTAAACTACAAGAGGAATGTAAAGGAAAACAATTATCCATAAATGTAACATTCTACCTTAACGAAAATACTCCAGACAAAACTAGTTACAAAAAGGATTTGGATAATTTACTCAAAATACTCATGGATGTAATTAAGGAGGAAATGGATGATGATGATAAAAAAATTGGACTAGGGTTGGTCATAGGAAACAAGGATGAGGAAATTTTTGAGATCATTTGTCACAAGGAATTTGTTCAGAGTGAAGATGAGGAGGGAATAGATTTAGTTCTTTCAGAATGGCATAGATAGTTTGATTAGTTTTTAAGATCATAATTTATCTTAGTTTGTTGAGTAAAACTGGAAACAGATTAGTTGCAATATTTGTGATTCCCATTGTTCTTCTTGCAGGAGTAATGGCTATGGGTGTGATATGTTCAGGTTCAGATAATATTCCAAATCAAGATTGGAGTAACATATCCAATAATTTATGTCAAACTTTTACTTATCTTTCAGATTTTATCGGACAGTTTGTTAGTTAGGCTTAAATTTTTCATTCAATCTCCTTAGTATTTCTCCAGAAATATCATCCACATCACCCTCAGGATGATTATGAATATCTTTTAGCGTATCAGTTTCATGTTTACCTGAATTCTTCCAGAAAAATAGTGTATCTCCATCATACCATTTTGGATACCAACCTCTCTCCTCAAGCCAACTGTAAATTTCTCTATGTATTCCACAGAGATACAACTCTTTTACTTTCATTCCCTTATGTTTTGGATCTGTATCTCCATTTTCTGATAGTAAAATTTCCCCATATTCGAGATTGTGATTAAATGGTGGAAGTCCTTGAAAAATCCAACCACTTCCTGCTCCAATAGTCCATATTCCTCCTTTTTCACCATTAAATTCTTCAGAAGTTTTGATAAAGTCCATTTCAGTGACTAATTCTTGTAGTCCTTTCATGATTTGCTCTCTAGTCCACTGTTTCATACATTGAATGATTTGTAAAATAAATAACCTTTCAGGGTTTTTCATATGAAACTCATAAAATGCTTTATCTGTAAGACATTCACAATCATTTTAGTTCTCAATGATAAAATTTAGGATAATAGAAAATGGCGATTAAAAAAAGTCAGATTTACAGACAGCTTTGGGAAAGCTGTGATGAATTTAGAGGGGGAATGGATGCATCAATTTACAAAGATTACATTCTCTCAATTCTATTTGTAAAATACATCTCTGACAAGTACAAAAACCAAAAAGAATCCACCATAATCATTCCAAAAGGTGGAAGCTTTGATGACATGATTTCTCTTAAGGGTAAAACCAACATTGGTGAAGGGATGAATACAATCATCAAGAAACTTGCTGAAGAAAATGGACTTGGAGGAATAATTGATGAGGCAGACTTCGATGACTCTGAGAAACTAGGTTCTGGTAAGGAAAAAGTAGATAAGATATCTAACCTTATTTCTATATTTCAAAATGAAAATCTTGATTTTTCAAAAAACAGAGCTGAAGGAGATGATCTAATAGGTGATGCATATGAATATCTAATGCGACACTTTGCACAAGAATCAGGAAAAAGTAAAGGACAGTTCTATACTCCTTCAGAAGTTTCACAAATTATTGCCAAAATAATTGGTGCAAGTAATATCAAACAAAAATCAGGAACTGTTTATGACCCAACTGCAGGTTCTGGTTCTTTGTTACTCAAAGTAGCTAATGAAACTCCAAATGGAATTACAATTTACGGACAGGAAAATGATGTTGCAACAAAAGCAATGGCAATGATGAATATGTGGATTCATGATAATGTGGAAGCAGATATTAGACAAGGAAATACAATTGCAAACCCACTATTCAAGGAAAACTCTAAACTCAAAACATTTGATTTGGTAGTCTCAAATCCACCATTTTCATTTAAAAAATGGACAAATGGAATTGATCCAAATCATGATGAGTTTGGAAGGTTTGATGGTTTTGGTATTCCGCCTAAAACAAAAGGAGATTATGCATTTTTACTTCATGTGATTAAATCACTCAAAAGTACTGGTAAAGGTGCAATAATTCTTCCACATGGTGTCCTATTTAGAGGAAGTGTAGAAGCCGAGATAAGAAAAAATCTGATTAATAGAGGATACATCAAAGCCATCATAGGACTTCCATCAAATCTTTTCTATGGTACTGGAATTCCAGCATCCATAATTGTACTTGATAAGGAAAATGCTGAAAACAGAAAAGGAATATTCATAATTAATGCAAGTAAAGGATTTGTCAAGGACGGAAACAAAAACAGGCTTCAAGCAAAGGACATGCATAAAATTGTCGATGCATTCACAAAACAACTAGAGATTCCCAAATTCTCTAGACTTGTTCCGTTCTCTGAAATTGCAGATAAGGAAAATAATTACAATCTTAACATTTTACGTTATGTTGGCAATCAGGAAAAAGAAGACATACAAGATATTGAGGGACATCTAAAAGGTGGAATCCCAGTTAGGGATATTGATGATCTTGAAAAATATTGGAAGGTTTATCCTACTATCAAAAAATTATTGTTCTCGCCACAGCGAGATGAATATCTAAAACTAAATGTTAAGAAATTAGAAATAAAATCTACAATCTTTGAACATAATGAATTTAAAAAACACATGGAGATTTTCAATAAAGCATTTGAGTCTTGGAAATCCTGTAATCTCCCGTTATTAGAACAAATGAAGGTTGATTCTAAACCAAAAGAGATCATACATGCAATTTCTGAAGACTTGCTTGAGAAATTCTCAAAATTTATTTTAATTGATAAGTATGATATCTATCAAAAACTAAGAACGTATTGGGAAGAAACAATGCAAGATGATGCATATTTAATTTCTTTAAACGGATGGGACATTTCACTATTTCCAATTAAAGACAAAAAGGACAAAGTAAAGGGGTGGAATAGTGAATTAATTCCAAAAGAGATTGTAATTGACAAATATTTTGAAAAAGAAAAAGAAGAACTAGAAAAATTACAAGAAGAGTTAGATAGTATTTCTCAACAAATGCAATCAATAGATGAAGAAAACCAAGAAGAAGATGATCTTTTTTCAGAAGTTAGAAATGATGACAAAATTAGTAAAAAAGACATTCCAAAACGAATCAAGGAAATCAAAAATGAGCCTGAGTTAGTTGATGAGTTAAAGGTATTATCTGAATATTTAGAATTGACAGAAAAAGAAAAGGAACTAAAACGTAATATCAAATCCATAGAGAAACAACAAGACAATGCTTTACTTGAAAAATATAACAAACTCAAAGAATCAGAAATAAGAAAAATTGTCATTCATGACAAGTGGTTATCATCAATTTACGATTCGATATACAAAGAATTAGAAAGAATTTCCCATAATTTAGCTGAAAGAATTAAGGAACTTTCAGAAAGATACGAAACCCCTCTACCGGTTATTAACAATGATGTGAAAAAACTGTCGGCAAAAGTTGATCAACATTTGGAGAAAATGGGATTCAAATGGTAGTTAAAAGATCTGAACAATCAGAATTAGAAATCATTCCAAAGGATTGGAAATTCAAAAAAATAAAAAATATTGGAAATGTGATTAGAGGAGCGAGTCCCAGACCTAAAGGAGATAAGCGATTCTATGGAGGTGATGTTCCTCGCTTAATGGTTCAAGATGTTACTAGAGATGGAAAATTTGTAACTCCAAGAGTAGATTTCTTAACGAAAGAAGGTGAAAAAAGAAGTCGACCTTGTAAAAAAGGTACATTAACAATAGTCTGCTCTGGAACAGTAGGAATTCCATCCTTTCTTGCAGTAGATGCATGCATACATGATGGCTTTCTAGCAATTACAAATCTCAATGAAAATATTTCTGAAGATTATTTGTATCATCAACTTTCAAATCTTAGAAATAAATTTGAAACATCTGCTACACATGGTGGTGTATTTACTAATTTAACTACATCAATTCTAAAAGAATTTGAAGTAGCATTTCCTCCTACAAAGGATGAACAATTACAAATTGTAAAAATATTGTCAAACATTGATGAACTAATCAATAATTTAAAAAAATTAATCGAAAAGAAAAAAAATATCAAGGAAGGTGCAATGCAGGAACTTTTAACAGGAAAAAGAAGACTTGATGGATTTCAAAAAGAGTGGCAATTTGTTCAGTTAAAGAAAATTATTGATCTTAAGAGTGGTTATTCTTTTAAAAGTGAAAATTTTGTCCCTACATCAAATAAGATAGTAATAACGCCGGGAAATTTTCCTAAGGAAGGAGGACTATATTTCAATATAAAAAATTCAACTTTCTATGATGGAACTATTCCAGATGGATTTGTTCTTAATAATGGAGATTTGCTTATTGTCATGACTGATCTTACAAGAGATGGAGATATTCTTGGTAATTCAGGAATCCTAAACAGCGATTATACAATTTTACATAATCAACGAATAGCTAAAGTTTTGTTTAAACAAAAAATCAATAAGGAATTTCTTAATTTTGTACTTAATTCAAAATCCTATAAACAACAAATTCTAAAAACTTCATCAGGGACTGGAGTAATTCATACTTCACCTACTAGAATTTTAGAATGTAATATTCCATTACCAATGATTGATGAACAATCTGAAATTGCAAAAATTTTGTACGATATGGATTTAGATATACATGATTTAGAAAACCATCTAAACAAATACAACAATCTCAAACAAGGAATAATGCAAAAACTACTCATGGGAGGAATTAGATTGAAATGAAAGTAGGGCAGATTGAGAGAAAAACACAGGACAGAATCGTTAAATTTTTCCAGAACGAACTAGACTATAATTATCTTGGAAACTGGGAAGAAAGAGAAGGAAACAGCAACATCGAAAGAGAATACCTTTACAAATATCTCAAGGGAAAATATGATGATTCACTAATCAAAAAAGCAATCAGCCAACTTGAAAAAATCTCAACGAATCAAATCAAAAGTCTTTATGATATTAACAAAGAAATTTACAGTTTTCTTCGATATGGAATCTCAGTAAAAGAAAATGTTAAAGATAAAAAACAAACTATTGAATTAATCAACTGGAAAGAACCTCTAAAAAATCACTTTTACATTGCAGAAGAAGTTACAGTAGCAGGTGAACACGAAAAAAGACCAGATGTTGTACTATATGTTAATGGAATTGCACTTGGAGTTTTAGAACTAAAAAGAAGCAAGGTTTCAGTTTCAGAGGGAATCAGGCAGAATCTGGATAACCAGAAACCAGAATTTATTCGCAATTTCTTTGGAACAATTCAGCTTGTTATGGCGGGAAATGATTCTGAAGGGTTGAGATACGGTGTAATTGAAACTCCTGAAAAATATTATCTAAATTGGAAAGAAGAAACTGGAATAAGAAACAAACTTGACAATAGTTTGTCTGTATTATGTAAAAAAGAAAGGTTTTTGGAACTAATTCATGACTTTATTGTCTTTGATATGGGTCAAAAGAAAATTGCGCGACACAATCAATACTTTGCAGTAAAGGAAACTCAGAAGAAGCTCAATAAAAGAGAGGGGGGAATTATTTGGCATACTCAGGGAAGTGGTAAGACACTCACTATGATCTGGGTTGCAAAATGGATTAGAGAAAACAAAAGTGATTCACGAGTGTTAATCATAACTGACCGTGAGGAATTAGATGATCAAATAGAGCAAAGATTCTACGGGATTGATGAGGCAATCTACAGAACAAAAAGTGGAAAAGATCTTATCAAAAAGCTAGACAATGCAGAACCTTGGTTAATTTGTTCTTTAATTCACAAGTTTGGTCGTACACAATCAGAACAAGAAGATGACTTTGTTGAGATATTCTCTAAAATTCCAAAAGACTTCAAGGCAAAAGGAGACATCTATGTCTTTGTTGATGAATGTCATAGAACACAAAGTGGAAAAATGCATAAGGCAATGAAATCGATCGTTCCCAATTCTGTGTTTGTAGGATTTACTGGAACTCCATTATTAAAAAAAGACAAGAAGAGCAGTCTGGAAGTGTTTGGTGGATATATTCACTCATACAAGTATGATGAGGCTGTAAAGGACAAAGTTATTCTGGATCTTAAAATTGAAGCACGAAAGATTGATCAAAAACTAACATCAAAAGACAAAGTCGACAAGTGGTTTGAAGCAAAAACAAACGGACTAACAGATTACAAAATAACAGCATTAAAGAAAAAATGGGCAACAATGCAAAAGGTTCTCAGTTCACAGTCTAGATTAGAAAAAATTGTAGCAGATATTATGTTAGATCTCGAAACAAAGCCCCGACTTTTAACAGGAAAAGGTAATGCATTATTGGTTGCAGGTAGCATTTACGAGGCATGCAAATACTATGAGATGTTTCAAAAGAGTGGATTAAAAAAATGTGCAATTATCACATCTTACAATCCCCATATCAGTTCTATCAAAGGTGAAACAGTTAGTCTTGACGAGGATACTGATAATATTGTCAAGTATGATATTTATCAAAAAATGCTTGAAGGTAAAAATATTGAAGACTTTGAAAGAGAAGTCAAAGACAAATTTGTAAAAGAGCCAGAACAAATGAAATTGCTAATTGTTGTTGACAAACTTTTGACAGGTTTTGATGCACCTCCAGCAACGTATCTTTACATTGATAAATCAATGAAAGATCACGGTCTCTTTCAAGCAATTTGTAGAGTCAATAGATTAGACGGTGATGATAAGGATCATGGTTATATTATTGACTATAAGGATCTCTTCAAAAGTTTAGAAAAATCGGTTGCCGACTATACTTCAGAAGCACTAGATGGGTACGATGCAGGAGATGTTAAAGGATTACTCGAAGATAGAATGGCAGTTGCAAAGACCAAACTTGATACGGAACTTGAAAATATTCGTGCATTATGTGATCCTGTTAAACCACCAAAGGAGACACCTGATTACATTGACTTCTTTGCACCAGAAGATGATCTAAAAGACACTTCTCAAAGAAGAGTTGCACTATACAAAATGACTTCATCATTGCTAATAGCATATTCTAATCTTGCAAATGAAATGACAGTTGCAGGATATAGCAAGAAAGAGGCATCAAAAATCAAAGACGAGGTCACTCATTATCTTGGAGTACGACAAGAAATCAAACTTGCTAGTGGTGATCATATTGACTTGAAGGCATTTGAGCCTGCAATGAGACATTTACTTGATACATACATTAGCGCAAATGAAAGTGAGAAAATCTCTGCATTTGACGATCTTACACTTGTTGAAATGATTGTAAAAAATGGTATTAACGATACAATCAAAAAAGTTCCAAAAAACATTAGCAAAAATCAAGGAACGGTTGCTGAAGTGATTGAAAACAATGTTAGAAGATTAATCACTGAAGAAAGACCCACAAATCCAAAGTATTATGAAAGAATGTCTCTTTTACTCAAAGAACTCATTGCTGAAAGAAAAAAGAAAGTTATCAAGTATGAACAATATCTAGATAAAATTGCTGAACTGTGCAAGAAAGTAACACATCAGTCTAGCGATACAGAATATCCTGACAGCATAGACTCAAAGGGCAAACGAGCACTATATGATAATTTGAGTGCAAATGATGAAATTGCACTTGCAGTTGACAAAGCAATCATTACAACTAAGGCAGACAGTTGGAGAGGAACAAGAATCAAAACAAGAGCAGTTGAAATGGCTATCAAAAAAACACTAAAGAAATTTAACATTACAGATGATGGAAAAATAAATTTAATTTTTGAGATTATAAAAGAAGAAAAAAATGGCTACTAAACTAAAGACGTCTAATTTACAGATAGAGATAGTAAGGAAGGATATTAAGAATATTCATCTTGGGGTATATCCTCCAGATGGAAGAGTAAGAGTATCTGTTCCACTTGCAACAAGTGATGAAACTCTTAGGATCTTTCTCATAACAAAATCATCATGGATAAAAAAACAAAAAGAGATATTCTCAAAGCAAGAACGACAGACAAAAAGAAAATATGTCAGTGGTGAGAGTCATTACATTTTTGGTAAAAAATACCAATTAACCGTAAAAAAGTCAGATACAAAGCAAGAAATCAAGATTATCAAAAAAAAATCTATTGAATTGACTGTCAAAGCAAAGACTACCATTTACCAGAAACAAATCATGTTTGAGAAATTTTATCGTGACGAATTAGAAAAAATCATTCCTAAACTGCTTGAAAAATGGGAGAAGAAAGTTGGAGTTAAGGTAAAAGAGGTTAGAATTAAAAAAATGAAGACAAAGTGGGGAACATGTAACAATAAAGATAAACGAATTTGGCTTAATCTGGAACTTGCAAAACAGCAATTTCATTGTGTTGATTATGTATTTGTGCATGAACTAATTCATTTCAAAGAAAGAAAACATTCTGAGAGATTTTTACAATTATTGGAAAAAGCATATCCAAAATGGAGACAAAGCAAAGAAGAACTAAATCAAGGAATACTTAGTTATTTTGAGTGGGGTTGTCAATCCAATACAAAATTAAAAAATGTTATAGAAAATTGACCCCGATCTCAGGAATTTACGCTGAATTATGTTGAACAACTTTACACAATATCTCAATTGTTAATACACAGATAATCCTAAAATAGAATCTTAAGAACAGTATGTAGTGTTTAGTAAAACAGAAAGGGAATTTCTACAAGGTAACTATGAGCCATCGGCAAGTCATAAACGATTCCTCAGGTACAAAATAAAGAAAAAATTAAAAGAGTTTTATCAATTTGAATTACCATTATTACAAAATACTAACGTTAGTGAATTCACTAACACCATTAGTGAATTTGCTAACACGTCACGTAGTGACGGGAATTATCAAAGCCTTGAACGGGGTACGAACCCGCGACCTAACGCTTACGAGGCGTTCGCTCTACCAGGCTGAGCTACCAAGGCACGTTTGGATAAATTCATCAGAGTTAATAAAAAGTCTTTCAGGGTTTAGATT
>Ga0233439_10005912_pt1 | contig 11105 bp, 2 predicted proteins | sample SI_123_September_6_FD_182713 | JGI IMG/M metagenome (GOLD analysis project Ga0233439, IMG submission 182713) | Seawater microbial communities from Saanich Inlet, British Columbia, Canada - SI_123_September2016_100_MG | ecosystem: Environmental > Aquatic > Marine > Inlet | place: Canada: British... | reverse complement strand
GTACCCAATGGTAATAATGTTAAGGATTGGATAATCAGCAGCGTTACTGTCTAAGTCCGTTATGATAGGATATGACAGGCGTTCAGAGACTGAACGGGTGTGGGTGAATGATGAAGGATTAACCATCCTGAATTTGCTTAAGATACAGTCCGCCCCTTTTGGAAACATTTGGGATATTATCACACCAGTTATGGTGTGTGCGTCGATGGCGACGAAATGAATATGCATGCCCCACAAAATGTGTTGGCAGAAACGGAATTAAGGCATTTAGCAGCGATTCCATATCAAGTAATAAGTCCTGCTGGAAACTCGCCGATTATCGGTATTTATCAGGACTCTTTGTTAGGGTCATATCGTTTTACACGACCCAACATATCATTTACCCCACGAGATGCGATGAATTTACTAATGATGTATTCAAAGGTAGATACAAAAGCACTTCGTGAGATAAGTGAAAACAACAGTGGAAAAATCAAGAATTTCGATGTATTGAGTCAGATAATGGCACCTTTAACATTGAAGTTCAAGACAAAATTATGGGATGAAGATGAAGAATATGCGACATCAAATAACGTATTCGAAGTTCGTAATGGAAAATATATTCGCGGACAAATAGAAAAATCTGTATTGGGTTCTTCCACAAAGGGTGTTCTTCACAGGACATTCAATGATTTTGGAAACATGTCCGCTTGTAATTTCATCGATGACCTTCAGAACATTATCACTGAATATATGAAAACAAGTGCTTTCAGTGTAGGTATTAGCGATTTGGTTGCTAATAGAAAAACACAAGACGCAATTATCCAAGAAATCGCAAAGCAAAAGCAAGAAGTCCAGTCAATCATTGAAAAAGTCCATATGGGAACATTTGAGAATAACACTTCCCTAACCAATAACGCCCAATTTGAAACCAGCGTAAATAATGTATTGAATGAAGCAACTAATCAGGCAGGTAAGATTAGTCGTAAATCACTATCAAAAGATAACCGCTTTGTAATGATTGTCAATTCTGGTTCAAAGGGTACTCTTATCAATATTTCCCAGATGATTTCTTGTTTGGGTCAGACAAATGTTGATGGTAAGCGTATTCCCTATGGATTTGAAAACAGAACTCTACCTCATTTCAATAAGTATGACGATTCTCCAGGAGCTCGTGGTTTCATTGAAAATTCATATATTTCTGGTTTAACCGCTCCCGAACTATTCTTCCATGCAATGGGTGGTCGTATTGGTCTTATTGATACTGCCGTCAAGACTTCTCAAACTGGTTATATTCAAAGAAGATTAATCAAGGGTCTTGAAGACTTAAAGGTAGAATATGATATGACTGTTCGTAATAATAAAGGTAAAATTATCCAATTCGCATATGGAGACGATGGTTTCGAATCAACCAAGGTAGAAAATCAAACCATTCCTCTTGTTGGTATGAGTTTGGAAGATATATACATCCATTATGATATTGTAGGTGCTAACGACCAAAAAACAGAAATCACACGTGTTTTCGCAAAAGGAACTGCTACACGTGTTAGAAAACAAACCAGTAAAACCCAAGAAAAATGTAAACAATATATCGAAAAAATGATTGATTACAGAGAACAATTAGTTAAGTCTGTATTCCGCTATAAAGATGATAATTGTGTAAAGATTCCTATTGCTTTCCAAAATACAATTGCTAATATTCAAGGGCAACTACAACTTAATTCGAATTCGATTGTAGATATAACACCATTTGAGGCATTCGAATTGATTGAAGAATATTTCAATAAACTAAAACGGTTCAAGTTTGTAGAACCCAATTCATTACTGGAAATTCTATATTACTTTTACTTAACTCCTAAGGACCTGCTTATTAACAAACGTTTCCACCGTGAAGCATTGATTATTTTGTTAGAAAATATCGTTTTAAAATACAAACAAGCTATAGTTCATCCAGGAGAAATGGTCGGCGTTATAGCAGGACAATCTATTGGTGAACCTACCACACAATTGACTTTAAATACATTCCATTTAAGTGGTGTTGCTTCCAAATCGAATGTTACTCGTGGTGTTCCCAGAATTGAAGAAATTCTCCGTTTGACAAAGAACCCTAAGAATCCTTCGCTCACCGTTCATTTAAATCCTATTGACGAACAAGACCAAGATAGAGCAAACCAATATTCTAATATGTTAGAACATACAAAATTGGTGGATGTAGTCAAATCAGTTCAAATATGCTTTGACCCTAATGACAAGAATAGTTGTTTGGATGATGACAAAATGATGTTAGAACAATACTACGAGTTCGAAGATATGGTAGATGAATGTATTGGTAATGAAGAACGTGACAACAACCAAGTCAAATCAAAATGGATAATCCGTATTGAAATGGATACAGAAAAACTATTGGATAAAAATATTACTATGGATGATATTCATTTTGCGATTACAAATAGTCACAGTAATGATGTTTCTTGTGTATATTCAGATTATAATTCTGATAATTTAGTATTCCGTATTCGTCTCAATGAAAGATTATTAAGAACTAAAAAACTTCCCAAAGGTGTTGCAAATACATTAGACCAATCTGATGATATCTACATGCTTCGCATTTTCCAAGACAACCTTTTGAAGAATATTGTTCTTCGTGGTGTCAATGGGGTAACTAATGTTTTGCCTCTAAAATTAAAGAACTCGGTCGTTAAGGATGATGGTAAATACGTTCATAAAGATACTTGGGTTTTGGATACAACTGGAAGTAATTTAATGGAAACTTTGGCATTGGATTTTATTGATTCTACTAGAACTTTCGGTAATGATATCAAAGAAGCGTTTCACGTGTTAGGAATTGAAGCCGCGCGACAGATTATTTACAATGAATTTGTCGAAGTTATGGAATTTAGTGGTGTTTACATTAACTATCATCATCTCAGTCTTCTTTGTGATCGTATGACTTCTACTGAAAATATGGTAGCAATCTTCCGTTCAGGTATTTTGAATGATGATATTGGACCCATTTCCAAATCTACTTTTGAAGTTCATACAGAAGTTTTACTTAATGCTTCTCGTCATGCTGATTTCGACCATATGAGAGGTGTATCAGCAAATGTAATGATGGGTCAAATGGGTGTATTTGGAACAGGGGCTTTCCAAGTTGTATTGGATATGGAACAAATGAAAAATATGCCAGATGTTGAAGTAACTAAAAAGGATAATAACAAAGAAATAGAAAAAATGTTTGGAACACTTGAAGATAATACAGATGTATGTTCTAAAAATAATATCACTATTCAAAACAATTTAGACGCAATCAAAAATAATGATATGGGTGTATGTGATGACGGCTATGATGCTGGATTTTAAGTGATTAGTGTTAGTTGTATAAAAAATAATAATGTAAGTAGTTATTATTTTTTATGTATTTATGGTTTACTCGTATAGGTAAAAAACTAATTATACTTTGATATAATATAGTCATATAAACTAAAGGTATGAGTAATTTACCGCCTTATAATATTACAAATACATCAAATGGAACATCTTTGAATAAAACCGCATGTTATGTATTTATTATATCGGAATCAGAAAATCAATCTCTACTTATGAATGAAGTTGAAATTTATGATGAAAATGGTGAGAATATTGCTTTAAATAAAACTGCCGTTCAAAGTAATACTCCTGATTCTAACTATCCAGCAACTAAGGCAGTTGATGGAGGTACGACTGGTGCTACGTATTCGGCGACTACATGGGATGCTAGGGAAATAAATAGTAACGAGACAGGAATTGAGGGTAATGGTATAGAAGATGAAAATGGCAGTGCGCATAATTGGTGGGGTGTCGATTTAGGTTCCGATAAAACAATTTCTAGAATTCGTATTTACGGACATGACTATCCTCCTTATTATCTAGAACATGGGAGTGAATGGTCCAGACACGCACCACATCGTATTCAAGTATATACCGAATCTGAATATTCTAATTCAAATAAAAATTTTAATAATGGTGATGGTCCTCTTAGTTATGAAAACCCCTATTTAAGATATATTAATGATTGTAATTTATCATCAAATAATGATAATACCCAACAAATTTTTGATTATGTTTCTAATGCTGTTTCTAACGAAATTACTAATTATACTGGGTTTAAAGAAGCACAGTATATGTTTATTCAATTGGAAACGGAAAATACGGATATGAATTATAGTGAGATAGAAATTTATGATGAAAATGGTACGAATATTGCTTTTGATGCATCACATAATTCCGTTCAATCTTCAAATCTAGATACTAATAACACCTATCCAGCAAGTAATGCTTTCAATAATAATAACATAGAATATGAATTTCACCATACTAGTAATGGTAATGCTTCCGGTGAACGAGAATGGTTAGGTATTAATTTGGGTAGCAACAAAAAAATAGCAGGCATTCGTGTTTATGGACGTATAGAGTCAAACTTGGCTTATATAGAAGGCGGTAGTGCTTATGCTAGAACAGCACCCTTTCGTATTTTTCTTTATACATCAGATGAATATACTGGGACTTTTGCAGACGGATATGATAATGGTCCACTTAATTATAACAACTATAGTTTACATTCTGATGATGCAACAATAAATAAAACTATTAACAATCAACAAGTTTTTTATTATGGTATTGTTATAACAAGTGATACATATATAAATAATCGTAACAAATCTATAGCAGATATAAAGTATAATAATTTACCGCCATATAACATTACAATTACACATAGTATAACACAATATCACGAAGCACGTTATTTTTTTATTCAATTGGAAACAATAAACAAAAGCATGCAATATAGTGAAATAGAAATTTATGACGAAAATGGTACGAATATTGCTTTTGACGCATCACAGAATGCCATTCAATCTTCAACTTACATCGGTGGGGATAATGTTAGCTATCCAGCAAGTAATGCTTTCAATAATATTAACACACCATACAATCATAATCATACTGCGGCTGCTACCGACGAACGGGAATGGTTAGGTATAGATTTGGGTAGCAACAAAAAAATAGCAGGTATTCGTGTTTATGGACGTAGTGATGCTGATGGTTCTTTTGTAGAAGGTGGACACTATTATACCCGAATAGCACCCTTTCGTATTTATCTTTATAAATCAGATGAATATACTGGGACTTTTGAGGAAGGACACGATAATGGTCCACTCAATTATAACGACTATAGTTTACATACCAATGACGCAGATGTAAATGAAACAATTAGTGATAGTAATGGAAGTCAACTACATTTCTTGTTTGATTTATCACAACAAACAAAGATAAGAACTCGTGATTTTGATAGAGCAATTACGAATTATGATACTACCGATGGAGTTAAAGAAGCACAATATTTTTTTATTCAATTAGAAACAGTGCATAAAGCGATGGTTTATAGTGAAATTGAAATATATGACCCATCTGGTAATAATATTGCTTTAAGTAAAGGCGCCGTTCAATCTTCAGACCATGGTGACGGCACCAATCCAGCATCTAAAGCTGTTAATGGTATAATAGACCCATATAATAGGTCAGCAAATGGTGATTTTCAACATACAAATCAACCTTCATCTGGAAACACCCGTGAATGGTTAGGTATAAATCTAGGTTCAAATCAAAAAATAGCTGGTATTCGTATATATTCTGGAAATTATCCATATTCTGTTGACGGAAATGACGCAACTAGAACTGAACCATTTCGTATCTATCTTTATACATCATCTGAATATACTGGCAGTTTTGCTTCTGGATATCTAAATGGTCCACTTGATTATGATAATTATCATTTGCATTCTGATGATGCTACAATAAATGAAAGAATAGGCGACCTAAAACTATTTTATTATGGTATTACTCCGACTATAAACAGTGGTATTACATCAATTGGTAATTATGCTTTTTCTAGTTCTAACTTAATATCTATTACAATTCCGGATAGTGTTACGACAATAGGTGAGTATGCTTTTAAAGATTCGAGGTTGACTTCCGTTAATATTCCGAATAGTGTGACATCAATAGGTAAGTATGCTTTTTTTGGTAGTCCTTATTTAGATGATATTACATTACATAAATATAAAAATGATGATATTGACGAAAATATTATTGATTTAAGTGGAGGAGGGTTAGTTAATAAAGTGTATACTACAAATGTTTTTAGTAATATTAATCCTGATGCTACCTTTACTCTTTTTTCTGATGAAAAAATGGATATAGAATCATATATTGGTGAATTTCGTTATGTATTTTATGAGAGAGATCCCACAGATGATGATAGAGAAGCTGCTATCGCTGAATTTGAAGTTTGGGATGAAAATAATAATCTGATTTCTAGTACTACTAGTGCTAACCCTACTATTAAATATTCTTCAAGATGGGACGTCGGAGGATCCGGAATTGATTATCTTCCTTCCCATATAAACAATGGCAATCTTATTCATGAAACTGGCGAGTGGCATTCCAATGTTGCTGAACAATCAGTATACGATGTTTTTGGAAATACTAGTGGAACTTATAGAAGAGCTTTTATAGGATATGATTTTGGGGGTGCAAGAAAGATGAGTAAAATTGTATTAACCGCTTGTGACGATACTCATAGAAACCTTGTAAGTGGTAATAGTTCTGAGAGAGAGAGCAAAACAAGAGGTTATAAATTATATTTCACAAATGATATTATAACTGTAAATACTAGTGACTCTACTACGTATACACCTGGTAGTTATACTTGTGTTGACCCAAATGGAGATTATGTGGTTCGTACTTCTTATGAACATGCTATTTTTAATGATGATGGGAATAATGAAACTCATACTCATATTATGCAACAATTTAAATATCATTATAAAATTATTGATGGCACTATTTCTATTGCTGCTAATGAATTTCAAAATAGAACTGACCTTTTATCAATTGATATTTCCACCAATAGTGTTACGTCAATTGGTAATAATGCGTTTGAAGGAACCACTAATATGACGTCTTGTACTTTACCTAATAATACAAGTTTTACAACCATTCCTGATAATTGTTTTAGTAGATCGGGATTGACGTCCATTATTATTCCGAATAGTGTTACGACAATTGGTAAGTATGCATTTAGGTCAAACTCGAATATGACTTCTATTGATATTCCGGATAGTGTTACAACAATTGGTGGGTATGCCTTTAATTTTTCTATGGGGTTAACATCAATTACAATTCCGGATAGTGTCATAATAATTGGTAATAATGCGTTTTATGGAACCTCAAATATGACTTCTTGTACTTTGCCTAATAATGATAATTTTACAACCATTCCTGAGTATTGTTTTCATAGTTCGGGATTGACGTCCATTATAATTCCAGTTAGTGTTACGACAATTGGTAAGTATGCATTTACGGGAAACTCGAATATGACTTCTATTGATATTCCGGATAGTGTTACATCAATAGGTGATGCTGCTTTTTATTTTTCTAGTCAGTTAGCAACGGTTACAATGTCTCCTGATAGTGTTACATCAATAGGTGAATATGCTTTTAGTGAAACTGGGTTAACATCAATTATACTTCCGGATGGTGTTACGTTAATAGGTGATGGTGCTTTTCGTAACTGTTCCAATTTGAAGAGTTTTAAATTACCAAATAATCCAAATTTTACAACTATTCCTGATAGGTGTTTTGAAGGTTCTCTAAATTGGGATAGTCCTCAATCTATACCTCATTCAGTTACTACAATAGGTTCTAATGCTTTTAGTAATAGTGGAGTGCAATTAAATAACACAGCCTATTTAAAATTGCCCCCCAGTTTTAAAAATTATGTTCCTTATTATCAAGGCACAAACGTAAGTGAAACAATTATTAATACTAATACAAGTACGTTTTCTACAGATAGAGGGCTAGTTTTAGTATATAATCATCTTGCTAACTATGTTGTTAAGAATAATACTTCTCATATATTCGCAATGGATAGAACGGGTACTGCATCAAATCAACTTGATTTTCTTTCTAGCTATACAATTAATGAAAATAATAATAATAATAATAGCTCTGGCTTACAATATTTTCGTAAAGGAATATTAACTTCTTACAATTATACAAATGCTTCTACCTTAGATACAGCATACACTAATTCACCATATGCGGTTGCTGGACCGATTGAATATAAAATAAATGGTATGGATATAGGTAAACGCATTGCGCCTTATTATACAGTTTATACAAGTAACACGAATATAAAATTAATGCCAGGCTGGACCAAAGTTGGATTATTTGTAATAGGAGGAGGTGGAGGTGGTGGTTCTGGTGGTGTTTATGATGGCGACGGACCTTGGATGGGTGCTGGTTCTGGTGGTGCTACTGGTGGTATAGGATTTGGAATTTTGAATAAAAGTGATTTTGATACTTTAACTGAAGTGAATATTGTAATAGGTAGTGGTGGTTCAGGTGGTGCTAAGCACGGTGGTGATAGTGCGGCTAATGGCAGGAAAGGTCTAGTTGGACAGAATACTTTTATAACCAGTAATACAGGCACAGAACTAATAAAAGGTTGGGGTGGTGGTGGTGGTACTGGTGGTTTTGCTTATATAAATCCCCATCACTGGGATTGGAGTAAAGATCGTGTTAGAGGGGAGTATTGGGATACTAGTGATGGTTCAATAAAATCGAATACCTACAATTTTAGCGGAGGAAAGGCAGGTGAGGTAACATGTCATAATAATGTAACACTATACACTAATGTAGGGTCATCGGAGGAAGGTGAGTGGGCTGATGCTATTACACAAGTGCCTATAAATGGTAGTAATACCAACGAATATGGACGTTCAACCGGGATGCAGGGTGGAAATATAACAAACAATTTAAACATATTAAACGAGACTAGTTATGGTAATGGTGGTAATGGTGGTAATGAAGGTTCATATGATGGTTCTGCAGGACAATCGGGTATTGCTGTAGTATTTCAATATTTTACATAATATATTTGGTTTATTACCATAACAACTCATATAATAAAATATTCTATATTTTTTATTATATTCTTTTCAAAACCCACAAAGTATTCAACAACAAAATATTATATATTTTTACTCAAAAACCAAAGAAACTTGATTCAAATAACTTTCAAAATCCATAATGTTATTAATATAATTTTCTGGATTTTCAAAAACATCAACAAACCCGTTCAAATCGTATAAAGGTCGTTCAGGTGTTACCATTTTATATTCCGGACACGTAGTAGATATAGCGGGACTACGAATAAAAAAGAAATTATCTTTTTCGTAATTACCCCCGAATAGTACCCAATCAACATTCAAATGTAAATTTTCAAGAGGTGATTGAGAAAATAACATAATAGGTAATTTGTAATAAGATGCCAAAACCCACATATCAAGATTAGTTATATAATATTCTTCACTAATAATCAAATCTTCCAAAGTCATTTTATTTTGTTCCACACGTTTTATCATAGTGTTTTTACCATTTTGTTTTCGTAAAATATTGAATATTTTAGATTTATGTTGTCCGATGTAGTGGTTATATTGTGAAATAAGAGTGTTTTTCAATGTATCAATCGTGATATTTTGATTAAAATGAGTATTGTATATGCTTTTAATTAAATTATAACCACAAACACGAGAACAAGTAAAAATAGTTTCTCTTGAATCGGAAGGGAATATTTTCTTCCATTTGCTGTTATTATTTCCAATAACTTCATTTTTTTCCTCTTTAATACATAACATACCGGTTTCTTTTTTATTCCCTTCACGTTCATCATCGTCTTGTTGTTTTAATGATACTTCGGAGGAATATTTTTGTGATACATTTGGGTCGGCATTATCATAATTAAGATTGCTAATGTATGAATTCATATAGAAAGGTTCCATATTTTCCCAATATTCGTCAGTTAAAATAGACTGTAATAAAATAACCTCGTCTGGATTGACCTTATAATCAACAGTTCCGATATTTAAATACTTTTTAGGCTCCATCATAAATAAACGAACACGTTTATAACGAACAAGTTCATCCGCAATTCGAGCAAAGTATAATTTTTCATTATCAATACCAGTGATTAAATTTTTACTAGGAATACTAAGTTGGTAATTATTACTCTTAACAATACAATAAGGTGTTTTATTATTACTGCATGTATCGACGTTCTCAATACTCTTTAATACATTTTCATCAATATCATCAAAAGATACTGTATTGCGAACAAGGTGTTTGATTAAGATCTCTATTTTTTGAAGTTTAATACGATATAAGTAGCGATTGTTATTAATAACTTCTAATAGCTGGTCTCGTAACGTAATATAAGAAGGGTCATTTAAAAGTATGCGAATAGTAGTTTTAAAAGAGGAATAAAACTGGGTTTCAAGACGAATATTACGAACAACCTCATATCGCTGTTTATCCTCATATTTTACCGTTTGAATTTGTTTATCCGCTTTATAATAGTCATTATATCCTTTCACCTTAATAATATCAATACCATCATCAATGTCATTTGGAATAGGAGGATTAATTTGTAAAACTTGGTTTGTTTCGGTTAATATACCTACAATAAGTTCGTCTTCAACAATTTTTAACAATGGTTTACATAAAATCTTGCCTTCTGTGTTTTCACTAATTTGAGTAAGAAGATCACGAGTGGTAACATAATCGTTCCAGTCAATCTTATCCATATACTTGACTTTTATATTATCAACAATAGATGAAGGAGAAGAAGGAATAAAAAGAGTGTTGGTATTTTCGTCTGAAATTCTTATCATAAACCCGATATTTTTACCCCGATAATTAGATATTTGATAATCAACTATAAAATCGTGTTGGTTTAAAATGTCGAGTATATTGTTAGCCGTAAGATTTTGTTTATATTTATACTCTTTTGGCATACTTGGTAGAGGTTTACAATATTTATTAGTATTTTGTATTTTTTTCATAATTTGTTTAATTTGAGGTAAGTTCGTTTCATATTTGAATGTAGAAGTGCGTTTAATAGTATTGTTTTCCGTGTTATCATATTGAGATACAATCGCATAATATTCATTTTGCTCCACCAATATGAGTGTATTTTTATCCTTATTGAATATTTTAGAATTATAGGAGTTAGTAGGACATATAAC
>Ga0233439_10005909_pt1 | contig 11106 bp, 5 predicted proteins | sample SI_123_September_6_FD_182713 | JGI IMG/M metagenome (GOLD analysis project Ga0233439, IMG submission 182713) | Seawater microbial communities from Saanich Inlet, British Columbia, Canada - SI_123_September2016_100_MG | ecosystem: Environmental > Aquatic > Marine > Inlet | place: Canada: British... | reverse complement strand
GATTATTTGACTGAGGATTGGGCGAATAATAGGAGATTGATTGACAAGGATGGTTTGGCCAAAACTTCCAGATCGTTGATTGTTCTTTTGGTAAGTCGGCCATGGTAGAAGATCTTCACGATAGGGTGTGTCTAATGACCACGCATAAATGCTGCGTCGATCTTTGATACTAATGCGAGGAATGCCGACAGAGTATCGAATGTCCAAAGATGTGGAACCAACCACGTCCAGGAATCCGTCGCCGTCCAGATCGGTGATGGTGAGAGGGCCGGTCTTGAAAAGATTGCCGCTGGGCAATTCCATCCACATACGATCATAGCCTGACGCGGTATTAAAAAAAACAGGGAATCCCTCATTGTCCCATGCTCTTAATCCACTCGTTCGTGTTCGATCACCGCCCTGGATGAGTGAGAATGTGGATCCGTAGGTGGGCAGTAAAATATCTAACTTGCGATCTCCATCGACATCCGCCACCAACGGTGTCGCTCTAAGTAGACCATCCCTAACACGCCCAACCGGCCATCCGTCCAAGGGGAAACCGTGGTGATGGATGGCATGGATTAAGTTTGAACGATGACTTGCAGCGATGATCTCCAAATCTCCATCGCCATCCAAATCGGCGAGAGCAGGGGAGCTATCAAAATGTTCATCCACGAGAGCTGGAAAACCTGGCAGTTCTTCACCCAAAATATTGAAGACGTGGATGCCACCCTGCACGTCGTCGTCAGTCCCATTCCCGAGGATGATAATTTCGTTGGTGCCATCCTGATCCAGATCACCGATGACCGGGGATGTTAACAGTTTTCCGGAATTGATGAAGGCATTGGTTTTAACCATCGCGGGTTGGCTCAAATCGAAAATTCCTATTGAATTGCAGCCAGTGATGCAAACGATTTCCAGTTCAGCGTCTTCGTCTAGATTGCCTACCGCAGGGAGTAGTTCCATGGTTGCCAAGTCGTGATTACATGACTGGAGATTCCATGAGACCGGTATGGATCCATCTGCATTAATGACCATGAGCTTCCTGCTAGATGAAAGGTTACCGCTTGAGCTGTCGTGGGTGAGTGCCACGATTTCCATTCGTCCATCACCATCCAAATCAGCCATGGTTTTTCCCAAAGATTTTGAACCCGTCCTGATGGGCCAACCATCTGAAAGAGGTTTTCCATCATGGTGGAATCCCATTAAATTTCCACCAGTACCGCCTTCGGTGAAAATTTCACTGAATCCATCACCGTCCATATCGCCGGTAAGTGGCAAATCATGGAATGGCACCGAGTCTCCTAATGCGTATTTCCATGCCAGGGTGCCATCGTGATGATAAACACATAGATAAGTGAGCGTGCCCAATAGATCTCCTGTCTCCACTACAATGATTTCAGCGTTGCCATCTCGGTCCAGATCTTCAACCACCACCGAATGCCAATCCTCAGGCGAAAACTCATTGCCAATGGAATGGTAGATGGGGAAGTTGGGTTTGACCGCTCTCTCCAAGTGTATTGCGATCACGGTTTCCTGGCTTTCTGCACCTGATGCGTCGGTTGCAGTTAATCTGAGTGAATAAAGCTGATTGGGAGCGATCAAACTTGTGTCCCAGAAGCCGAGAGTTCTTTGGAATGGAGAGGGCCCTGCGTCGGAGCTTAGTTCGATGCTGCTTTCAAACCATTCAGTAGGTGATGGGCCTCTCCCATATTCTAATTGATAGGTTCTGGAATTTCCGAATACACTCCCGCTGATTTGAACCATGTCACCGGCACGAATAACATCGTTATTTTTGGGGGAAGAGATTTCAACATTAGCCACCTCTATGGTTTGTTTAACGGTGTTGGTCTGGCCAAAAATATCTGTGACCTGAAGTCTGAAAGTGTGTTCACCTTCCTCAAGGGATTCGGTGTTGAAATTTGTAAGCAATGAAGCGTTCGTGATGGGGATATCGGCGATATGAATCGATTGCCACATGGACGGCGAAGGGCCGCTGCCAACGCTTAATTCATAATTGAAAAAATTTTCTCCATCAGCTGATCCTTCAATGTTGAGGATCGCTCCTGTCTTATCGGGGAGATTCAAATCCGCTCTTGGTAACCTTGCAATTACTTGTTGAGCTTTCAAAACATTGAGTCGCCCTGATCCAATCGGTTTGTTGGGCTGAATGGGATCGACTGCGTTGAGTAACATGCGTGTTAGATCTTGCGCAGACCAATCCGGGTGTCGTGCGAGTACCAATACGGCAGCACCGCTGACATGGGGGGCGGCCATCGAGGTGCCACTCAGGAAGCCGAAACGATTATCTGGTAATGTGGAGAAAATGGTTTGACCAGGTGCCGCGAGATCAATGAAAGAACCGTAATTGGAAAAGCGACTGCGCTGATCATTCTTATCGGTGGCTCCAACTCCAATCGTGTTTTCAAAAGCAGCAGGGTAAAACAGTTGCTCGCTCTGCCTGTTCCCTCCTGCTGCCACAAAGAGAACGTCGGCATCCGCTACTTCTTCGACCGCCGTGCGCATGAGTTCGCTGCGTATGTCCACTCCCCAGCTAGCGTTGATAATATCAGCTCCATGTGCTATGGCATAACGCATGGCTCGGACCACGGTAGCCACGTCTGCGCTGCCGGAAGGGCCGAATGATTTGATCGCCATCAGGCTTACTTCCTGACTGACCCCAGCGGAACCTTTTCGGTTGTTGGCAACAGCTCCCACGATGCCTGCGACATGAGTGCCGTGGCCCTGATCGTCGAATGGATCTCCGTCGTCCGAAACAAAATCGAAGCCATGTACATCGTCGATGTAGCCATTACGATCATCATCTAAACCATTGCCAGGGATTTCTGTCGGATTAACCCATAAGTTTTCTTGTATGTCCGGATGGAAAAAATCAATGCCCGTGTCAATGATTGCCACACTTACATCTCGACTTCCTATCCCCAAGCTCCATGCTTCTGGGAGATCGATATCAGCATCCTCGGTGCCTGCGAATTGTCCTGTATTGTTCAGCCCCCAGGATCGGTCAAAGTAAAAATCGTTTGGCAACAAGTCTTCGGGTTTCTCCTGAACCAACTCTATTTGATAATTGGGTTCTACGTGTAAAACGGACGGATCCATTTTCAGTTGTCGTATGGCATTCTGCAGACTGATATCCTCTGGAACTTGTAAAACAATCCATTGATCTAGATTTGGTCTGGTGCGTTGGTAAATTGCCTTAGGTTGTAATGCCAGGGGTTGTTTTGAGATCAGAAATTCCCAATTTGGATTGGAACCTGTTTTAGATCTCGTCTGTGCCCAATCCTTAGGGGATTCGGCCAGGCAAATGAGGAGTTGATTGGGTCTGACTGGGATATTTCGTTCGCTTTCAAGAGTTCGGATCGTGATATTATCCCACTCCGAAGTTTCTATGGGGGGGGATTGAGCTTTGGATTGAATCAAGGAGACCGAGGCAACCAAAACCCAAGCAACATCATTAGAAATCAGGCGATTGCCAAATTTCTTCATTAATTCCCAAATGTGTGAATAGCGGTTCACGGATGTAATGGTTGCAGGATTTATTCCAAATAGAGTTGAGTGTTTCGCATGATATAACCTGTCTGGAGGGAGGAATCCAGATGCATTTTCATTCCCAATGAATATGGACTTGTAGCCATTGCTGCTTGACCTGAATGGTCCACAATGGATTCATTAGGTATGAACAGGCTATACAGCGCGTTCAAAACGTATTTTTAGGATCATGGAAATTGTTAAAAATCTAAAATTTAATAGTGATGGCCTCATCCCTGCCATCGTTCAGGATGCCACCAACGGCCGTGTTTTGATGATGGCCTGGATGAATGAGTCCGCTTTAGAGAAAACCGTCCAAACGGGTAAGACCCATTTCTGGAGTCGTTCTCGTCAAAAGTTTTGGATGAAAGGGGAATCCAGCGGTCACACCCAAAGTGTAAAGGATATCGCTTATGATTGCGATGGGGATACGTTACTCGTCCAGGTTGAACAAGAAGGGGCGGCCTGTCATGAAGGCTATCGTTCCTGCTTTTTTACATCCATCGAACAAGAGGGTGCTTCAGCTAAAATTACGGAACCCATGTTGAAATCCCCGGAGGAGATCTACGGCAAGAGTGAATAAATGGGAAAAACGATGAAAGAGCAAGTTTCACCTTGCTCCCAAGTTTCTGTCGTTTTCTTACAATCGTCGTAAACCATCCTCGGGCATAGCATTGGGAATGTCCGTTTCGATTTGATCTAACAGGGCCATCGTTTCGGAATCCAATTCCACATTGCCAGCAGCTAATGTTTCATTGAGTTGATCGACATGGGAAGCACCGATGATGGTGGAGGCGACGAAGTCATGTTGCTTGGTCCATGCGGTGGCTAATGTGATGGGGTTCATGCCGATTTCCTGAGCAATCGCTTGGACTCGATCAACCACTGCAAGCGTGCGGTCATTGATAAACCTGCTTGCCATCTTCTTCTGACGCTCTTGACCATGAAGCATGTAATATGAAAACCGAGCCCCTTCTGGAAATGTGCCATTGTTATATTTTCCGCAAAGAACACCTCCACCAAGAGGTGAATAGGGCAGTAGGCTGACCTGCTCTTTGCGGCAGATCTGAGCTAACTCATTTTCACAACGTCGATTGATCAGACTGAAATTATTTTGTACTGTGTCCATGCGCTCCAGGCCTGTCACATCAGCGGTCCAAAGATTCTTCATGACGCCCCAGCAGGTTTCATTACTGCAACCCAGAACTCTTATCTTGCCTGCCTGTTTGAGTTCAGTCATCGCAGCTAATGTCTCTTCATGGCGCATGCCGTGATCGGGCCAGTGGGTTTGGTAAAGATCGATATAATCTGTTTGCAAACGGTCTAAACTATCTTCGACCGCTCGGATGATCTGATGTCGATCCAGTGCGGTCATGCCGTGCCTTACGGGGGGCACGAACCAGCCATGGGCTGCACCGGTGATTTTGGTGGCAAGGATGATGGAGTCTCTAGGTTTGTCCTTCAACCATCGCCCAACGATTTCCTCCGTGGTGCCGAATGTTTCTGCCCGGGGAGGTACGGGATACATCTCAGCAGCATCGAAGAAGTTTACACCACGGTCCAACGCCGTATCCATGATCCGATGGGCCATGGCCTCATCGGTCTGGTCACCAAAGGTCATGGTGCCCATGCAGATTTCTGATACGACAAGCCCACTCTTGCCAAGACGACGATTATTCATGAAGTAGAACGCTGCGCATTATTCGCTTTCAATGGCCTTTTTAATGGCAGCTTTGAGATCAGTATCATTGGGGGCTGTTCCTGACTTATAATGACCAATGACATTGCCCTTTTTATCGATTAGAAATTTTTCAAAATTCCAACGGACATCTCCACCGTGATCCGGGTGGTTTGTGAGGTATTTATAGAGTGGGGCTTGCTTGTCACCTTTGACGTCTATCTTACCCATCATCGGAAAAGTCACTCCGTAGTTTTCTTTACAGAAACTGAGGATTTCAGTGTGCGTGCCGGGTTCCTGCGCTCCGAAGTTGTTGCAAGGAAAACCAATCACTGAAAAACCTTGATCCTTAAACTGGCTATGCAACTTCTGGAGTCCGTCATACTGGGGTGTGTAGCCACATTTACTCGCCACGTTCACCATCAAGAGGACTTTTCCTTTGTAATCATTCAGATCGACATCCTTGTCCTGGATGTTCTTCATCTTGAAGTTTAAGGCAGTTTTCTCATTGTGGTGATCGGCATTCATAGTATTGATAGAGAGCAGTCCCAAGAGGCTGAGGGCCAGGAAACTTTTACGTGTGATTGAGTTTTTCATATTTTAATAGAATCGGGACAAGCTTCCCTATTCGTTACCAATTGCAACTGGTTTTTGATGGATTGCCCGGGATGGGAGATAACTCGATAGGAGTTACGTAGCATCCGCTTCCTTTTGCATGTAGGTCTGCTCCTTGTAAAAATTGGCATAGATAGCGAAGAGGATGGCCGCTATAAAAATCAGGGCCGTAAAAAACAGGTGATACGAAACACCTTCTAATTTCGTGGTTCCGTCGGCGTTTTGAATCACTCTGTTGACGATGGCGGTCACCTGATTTCCAAGCGCAATCGACAGGAGATAGAAGGACATGATCATTGATTTCATGTTGTTTGGAGATTGGGTATATGAAAACTCCATGCCTGTTTGGTAAATCATGACTTCTGCTGCAGTCAGGACGCAGTAGGCAAAAAGTTGCCAAGCGATGGTTGGAGTCTGACCAGATTGAATCATGGATTCGATCCAAGCGATGATCAACACAGCGGGCACGGAGAGGAACATTCCAATACCAATTTTTCGGAGAGGAGTGAGTTTGTAAACTTTGTTTACGTTAGGGTAAATAAGATAGGTAAAGAGTGGGATGTATATGAGAACCAGTATGCCGTTGATTGCCTGGATTTGACTGGGAAGCCACTCTATTCCCAACCAGTTCCTGTCCATTGCCCTTGCCTGAAGCACCCATGCGGAACTGTTTTGATCATATACCGACCAGAAGATGGCAATAAAGATATAGATGCTAAAGATCTTGGCCATCGATTTAAAACCATTTTTACTGAATGTTTCTTTAATGAATTTCTTTCCTCCAGGTGGGATATGAACGAAACGATGACGCCCCATCCAAAAGACTATAGTAGCAAAAAACATCAATATCCCCGGTAAGGCAAAGGCCCAATGGGATCCGAATTTCTGTAGGAGTATGGGGGTAATGAGCATGGATATAAAGGCACCGATATTAATGGCAAAATAAAACCACCCGAATACTTTGCTGAGCAAATGTTGATTGCTTGAACCGAATTGATCCCCTACATGAGCTGTGACACACGGTTTAATACCTCCTGCGCCGAGTGCGATCAGGCTTAGGCCTACTGTTAGCCCAAGTCTCGATTCGTCTAGAGCCAATGCTAAATGTCCCAGGCAATACGCAACCGATAAAAATATGATTGTGCGGTATTTGCCCAGAAACCCATCTGCAATGATTGCTCCCAAGACAGGGAAGGCATATGCAGCTGATAAAAAATTATGGTACCAAACGAGTGCATCTGGTTCTGACATGACGTCGAGCTCTCCATTGGCATTCTTGAGATACTGTGTCATGAAAATGACAAGAATGGCCTTCATGCCATAGAAACTAAACCGTTCGGCAGCTTCATTCCCCACGATGTTGGAAATGCCTTTTGGCATTTCAGTTGATTTTCGTGGTGCTGTTAGATAGGGAGGTTTTGCCATGGGAGTGATTCGATAAAAGTGATTCTAATAGAAATGGAGAGTCGAAAAGTGTTTTGCGAAACGCTATTCCTGACCATTCCAGAAATCCAAAACGAACACATCGTCAAGGAGTGGCCCTACCAGTTTTCCGAAATCTTTATGATGGGGATGAATCAGGTAATCGTCCCGATCCTGTCCAGAGTGAAAAGTAAGCACAAAGCCATGAGTAAATCCTTTATCCAAACCCTCCGGGCTGTTGTTGGTGCCTGTTTCATAGGAAACAATTTGAGGGATTTTTTGTTGCAGTGCTGCAAACGCGGTTTCGATGCTCTTAATATCTTCTTTCGTTGTCGATTCCTTGAACTTGAAGGAAACCATATGAACCAGGTTGCCTCGTTGGTTGGATTTGCCAGCAGCGTCCGTGCTGTTTGAAAAACTCATGATGCCTAATAAAACTACGGTGAATACAACGATAAATGATTTCATGTTCATGACATTGATACTAATTCAGGTAATTGACGCTGCAAACTATCAGCCCCGTTTCAGCCGAGCAAGCGATAAAGCCCCTTGTATGGCTTATCATCAAATCTTCTCCCATTGCTAATAAGGTCGCATTGCGAATAAAACTTTAATTAAAGCGCAAGCGAACAAACTCCTGGTTTTGTTGGTGAACCGGGTGGGCACTTCGATAGGTGCGGCGTTCGAGTCCATTTTCTTGCTGGGTGATTGAAGTGGAGATGACTGCGTCGGTTTCACCTGACCACAGGGCAAGGTCCTCAGAGAATTCAATAATGGCTTGCACGTCTTGCACTTTCGTTTGATGGAGAAATGCGATGGTGAGGTAATCTCCCGGAATTTCTGCTTTGGGGAATGCTTCGATGGATATGAATAATGCCTGGTTTCCATCCGTTGGATCCAGGTCGCTGGTACCAAAGTAGTACTCAGCGATGGCAGGGAGTCCATCTGCATCTTGATCGGAGTTTGGATCGCCAACAAAACCGTCAGATTCCGGTGCACCTGGATTGCCTCCCGCTGATGCGCTTGATTGCCAATTGGCTGGATCATTTGGATTAGGATTATCGAACGGGTTTTTAAGAACGAGGCTGGGTCCTGTTCCATCTGCTTGTTCTGGCCAAGGGGACTGATCATCATATCGCAATGACTGAATGACGGCTCCATCTCGTCCAACTAGTTTCAAAGTTTCTCCCCCATTTGCCAGGGCTGTTCCGTTTTGAAATTCACCGGCAATGGTGATTCCTGGTGAAGCCACTGAAAGTTCATTGGATGATCTGGTGATCACAGCAAATCCGCCAGGAGCCAATGTGGCTTCTTTTGGAAATTCAAAATCAATGCCGGCCGTAAATCGCACTCCTGTTAATGCAAGTGTATGGTTGGAAATGTTCATCAATTCGACAAATTCAAGAGACTCGGATGCACTGGGGTGGTACATGATTTCTGAGATGACCAGATGGTTGTTGGAAGCAGGTGTTTCGAGAATGTAATAGGCTTCAGTGAGTGCGGACCATTCACCGTTGTGAAGTGTTCTTGCTTTGAGGATAGTCGATTCTGTCAGGTTTATAGGGTCTTGATATTTCTTGGCTACTATATCCTGTTGAGAATCATCGGGACGGGATGCAACGATTCTTGGTGTGATCAACAAGTCACTGCTATTGAGTGAGCCATTGAGTCCGTGGATCGCTAGTAAGTTATTTCCTGGGTTCAGGAGGTTTTTATTCCCCGTGATGTCAAAAGCCTGGAAAGTGCTCGCAGCACTATCAGGGTTGGTTGTGCGAGCGAGAGAATTCCAAGATGGAGAGCCAATGGGAGCATTTGCCTGGGCAATTCTAGTGCCATTCAGGTAAGCAATAAATCCGTCATCGTAGCGCATGTCCAATCTTAAGTTTGTCATAGATTCAATCATGCTTTCACTCTCGACTTGAAACGGTATACGGATGTAAACACTTCCATTTTCATTCCGCATTTCAGAGACATTCATTCCGATAAACCCCGTATAGTCTGCGGGTGATGTTTCGTATCCAACTCCCGTGAGTCCATTCTTCCATGTTGAATTTTCTTCAAACTCAGGCTGAACCCAATTCAATTCCCAAGTGTCGTTGGAAGGGATCACCGCCATTACAGATGCCCCATCATTGAGAAGAATAGTTTGTATGGAACTTGTCGGTTGATGCGGGTCGGTGCCGTCGAGCGTGTAAAAAATAATGCCTTCTTCAGATGTAATTTCGATGGGTGATCTGGACGATATGTGTCCGCTGCTTGCAGAAAATATGGGGGCTTGAATATTTGGATAAAGGCCCTCATTACGCAATTCATTCAGGATGGCGTTACGGCTAGAGGGATCGTGAAGTGTCGGGATGTAATGGTTGAGGACGTTGTCTCTTTCCACAATCCAGGAATCTTCTCGCGTAAAGTATATATCAGGAGTATGGGGAGCAGGTGGGTAATAGTCGTGATCCACATTCGTGCGTGGAGATGGTTGCTGGACTTGGTTGCCATAAGGGGTGCTTGCCTGAGTGTCACCCCAGCGTGCAGATTCCGCGACGATCGCTTTGTCGATTTGGTTCGCCAAATTTAAGTAGCGTTGCTGGCTTTGTTCCATGCTTAAGGCCCCACCTTCACTCAAATGTTTATGTGCTCGATCCGCAAAGAGCAATGGGAATTCGGGATTCTGTCTCATTTTCTGAAACAACGCACCGACTCCATCGGATCGGTCGTATCGATTCCATGTAAATTTATCCAATACGATTTCCTGATCCCAGGCAAAGAACCTGAACCGTCCGTCACCTGAGTTGGCATTTGCTGCGGCGTATCCATTGTGGTGAGGCCAGTCTTCGGAGTCTGCGTAAAAGTGGAGCAGCATGTAGTCTGAGAAGTTTGCCAGGTCCACAAAATTTTGTATTTCCGCGTAACCTTCAGGGGTGCTTGTATCGATTCGCATCATCTGATTCCATCGCGTGCCTGGATTTGAGAGGTCAACATTGATTTCCCAATCTTCCTCATTGCCTCCCATATGGGCCGAAAAGAAATCGTCTTCGAGACGTTCAGTCAAATTGTGTAGGCCAAAGTAAAGTCCATTGACATACAGATGAACGAAATTGCCGTGACTGGAAGGTTGACCCATGTCACCTAGCGATTCCTTCATCCAAACATCGCGGATATATTGCGAATCATTGGGGCGATACCTCGAACTTCCCCAACTGACCAATCCCCAGCTATCCGTAAAACAAGCGCGAAGGACCAATTTATTGAAATTACTGACTGGCGAATCCGGAAACAATGGGTAATCGAGGTTTGAAATCCCCTCGTCAGAAGTGAAAGTGACGCGTAGTGAATGCTTCTGCATGCGCCAGGGGCGTCGGCTTGAATTTCCATGCACTTCTATTTTGCAGTTTTCCTGAAACCCGGTTGCGCCATCAGGAAGTAAATACTCGATGGAACAAGGCTTTTCGATGCGGGTTTGAGGTAGGGCGTAAATGCCAGATCCCGGTGTGATGAAATCGTCTTGTGACATCACCACTGAAACACTTGGGATGTCCAACAAGGCATCACGAATACCATAGCCCGGAATTGTATTGTTCACGACCCGTTGATCCATTTCATAGTCGGCTGGAATAGTGCCGTTGCCAGCACCATCATTGCTGTTCACTTCACTGTTCGTGCCCCAATTGTCTGGCCAACCTTGTGGAGCAGCGGGTTGGCGTGCGACATCATCCACAAAAATGTATGTATGAGTGTCCACATTGGTTGGCTGCCAACCATCTCGAAATGCTATGGCTCGCAGTGTTGTGGTTGTATTGATGGGGATAGGGCTCAGGTAGATCTGACCTTGGGAAACCGAGGGTTGGCTCCCGTCCAGTGTATAG
>Ga0233439_10005908_pt1 | contig 11106 bp, 6 predicted proteins | sample SI_123_September_6_FD_182713 | JGI IMG/M metagenome (GOLD analysis project Ga0233439, IMG submission 182713) | Seawater microbial communities from Saanich Inlet, British Columbia, Canada - SI_123_September2016_100_MG | ecosystem: Environmental > Aquatic > Marine > Inlet | place: Canada: British... | reverse complement strand
GGAAAAATATATGTGGATGAGATGATCCTAGATTTTCTTCCATTAAATCCTCTAGGGTTGCAATTTCTTTGAGTAAAACTTTTTTTCCTTTTTCATCATAAGCAGTTTTGATAAACAGGTTACCTTGTTCAGATTTAATTCTCCAAACTTCTGCAATTGCACCTTCTTGCATTTTTTGGCCGTTAGCGGCTAACTCCATCCAATCTTCATATGCGTGAGCATTAGAAACTGTAAGCTCAGTAAGTTCTTCAAATTCATCATTTAGTTGTTGAGTCATTACAGGACCCTTTTCAACATTTGATTTATTGATTATTCCATCATCCATTAAATCTTCATAGATTTCCTGTACAGTTCTACCTTCAGCTTCAGCTATCTTTTGTATATCTTTTGATATCTTTGTTGAAATATCTAAGTAATCTTCCTCAATTTTATAATGCTTATCAAGAAGACCATTAAGCCACAACCCCCTCTTTCTAACACCATCTGACGATGTATATGTTCCTTTACCGTGTTTTTTACCGTCACTCCACTCGCCCTCATATCTTGCGCCAGATGGCCATGTATATGTTCCTTTACCGTGTTTTTCACCGTCACTCCACTCGCCCTCATATCTTTCACCATTTGAGTATGTATGTGTTCCTTTACCGTGTTTTTTACCGTCACTCCACTCGCCCTCATATCTGTCACCATCTGACGATGTATATGTTCCTTTACCGTGTTTTTTACCGTCACTCCACTCGCCCTCATATCTTGCGCCAGATGGCCATGTATATGTTCCTTTACCGTGTTTTTCACCGTCACTCCACTCGCCCTCATATCTGTCACCATTTGAGTATGTATATGTTCCTTTACCGTGTTTTTCATAGTCACTCCACTCGCCCTCATATCTTTCACCATTTGAGTATGTATGTGTTCCTTTACCGTGTTTTTTACCGTCACTCCACTCGCCCTCATATCTTTCACCATTTGAGTATGTATGTGTTCCTTTACCGTGTTCTTTACCGTCACTCCACTCGCCCTCATATCTTCCACCAATGAATTTATTGACTCCTTTACCATGTCTTTTACCATCCTTCCAATCACCATCATATTCCTGTCCATATTGGTACTTGTAGTGTCCTCGACCATTCATTTTTCCATCTTTAAATTCTCCTGAATAGTTATTACCATTTACCTCATAGAGGATTCCTTCACCATGGAATAGATTATTTCTCCATCCCCCCTCATATTTCTTGCCATTTCCATGAGTGTAGATTCCAAAACCTTGTCTTTTATCATCTACCCAATCACCCTTGAATACTCCACCCGTAGTCCAGGTGAAAGTTCCAATCCCATGCCTTCGCCATCGGCCACGCTTGTTCAACATATCACCAACATAATGGCCATCCGAAAATTGTTTTTTCATAATAATCACAAAAATATATACAATTATTACCTCTTCCAATACATTGTTTTTCCACAAATAGAGCATTTACGGGGACCACCCCAATGAGTTGCATGTTCAATATGACCATGGATACATTGGTAACGGCCATTACTTTGATAATTATCTGATGTACCTGATATCGAATTTAAAAATTTAAAGATACTGAATATTATAGCAAATATTCCACCTATAGCAGATAATATTCCCAAACCAGATCTTTGTGAAGAAGGGGGAGAGATATTATTTGGATGATTTATAATATTTTGATTATTGATATTTGCAGCAGATGGGCTTGATTGATTATACACTTGTTCCCTTAAAGAAAATTTTTTCTTTGATTCTGAGGGATCTTTTTCAACCATTATATCACCTAGGTTTATACAGAACTAAACCAGTAACCTTACGATAACTAATTCTATTAACAACTTATCTCTAAAAAAGAGAATATTTTGGCATAAACACCATAACACACTAATAAATCCTATAACATGGTGTTACAATATGGTTGATGAAAGATTAAACCCAGATTCACCTTTGAGAAATTATTCAGGAGAAATTTTTGATTGTGTGGTTATGGATGGTAGTAATATCATCACACAGAATATACCAACAACTAGGAGCAGTAGAAGAAAATTTAATGCAAATAGACTAATTAAAACATTGAATCACATACATAATCTTGGTTGGCCTACATATTTGGGTATGAAAAAGGGCACGTATCGGTTTGCAGTTTCATCCAAAAAGAGTACTTTGACCACATCCGATAGAGAAATTCTTGATGATCTAATTGATAGAGGAATTCTATCTCTAATAGAAGACAAAAATGATGATGATTGGTTAATTAGAGCTGCAATGCAAAGGAATGGTTGGGTATTAAGTAATGACAGGTACCTTGATGCTGTTAGAAAATTAGTTCAAGAAAAGGACTATGATTTAGCTAATGAGATTAACAGGAGAAGTTGTAGGTTGGAGTGGGTTGGTTCTGAACCATTATTCGTTCTCCCGAAAAATAATTCTGCTATGGAAAAGACAGAAATAGTTTCAAATAAATTATATATTAAAGAAAAAATCGATCATATCTCAAACATTAATTTCCAAGTATACTATGATAAAAAGCCTATTGCTAGTATAACTTTACCTGTGAACACTCCTATTGGCAGAAAAGATTTCGCTTCGTTGGACAAAGAATATGTTAGTACTATTTCTAGAGTTCACTTCATAATTGAGAGAAGCCCCAATGGAGAACTGAACATATCGGATTTAGATTCAAAAAATGGAACAATTGTAAATGAGCTTTCCATAGCTCCTAACTACAGTTGGAAACTCTCTAGTGAAACAAAAAATATCATCAATATCGGAAAATTACAACTTGAAACTACTAATGATTAATTTTTTTCAATTTTAGGTGGCCAAAATTCTAGTTGTTGATAAGGACCAGGAGCTATTGGATTACCATCTTTATCTATAGCGTTTGAAGAGGGGTGATCTGCATAACCAAAGCAAATTACTTGATGCTTACTGCCTATGGGGTAACCATTAGCATTTATTTTATTCCACCTTACTGAAGAACCTCTTACAATTTTCACTCTTGTATCATTCATACCTGTATGATACATAATTAATGTTCCGTCTACTGACCTGCGTTCTATTCTTGCCTGATAACGAGATATAAATTTATTAGTAGGAGACTTATCTTGAACAATTATATCAGGGTTATTTGTAGGGTCTAGTATATCCTCTCTTCCTATTGTCCAAGGACCTTCACCAGTCAGAATATGGGTGCTACCATTGACTATAAGACGAGGATAATTTTCATCTGGTTCTTTACCTGCAATGGCATTTTCTAAATCTTCAGCTGTTGCAAATCTACCACTTCTTTCGTTCCATGTGGCTTTCTTTATGACCTCATGTAAATGAGCTTGTTCAGAAGTTATAGTTTGTGATGGAATATAATTAGATAGGTCATATGGTGGTGATGGAGAACTGTGAACCATTTTCAACATATTGTCCCAACCTCGTAAGAGTGCAAAACCAGTAGCTCCAATTGAGAAAATATCACTGCCCTGACTGGGTGTGCCGTTAATTTGTTCTGGGGAACTGTAGAATTTTTTAATTCCACTAACGACATGAGAGGTAATGGCAAATGTACTAGTATCAGATTTCTGCGCTGAAATACCAAAATCAATTATAGTGATATTATTTTTCCCACCTAAATCATCTACGAAAATATTATCCGGAGCAATATCAAGATGCATATATCCTGCACGATGAATAAATTTTACTGCAGTAGATAATTTACTCAGAATATCAGAACATTCCGCATAATTAATAGGTCCGTTTGAAATAATATCCTTTAGTGTGTCCCCAAGCGCTATCTCTAGTACCAGAATAGGGTATGTGTTTCTACCATCATTAAAATTAAGAAGCTCTTTTGCTCTAACTACATTGGGTGCATTAACGCTCTCCAGATCTTTTAAAACACGATATTCGCCTTCTAAACTTTTCAATACTGAAGCATTAAATTGAACAGGAGCCTTGGCAATATACTCCAAGTTAGTATTTTTCTCTATAACTCGAAATGTTGCTCCAAAACCGCCTGTAGGCCCTAGTGATTCATTTGAAGACCATTTGACAACCTCATAAACACTGCTGGAGCCAGAAAAAATATCACCTAATTGAAGGCTCATAATTCATCACCAACACTTACGTTCATTAATCTTTCATATTGTTTATTAACGCTACTTTGTTTGAGTATGTAGAGTACAGTTTTACTTTCTATGCCGTGAAGATTCTTTTTAAGTTTTTGTCTGATTTTAATATTTTTCAATGTTCCTGTTATCTCTTGTATGTAACGTATCTCTGGTGGTGGATTAGTGATTTTAAGCAAATATTTGAATCCTGATATCATACCCTTTCTCTTCTCTATTTCAATGGTTACATTATATTTGGAATTTATTTCATGCATATCACAGTCTTTTAAAATTTCATTAATATGACAAAGTTCTAGTTTCCATACTACACCATTCTTGATTGGGATAAAATTACCATAATTTTTTCTCATTTTTCTAGTTTGAGGAGGGGGAGTTCTAGTAAGTTGATTTTCATTTTCTCTAAGTGTAGAAGGTACTATAAATTCTCTATTTTCTCGCCTCTTGACTTGGGCTCGTGCATTATGATTGTTATTGCTATTGTTAGTATATTTTTCACTATTAGAATAATCTTTATCTCTTAATGAGATATTTTTATTTACGCCAGAATTATACCCTTTAGGAATTTTACTATCAGAAAAATCTTTATCTCTTAATGAGGTATTCTCAGTTACGTCAGATTTATACCCTCTAGGAATAATCGATTCTATTGTATCGCTAATTATTTTCTCCGTACTACTTGCCAGAGCGGAAAAAGTAGCTCCAACCATACTTTGACGTTCATTTTTAATGAATTTTGGAGGTATAAGTTCGCATGTGGTTATATTATTAATTTTTAGTGATTTAGATGGCTTTGTTGGCCAAAATGAAATACTAGCGTAATCATTGTCTGTTTCATCATTATTTTTATCTAACCAACATCTTAATTTAGACTTGGCATATTTCTTATCTAGAGAAAATATCACCGGTTTATCTAAATCTATTTTCATGTGTCTAATTGAATTAACCTCACTTTCGATATTTTTACTTTTTTTCTCTGTTAAATAGTAATAATCGATTGATTCATCAGAGCCATTAATTGTAATTATATCTCCATTATCATTAAATCCGAACACACATAACGATAACTCCTTAGCGCTTAAAGAAGGTTTCTTATCATGGAATTGGGCTCGAAATGGATGTTTCCCTTCATGGCTCAGATGTGGTAAAATTTTCGAAATCTCTGGTTTCGAATCGGTTAAATCTGATAAGTTGATTTCTGATTTGTCAATTACATCTAGGATAAGATCCTGAACCGCTTTGAAATGAGTACTAAGGAAATGATTTCCTATCTCAGAGGCATTGATAATCCAGTGCATTTCAGAAAAATGAAAATATAATCCCGAATCATTATCGGTTGATCCGGGTGTTGTCCTGAATTCTCCTTCTGCCCATTTCCAAAGTTTTCTAGTGTCTTGTCGAACATCTCTATTTTCTTTACTTTCTAAAAATAAATCTTTTTCTTCATGAATTATTACTGATTTTTTAATTTCGTTGTCAGCAGCAACTCTTAGGCCATTTGGAATCCTCAATATGTCATCACGCTTTTTAGAACCTTGATAGTATACTGGAGACATTGCCTCATCGACATTATACACTCTAATATTTGAGGCCATACCTCTAACTGACTCTTGATTTCTATTATGAGCATAATAAGAGCAAGTAGTCGAGGTTACAGTATTCATAATTCTTCGAAATTCCTCATCAGAAATAGTTGGCGTATGGCCATGAATTATTCTAAACAATCCGGGCCATTCTTTGGCTAATGGAGGAAGAGTGTTTCCTATCTTCGGGGACCCGCTTAATGCTCCGCTTGATGCTCCTCGCTCCCATAAAAGTTGAGAGTGTTCAGTACCTTTTATTGAACCACCTCCATGAATATAATCTAACCAACCAATATTATGGGATTCTATCCAGTTCATAGAATTAGTTAATTCAACTAAATATTCTCCCGGTTCTGCATGATGGAATAAATTCTCACCAATTACCAAAGCTACTAAGGCGCCTGGAATATGTTCTCCTTTAATCATTAAATCTTCGATTTCATTCTCTACTCTTTCATAAGGCCCCCAACCAGGAGATAGTAGTGATTTTACTAAGTCTTCGGACATTCCACGATTTAGGAAATTTGCTTTTTGTTGTGCAGCCGCTTGAGTCAGATATAGTGTAAAGACACTATTCTTGTAGCAAGGAAATATCACCTCTCTAGCTTTTTCTACATAATCTGCATAAATGCCACCTTCAGGTAAAAATCGAGTATGCTTACCTACTGTACCATTTTCTAAATCTGCAAAATCTTTAATTGCATTACGTTCTTCATTTAATAACCAGTTATCAATAGAATTTTCAAGCATAAATTGTTCATGATTACCAACTAAAACAAAAACACGATCTGGGGCATCAATGATAAGTTGACGCAGGATTTCCACTGCTATCTCACTGTAATCAGCTCTATCGAAAACATCTCCAATCTGAACAAAACAAACATTTGGTTCTGCAATCCATCTTGCCTTAATTGGGCCTAATCCTTGATTAACAGTTGCATCTTCATGCAGTTCAAATCCTTTCAAACCTACTGATTGCATACCACTTTTGGTTCTTCCAAAAAAACTTTCCATGTGAGTTTCATTTATTTCTCCATCGGACCCTAATTGTTTATCTTGAATAGAAATATCTGCAAGTTTATGTTTAATTAGATAATTAATCAAGCCTGGAGCCCAACCATGAATGTCTCCTAAAACATGTATCTTTTCTGGACATTTTCCTCTCAAATTACCTAATGGAGGAGTATCAGGGACACAAATTACGGATTTTTCGACTCCGTTTTCATCAGTGGATTGCGCTTTACCCTCCATAATATCATCTGATCCGAAGAGTCATGTTTCAAAAGGAGTTGGTATTTCAATCATTAGATTATGACCTTTTTTAATTAGATTCTGATTTTTGATTGATTGTAATTTTAAAACTATTTTTTTTCAATGATAAAGTCAAATCATCAGGGAATATTGTTGGATTTTCAGGGAACCCTACAGGCGTTTCTTTTCCTTCAAATACTTCTAATTTAATATCATCACCCTCACATGAAATAATCATATGTCTTCGCGAAATGTATGAAAGAAAAGTCTCATCTAATCCCATAGCTCTTAGATGTAAATCAGCCATTCTATACCAAGATTCTGAATGATCATCTTCAGTTAATCTTCCTAAATGCTGAGACCAACTTTTTGGCATTCCTGCATCGTCGCCCTTGAACACCGGAATATGCCATTTTATTCCTGTTTCAACATGCTCTATTAATGGATAAGATCCAGAACTATCAGTTCTTGAAATCTGAATGTTACCTGCTAAATTTAAATCAGATCCAAAATTAAGTTGAGCACTTTTTGTACCAGAAATTCTCAAACCATCAATGTATGTTTTATTCGTGGAACCCAAATCAATAATTTCGTAGTTTTCACTAAGGCGTATGTGTTCAGATGAAATTCTATTGATGTGATCTTTGTACCAACTATCCTTCAAAATCTGGTGAAAATTTGATCTACCAATATCTCCAATTGGTAGATGAATGATCTCTCCAACAGAAGGGCCCACATTGATTATGAATGGAAGTGAATTTTGATGATCAATCATTTTTTCTTCATCTATATCCTTTGTTGCTGTGTTCAAGTTTGAATCTTCTGAGTCAACTTTGCCTGATGTTGATTCAATCTTTGAAATAGGTGAAGGATTAATTTCAGAACAGTAGTTACAACTACCTTCATTCCAAGCTTCTAGATCAATACCCATTAATGGTGTAAAACAGCCTGGGCAATCCACTGCATCCGGAATTTCAAGAGGTTTTGATTCGATTATTGGATTGATTATTTCCGGAGGTTTCGCTTCGGCAATCCCCAATTCCGCTCTAAGTGCATCCAAATCATCAGGAAGTAAAGGATCACCACAAATTTGGCAACATGCCACTAATAAATCTCTTTCTGATAAAGTAGTACCGCAGTCAAAGCATTCCAATTAATCTTCCCTCCGGATTGTTTTTCCTTCTTTATCAGTTTGAAGTTTACCTAATCCTTCAAGAATTTCACCCTGATTTTTCATTGATGAAACATCAGTCAATGTTTTAGTAACATCTGAAGCCTGTGGATGAGTTTTTTCCAAAGTTTTAATCTGAGTAATTATTCTAGTCGCACCAGCTTTATCACCAGTTTTCAGAAGTTGTGCTGCTTGACCTGTTTTAGTCATTAAAGTGACATCTGCATTAGTCGAGGCATTGAGGATTTGTGTATCGTCAGTAGTACCCTTGACTCTTAATTCGGAAGAACCTCCTATACATTCAAAAGTCGCAAGAAGATTATCTTCACAAGCAACATTATCAACATTAATCCTAAATGTCAAATCACCTCTCATTCCAACAACTAGATGTGATAATGAAACTTCATGAGTACCTGCATTAAGTGGCCCCTTCGCAATCTCAACACCTTGGGGTGATTGAACAAGATCTGATATTGTAACTCCGTCCTCAATTTTAATTTTGAGATCAGGAGCTGCATAAGCAACCGTTTTACCATAATTAAATATCGAACTAAAAGCCTTCAGTGCATCATCAAATCCTGGCGCATCGTAGTAGAATCCTCTTGCTAACTCTGCCATTTGATTCAGATGTGTTGGGTCAGCTCCACTTGTCACCCCTATTGTATGCATAGTGAAACCAAACTCAGTAATTGTTCTGACATTTTCATCATTTGCTTTCTGCCCCTGTCCGTCAGATAAAAATAATACAGTCCCAGCTCTTGATGAGTCAATTCCATAAGCCCCTAGACAGCTTAGAGTTTCATTAATTGCTGAACCGAAGTTGGTACCTCCACCTGCACTAAAAGCGGCTGGATTTGAGTTCTTGTCACCCCAGTTCATATGTAAGTTAGCACCATTACTAAACGTGATAATAGCCATCTTATCGTTTGGACCCATTAACTTATCGAGGATGAATAAAACACTCTGTTGAACAATACGTTCTCCATCACCGGACATTGAACCGGACATATCAATTACCAATAGTAAGTCTAAGGGGAGAGCATTTTCATTATCCCCTATAATGTTCAATCCACCTTTAGAAATTAAGGGTTGGTTACATTTTGCAAGCGGTTTGATTAAGTTGGCAGTCAGAGAGACCATACTAATCTATTATGCGTATCACATTTAAAATTATTTAATCAGATATTATGAATGAAGTAATGGATTCTAATGTCTGTGTTTGTTCACTATCTTGAACTAATGTTTTTGTAAAACTCTGAAATACCTTTTGATCAGGGATGGCAAATAATGCTTGAAGGGCTATTTTCATCCCTCCTTTCTTAATATGAGTAAATGTCCCTCTGCCAAAAAGAGCAACAAATTTCATAAAATTACGTGAAACTAGATTGTCACCCGCAAAAATAGAATGGACAGTTGCATTTTTTTGAGTCACACATCTGTATAAAGCAGATTCTATGTTAGGTCTTTTTCTATTACCTTTGATTGAAGGTACAAAAACGGTCCCTTTTTTAGAAAAATCATCTAATTCAGTTTTTTTCTTTCGAGCATTCTTCCACGCTTCCTTTTCATCATTATATTCTGTATAATGGAAGTTATGGCGACAAATATACTCTTCATAAATATCTAATATTTCCTTTTTTGAATAATTTCTTCTTTGGAAATTTTCCTCCTTGCGATTTCTATGAAAATGGCCCCAAAAATGCTTACTTAACCAACCATGTGAATAAGAATCTCCTGCTAAAATTATTGTTCGAGTAGAGTTTTTCCTAGGACTCCAAGAATCTAACAAATATGCATCTTGTAATGCTGCCTCATAGGCCTCTGCATCATCCAATTGTGAATTCTCAGTATCCAGCTGTGAAATTGCCATATTTAGTGATTGAGTTCTAAGCCTTTTACCTAATATCCTAACAGGATTTTTGAGTTCATTAGTCCCTCTTGAATAGTCTCCGATTGACCAAAGGTCTACTCTAATGTCTATGAAATTAGCAACTTTCTTTGAAACCTCTTTAAGATTCTTTTTAATATCTTCAATCTCATTGGACATTGAATCAGTTGAGTCGACAATTATCAATATATCATGTCTTTTAGGAGTAGAATTTGAATAATATTGGTATTTTTTTGAGGGTTTTTTGAAATCTTGATTCCCTTCATTATCTCCCCTTCTAATTACAATCGCCATATTTTCTAATTTAGCTAAACCTTCTAGGGATTCAGAATCTGTTGTAATTGAATATAAGATCAATTCATTAAGTTGTTTCTGAAAGTTATTTATCGAACGATTAGGTAAAATTTCACTTAGTATCCCTTCTAGTTCTCCTGAATCAATACTGGATTTGAAAGATTGAACACTACCGCCAACGAATAAATGTGCTAAAGTCCTACCAAATGCGTACCAATCTTGCCCAGGATGAGATCTTTCTAATTTAAATTTCTTTGACATTTGGGAGGGATGTGAATATTCCTTGGTCCCACCTAATGCTCCGTCTTGTTTACGATTTATAGGTAAAGATAAACCAAAATCAATGATACCAGAAAACCCCTGTAAACCTTTTTTCCAACTGTAATCAAACATAAAGTTCCCCGGCTTAATATCTCTATGAACAAAACCTGAATCATGAATAACAAATATTTCATTAAACATAAGTTGAACCAAATTATATACATATTCTCTAGGGATATCAGCCATAATATCATTCAAGTCATGAGTTCCTAATCTAGAAATATATATTTTCAAATTTCCCTCATTACGTATTTCAGAGTGAAATTTTGGAAAAGCCCCATTAGGCGCTATTTTATTCAGTTCTTTTATGGTTCTCAATTCCCTATCTAGCATATTTAACGCAGATGGATCGAGTCCCGATTGTTTTCCCACTAAGTTTTCAGAATTAACTGAAATAATACTATTTTTCGATGCATGGATTAAATATTCTTCAGAATCCAAAATAATCAACCCTCCAACATCTT
>Ga0233439_10005904_pt1 | contig 11114 bp, 9 predicted proteins | sample SI_123_September_6_FD_182713 | JGI IMG/M metagenome (GOLD analysis project Ga0233439, IMG submission 182713) | Seawater microbial communities from Saanich Inlet, British Columbia, Canada - SI_123_September2016_100_MG | ecosystem: Environmental > Aquatic > Marine > Inlet | place: Canada: British... | reverse complement strand
TGTTTCATCTTCATTCCCCTTCGGGTCATTACGATGTGCCAGAAACCCTCTCTTATGCAATGCCCCTAATCTGTCCCATAGGCGCTGACGTTAGACAATATATATAGAAAGAATGGTGCACCCGACAAGATTCGAACTTGTGACCTCTGCCTTCGGAGGGCAGCGCTCTATCCAGCTGAGCTACGGGTGCTTTTGGCCATTTTGGGTCCCCGATAAGCGTATCGGTGGCACGGCGGGGAATTTACGCGAAACGGCGGCGCGGTGCAAATGCTTAGCTAAGGGGCCTGTGAAATTTGGATGTGTCCTTGTGGGATGGGGGGCTATTTTTGAAACAATGTGTGTTTGGCGGCCAGCTTGGCCATCTGCCCGGTTTGATGCAATTTCAACAAGGCTGCGTTAAAACGCTTTTGGAAATTGGTGTCATTTTTAATTTTTGAGAAAGCGAAGTAATTTTGAATGGGCTTAATTTCGGGTTTTAAAAACACGATATCGTTCATGAGAGAAAGTTTTTGCATTTCATAAAGGGCACTTTGCTCGTTGGCGATCAAGATATCCCCCCTGTTGGCCATCAACATGCGCAGGCCATGGGACAGTTTGTTTGCGATATCTATATTTAGATTATGTTTATAGGCATCAAATTTATCTCCATAAACCCAGTGCCGGATGGTGATAATGTGATGGTTTTTCAGGGTTTTAAAATTTCCATCCCAAGACACCTTCCTGCCAGCCTTTGTCATGAGGAGTATGTGGTCCTTCCTGAAGGGGGTATTGGAATACACTAAAAATTTCTTTCGGGCTTCAGACATATAGAGCCCGATGATGCCATCGGCCGAACCTTCTTTGACCATTCGTAGGGCACGCCCCCATGGCAGGTATATGGTTTTAAAGGTTTTCCCCATCTCATTCGAAATGGCTTTCAGAATATCAAAGCCTAGTCCGTGCACTTGGCCATTTTTATCTTGTTCAAATACCAAGGGATAATGGGTGCCGACAAAGGTGTAGGAGGCCTTTTCCTGAGCGTGAGCATGCATTGGGAAAAGGGGTACTAAAATCAGTACGATAAGTACCTTTATCAGCCATATTTTTTTCATAGATTGGTGTCCGGCCAAGGGGGTGTACATCAATGATGATGCGTTCAATTGTTACAGCTAACAAGACAGTCTACACCGTTAAAACCATCAATTATATTAACAGACAATTTATGGTAAGGTGAGATGCTGTTGTTCTGTCATTGGCAGGTACATTCCATGGGGGGGCCATGGAGTTCAGTGGTGTATGAAAGTTCAAGTTTCCGATTATTGTTGTGCGGATCTGTGTGTCATAGAAGGCACCAGTCAGTTGAAAATTCGGACACCCGATCACGGCGTTATGTTCTGCCCAAAACAAGTTGCCACCCGTTCTGCGTGTCTGGATAGGGTAAGCCGTTATGTATAAACCCCCAATTTTCAAAAGTCGCGTTGCCCGTCGGTTAATTCTGGCGCTGATCCTGTTCAGCTCTTGCATTACGTTGGTAACAACTGGCTGGCAGCTGCTCACCGATTACCGCCGCGATGTTGCGGGTATTAAAACCAGCGTTGATTTGATTCAGGCCAGTTATGTGGGGACGATTACCCAAAGCTTATGGGCGTTTGATGACGCACAGCTTGGCACCCAGCTGTACGGTTTATTGGCTATCCCTGATATTGAATTCGTAGAGATTAAAAGGGCTGGTGTCCCCCATCTATCGCGTGGGGTGCGGCGATCAAAAAATACGGTTTCTCAAGTGCTCCCCATTGTTTTTCGCGATAACACCCGTGAGATAAATCTGGGCCAATTGGAAATCGTGGCAAGCCTTGATGGCATTTACCGGAAACTTTATGAAAAGGCGTTCGTTGTCTTGGTCGGAAATGGGATCAAGACGTTTTTGGTTGCCGGGTTTTTGTTTCTGGTTTTTTTCTATTTGGTGTCGCGCCATTTGGCTCGAATTGGCACCTTTATCCAAGAAATCGATATTGGAAGGCCCCAAACCTATCTTGAATTGGACAAGGTTGGCCCTCCGGATGAACTTGATCAAATTGTCGATGCTTTAAACGGCATGTCGTCCAAAATCAGGGCAGATGAAGAACGTTATTCATTTGCGATGACGGGAACAAATGATGGTGTGTGGGATTGGAATATTCAAACGGGTGAACATTATTGGTCGCCGCGCTGGAGAGAAATCCTGGGCTATGGAGATTCAGAACTTGACCCTCGGGTCGATACCTTTTCCGATGCGCTGCATCCCGATGATAAAGATCGTGTGCTGATGGCGGTGCGGGATCATTTGGAAAAGCGTGCGCCCTATAATCTGGAACTTCGTCTGCGTGGCAAAGACGGCAATTATATCTGGGTCCAGTCAAAGGGTCAGGCTATTTGGGGCAATGATGGCAAACCGCTCCGCATGGCAGGTTCCATCAGCAACATTTCTGAGCGCAAACGGATGGAAGATGCACTGAAATCCAGCGAAGAGAATTTCCGCCAAATGGCAGAAAATATATCCGAAGTTTTCTGGATGACCGATCCTTCTAAAAACGAGATGATTTATATAAGCCCTGCCTATGAGCAGGTATGGCAGCGGTCTTGTGAAAGTGCCTATGAAAATCCACAATCTTTTATGGATGCAATTCACGTTGAGGATCGCGAGCGCATTCGCATGGCGCTTGAAAAACAAGCCGGTGGTGGCTACGACGAAGAATACCGCATTGTGCTGCCTGATAGTCGGATACGTCACATAAGAGATCGCGCTTTTCCCATTAAAAATGAACAGGGTGAAGTGTACCGGATCGTGGGGATTGCTGGTGACATAACCGAACATCGCCAGCGAGATGAACAGCTGCAGCAGGCGCAGAAAATGGAAGCGGTGGGCCAGTTGACCGGGGGCATTGCCCATGACTTTAACAACCTTTTGGCGGTCAGCATCGGCAACATTGAATTGGCGAAAGAAATTGCCGAGAGAGGCGGCGATGTTCAGCCGTTTCTTTCTATTATTTTGCATGCCAATGAACGGGGGGCTGTATTAACGAATCAACTGCTGGCCTTTTCCAGAAAACAGACATTGCTGCCAAAGTCGATTGATGTGGGTGAGTTGGTGGCCGGCATGTCCGGCCTGTTGAACACCGCTTTGGGCGAAACCGTTGTGATTAAGATCGTCAATGATGCGAGCCTTTGGTCGTGTGAAGCGGACCCCCACCAATTGGAAAGTGCGGTTCTAAACCTTGCGCTTAATGCCCGGGATGCCATGCCGTCAGGCGGGAAGCTCACGATACAAACCAGAAATGTCAGCCTTGATGATGATTATGCAGCAGCGCAGACCGAAATGGCACCCGGCGAATATGTGATGGTTGCGGTCACCGACACCGGCCATGGCATGCCCCGGCATGTGATTGATCATGCCTTTGATCCATTTTTCACCACCAAGGATGTGGGGAAAGGCAGCGGTCTTGGACTTTCCATGGTTTATGGTTTTGCGAAGCAATCGGGCGGCAACGTAACGATTTACAGTGAAATTGGCGAAGGGACAACGATCAGGCTGTATTTCCCCCGGGTTATGCAGGTAGAAAAATCCTTAATTCAAACAACTGAGGAGAATGTGCCTCAGTCCCGTGGTGAGACCATCTTGGTTGTCGAGGACGATCCAGATGTTCGTACCATGTCGGTCACCCTGTTAAGGGGCATGGGCTACGAAATTCTTGAAGCGGGGAATGGCGAAAGGGCACTTAAGCTTCTGGAGACAGCGCCCCAGGTAAATCTGTTGTTCACGGACGTGGTTTTGCCGGGCGGCATGAATGGGCCAGAAATCGCAGCAGAGGTTAGAAAATCCTTTCCCGGTATTGCCATCCTTTATACATCGGGATATGCCGATCTCGGGAGGGATGAAATGAATGGGCTCGGTGAAGCGTGCGAGTTGCTTCATAAGCCGTATCGCAGGGCAGGCTTGGCCCGGAAGGTGCGGATGGTACTGGATCAGGCAAAATCGTAAAAAATTTAATTTGGCCCGCCCGGGATGTGATTAATTTATGGCCAATGAATTGAAAACTGACAATCAGGCCATGATGTGCTAAGGCATTTACATCAACCTATTGCGTAAGAGGCTTTTTATTAGAAAATTATAAGGTATTCACAAGGAGGGGGCGGTAATGTCTGCAAAAGTAATTTGGTTATTTGCATTCGTCTTTTTGTATTGGGTTTATTGTATTTTCTGGGGCATCAAGTGCGCTCGTATGGCCAAAACGGCCGGTGATTATTTCATCGCAGGGCGACAAATTTCGATGTGGGTTTTCGTCCTGGCGGCGACAGCGACATCGTTTTCCGGTTGGACCTTTATGGGGCATCCGGGGCTCGTCTATCGAGACGGTTTTCAATATGCCTATGCATCATTTTACACCATCACCATTCCATTCACTGGCGTTCTCTTTCTGAAACGCCAATGGATGCTGGGCAAGCGGTTCGGTTATGTTACGCCGGGCGAAATGTTTGCCGATTATTTCCAGGGCGATGGCATCCGGATTTTGACAGTCCTTGTCGCATTGCTGTTCTCCATTCCTTATCTTGGGGTTCAGTTGGGCGCTTCGGGCTTTTTGTTTAACGTGCTAACCGATGGTCTTCTGTCGGTTAACGTTGGCATGTGGGTGCTTTCAGCGGTTGTGTTGGTTTATGTCGCTTCGGGCGGCCTTCGAGCCGTGGCGTATGTGGATACCTTGCAATGTATTTTGCTGGCATTGGGCATCATCATCACGGGCCTGATCGCGTTAAACCTGGCCGGTGGTTGGGATGCGCTGAATGCTGGATTCGCAAAGGTGGCGGCTTCTGGCGTTGGAAAGTGGGGGGTGACACCGGAAGGGCATAATGCCTATTTCGCCATACCGGGTGTGATCCAGTTCACCGCTGGCCTCGGCAAGGAAACGCCGGTCGGTGGTTTGTGGACCGGGATCATGGTGTTGACCTATATGTTTGCGTTAATGGGGATCCAATCGGCCCCGGCGTTTTCCATGTGGGCCTTCGGCAACAAAGATCCGAAGCCATTTGCACCACAGCAAGTGTGGGCATCATCGTTCTGCATCGGCTTTATCCTGTTTTTCTTCACCGCATTCCAGGGCATGGGCGCACATCTTTTGGGCGCCAACCCGTTGGTGAACGAGGCAGGATTAGGAATATCCACGGTGCTGGATGCGGCCATTGCCAAAAGGCCTGATTCGCTGGTTCCGTATTATTTCAACCAGATTGCGGATGGCACACCATGGCTGGTCGGCTTGTTGGCCGTTTGTGCACTGGCGGCCATGCAATCAACCGGTGCGGCGTATATGTCCACTGCCGGGGGCATGTTGACCCGTGATTTTTACAAGCGGTTCTTTAATCCCACGGCATCCCATGATCAGCAAAAGATGGTTGGTCGAATTGGGGTTGGCTTCATTGTCGTTGCCGCCCTTACGGTGGCAACTTTCTCCCGCGACGCTTTGGTGTTGCTGGGGGGCCTTGCGGTGGCCTTTGGGTTCCAGATGTGGCCGTCCCTTGCGGCGGTGTGCTGGTTCCCGTGGATCACGCGCCAAGGCGTCACCTATGGCTTGGCTGCGGGTTTGTTGGCGGTGATCTTCACCGAAACCCTTGGCCACACCCTGACCGGGGGCGTTCTTCCTTGGGGTCGTTGGCCATGGACCATCCATTCCGCTGGGTGGGGCATGATCTTTAATCTGTCTATCTGTCTTGTGGTGTCTGCGATGACACAGCAACAGGCGGCAACGGATCATCGCATGAAGTATCATAACTTCCTGCGTGAACATGCCACCCTGCCAGCAGACAAAAAAGCACTTGTTCCGTTGGCATGGATCATCACTCTGGCCTGGATGTTCTTCGGCATTGGCCCGGGTGCGGTGATTGGCAATACCATCTTCGGTGCCCCCAATGCGGGTGTTGCCGGTTGGACCTTTGGCATTCCGTCAATCTGGGCTTGGCAGATCTTGTTCTGGATACTCGGTGTCGGGATGATGTGGTTCCTTGCCTATAAGATGGAAATGTCCACGGTGCCTGATAAAGAAGTCGAAGCGCTGGTTGAAGATATCGGCGATACGGCGCAGGCTCAGGCAGGCGAGTAGTCAAAAAAAGCGTAAAATATGTGGGGAAGGGCTTTGCCCTTCCCCTTTTTTTTTATATCCTTGATGCATCAAGGTGACAGGCAAAGGGCAGGGATCAAAACTTCATGGCGGCGTTGTTTTCGGCGGATTATCAATTGCTCTGGACGGGTGTGTTGGCGTTGGCGTTATTCTTTCCTGTGCGCAAGCTGATCTGGGTGCTGTATATCAGGCGCGCCCAAAAGGCTGCTGATCTTGATCTTGAGCCTGAGGAACAGGCGCGACTTTTGAAACGCGCTGGCGTTACGGCCATCCTTTTGTGTGTGGTGTTTTCATATCTCTATACGGCCCATCTTATGGGCGGCAGCCTACCAGGGGCGGGGCTTTGAACCGCCAGGTTTTGCGTCGCTTTGTGATCCTGTGTGCAACGGCGACCTTTGTCATGTTCACGGTGTGGACGTTAACGACGGTTTTTTTGAATGAAGCACCTGGGGATTATTACACCCGTGAAGGCGATAACCGCCTGACCGAAAAAAATTACCCGGCGGCAATTGAGGCCTTTGACAAGGCGCTGGCTGAACAGGCCAATCACCGGGGCGCCATGATGGGCCGCGCCATTGCCTATATGCAAAGTGGGCAAAAACTTGAAGCGCGCGCCGAATATACAGCCCTGATTGCCTTTTTGACCCGAACCTTGGAAAACGATGATTTGACGGGCCGGGGTGTTCTGGCTGCGGCCTATGCCAATCGTGGGATATTGAATGATCGGGGGGGGCGTTATAAGCAAGCGCTTAGGGATTATATCCTTGCCCTGAGGACCGATCAGGAAATCCTTGAAGGCCCGGGCCTTTTGGACAAAATCGTCTATGGCACCCCCAATCCCACGACGGTTCGCGACAGGGCGGTTTATTTAAAAAAGCAGCTTGCGCTGCCGCCTGAGAAGCGATTGTTGAGGATGCCGGAACTGGACGCGAAAGAGCGAACCTACAAGCCTTAAGGTGGTTTTTAGAATTTTACGATGCCCAGCATGTCCTGGAACAGGACAAGAAAAAAGAAGACGGCCGCAATACAGCCAAACAGCATGTGCACAAAATCAGAAGAGCCATCTGCGTTACGGGTGGAAATGCCTTTAACGGCAATTGCTGCGGTGACGGCCAGAAAAATCCAGTTAAAGGCGGTCTCGTATTCTCCGGTGAATTCGAACATGGCTTCTGGCTCCCTTGTATCCCTTTTATTCTATTATTTTGTTCGGGGTGGCTTCAACTCTTCATCGGTGAAATAAGGCGGCAGAATTGATCCGGTTTCTTTGACCGTAAAATGACCAAGAATAATACCACCCCCAAGAACCACAATCACAAAGATACAGGCAAGGATCAATTTTAGCCGAGCATTGGGCGGGGTCAATTCATGGTCTGGATCATAGCGGTGATAGGCCGGATCATTGCCATCAAGCTGGTTGGTCTTATCCAGTGCCAGAATTTGGCGGGCATAATGTCTCACCCAATGGGGCACCCGGTGATGCAGCATGTAGGTATGAAACAACGGGCGGGCATCTGATTCGGGCATGTCTTTGCCAAACCAGTTGAAATAGGCGAGCTGCATCAATTGAAACTCGCCAACCTGTATCAGGTTGGCCGCGCGTGCAGCCTCGGCGCTTTCCGGGTGCTCGTCATGATCTGGCCTAAGCAGCGTTTGCAACAGTGACATCGCGTCATCTCACCATGTTGGGTCGCAAAGTTGGCACTTGATGTGTGCTGGGACTCGTCATATGGGTAATCCCATGGCTGATTTCAAGCAAATCACAAAAACGTGGGGCACCCGGCAGGCCGCTGCCTTGGCGTTTGTTCTTGTTGGTGTGTGTGGTCTGACCCTGTTTGGTGCGATTGGCTGGCGGGCACTTGTCGAAGTGTCTTCCCAAAAAGCAGCTTTAAACCTTGCCGGACATATTGCTGCAGCCAGCATTGCCTTTGTGGTTCTGTTAGCGGTGATCGGTGTTGCCTTTGATCGGGCATTGATCGCGCGCCGATTTAATCACAGGGATATTCCTGCCCGACCGGAATTCTATGATTATGCTTCCCCCGAACTGCCGCACCATATGAAGGCACTTGTTGATGATGCGCTTAAATCGCTGACCTATACGGTGTTCGATACAGAAACCACGGGGCTTAGGCCATCACAGGGCGATGAGATTATCTCTATCGCAGGCGTTCGCATTGATGCTGGGTCAGTGCAGCGCGATACGGTCTTTGATGCGCTGGTTAATCCGGGCTTTCCGGTGCCGAAACCATCCATCCGGTTCCATGGCATTACCGATGACAGGCTCATAGACAAACCGGCCATTGAATTGGTGCTGCCTGATTTTCGGGCTTTTGTTGGCGATAGCATTCTGGTTGCCCATAACGCGGCATTTGATATGCGGTTTTTACAACTGAAGGAAGATACCAGTGGTGTCGCGTTTCACCACGTGGTGTTGGATACGCTGCTGCTTTCGGTGTTCCTTGATCACGATGCAGAGGCCCATACTCTGGATGCGATTGCGGCACGCCTTGGCATCGTCATTGAAGGCCGCCACACGGCTATGGGCGACGCACTGGCAACGGCTGAGATTTTTATGGCGATGTTGGATCGGTTGGAAGCCCGGGGGGTGCACTCTCTGGGCCAGGTGATTAGCCTCAGCCATAAAATGACGGCTGTGCGAAAGCTACAGAATCAATTCTGAACTAAAAAATATTACCGCTCAGTTCCGCTTGCACCCGGTCCCGAAACTGCCGGATGGCTTTTAGCCCGTCCACCAGCATGTCTTTTTCGCGACGCGTAAGTTCATCGGGTGACATATAATATGAAATTTCCATGCCATCCCGGGCGCAGCCGATTTGATGGCGCATGATAAGCCAGCAGAGATGCTGATAGGCACCAACCAGATAATCATGTTCGTCATGGGCCAGATATCCGGTCTCTGCCAGACAGGCCATGCGGCCAAGGGTGGATAGCGCATCAACCCCGTCGCGAAGTGCGATGATCCGAACGGCCTCAATCAGGGGCAGCGTGCCCGATTGTTTGAGGTTCAGGGTGCCTTTATGAACATCGGTGTCGGGCACCAGAATAAAGCGATCAAAAAATCCCAACGCGACCCCGGCTGCTTTGGCCTCGTCGGCCAGATCACGGAGAAAGGATGGGGTGTTGGAAATCATTCCCAGCACATGATGGCGCAGTTCCCGGGCCAGTGCTTGCTCCCCCCAGATGGATCGAAAATCGAACAGAATATCGCAAAATCTTAAGCTGGCGACAGAACGCGCCGCCACCCAGATGTTGAATTGTGCTTTCCACTGGCTGATGGTTTTGCGCCACAGTGGGTTGGTGCCCATGACCGCGCCCCGGCACAGGGGAAACCCAGCTTGGTCAAGGGCCAGGGTGAGGCGTTGTGAGAATTCCATAAACCATCCGTCAATGCGGTCATGATCTTCATCTGGATAATCGGCAAGGATTAATCCGTTGTCTTGATCGGGGTGAATGAAATTTTCGCCGCGCCCACCAGACCCCATAATAATCACCGAAAAAGCGACGGGCGCTTTACCGAGCCCGCTTGCAGCCATATCATCAAGGGTTAAATCGGTGATGCGGCGATAGACATCGTTGTTTACTTCACTCAGGAGTGCCTGAATTTCCGGCACGGGAATGCCATCGTCGAGCATTTGGCCCGCAATGGCGCCGAGGCCGCCCTTGATGGCATTTAAACCTGCTTTTCCGCCATCTCCGGCCAAGGTGTCTATGTCGGCCATCAACTTAGGCGTGGTCTCGAATAAGGCATCCTTGAGGCGCAGGACACCGATCAGGGCGTTGTTCCCATCAACAACGGGTAAGTGACGGATGTCGCCGCGCCGCATGGCGGCAATGGCGTGAAATAAAAATTCATCTCCATGGATGGTTTGGACCGGTGCGGTCATGGCTTGGGTGACCGGGGCCAGGGGCTCGGCCTTGAACGCAATGCGGTTCACCACGTCTTGTTCTGTGATAATGCCAACTGGACAGCCCGCCCCATCATTGACAATGGCGCAGGTGCTGGACCCAACACGCAGCCGGTCTACGGCCTCTTTGCAGGTGGCATCTGCCCCGATGACAGTGCAATCGGTCTGCATGGCATCGCGGACAAGGGCACGATACAAATTGGTCTGGGACGTCACCGGAGCCTCCTTTGACAGAAAGTATCGGGCTGTTGGTTCCTACATTCGTTTTAGCATAGCAATACTTTGCCGGGTTTGGCCCTGATCTAGTCCAGGCCGTAAAAGGCGCGGGCATTATCGTCGAGGATTTTATCCACCACTTGTCCAGAGAGCGTTCCTTCGTCGCGCAGTTTTTGCATGGCATCGATTTCTGTTGCTTGATCGTGGTGTCCGTAATCGGTGCCGATGACAAGATTGTCTTCGCCCACTTTGTCGATGATATAGGGCAAATCGTCTGTTACCTGACACGCCACATAGATGTTGTTGTTCTTCAAGATGCCCGTGGAATCCCATTCCGGCTGGTTGCTGTTTTTCCAGTAGCTCAGTTCCGTGTAATTGATGGCATAGGGCAGCCATGAGGCACTGAATTCAACAAAGCCCCAGCGCATGGCGGGAAATTTCTTTGGAATATCGCGCATGATTAAGGCGTGAAATGCCCCAACACCCGGGGAGCGGTTTGACATGAACCGGGTAGAGGCACCTTTGAACACATCCATGTAGGTCTGGCTGTGAATGCCTGAATGGAAACAGGCGGCAAGATCAAGCTCCTGGGCTGCTTCCCACAACGGATAGAAATAGGGATCATCAGGCATCTTGCCGTCTTCGATGCCCACCAGAAAAACGCCACAAGCCCCGTTTTCTTTACAAAACGCCAGTTCTTCGCGAACGGTTTCCATGGAATGTAAGGGGGGGATGGCCACCCAGCGCAGGCGATTGTTGCTTTTTTTCCAGATGTCGGCCATCCAGCGGTTATAGCTGCGGCAAAGCGCCCAATTCCAATCGGGGTTTTCGGTTTTGCCACTCAGGAAGA
>Ga0233439_10005903_pt1 | contig 11117 bp, 12 predicted proteins | sample SI_123_September_6_FD_182713 | JGI IMG/M metagenome (GOLD analysis project Ga0233439, IMG submission 182713) | Seawater microbial communities from Saanich Inlet, British Columbia, Canada - SI_123_September2016_100_MG | ecosystem: Environmental > Aquatic > Marine > Inlet | place: Canada: British... | reverse complement strand
TCGCCAATAAAAGTTATTACCCCATAAAACTTAACAGCATCTAGCGGCGAGCCGCCGCTGGCAAATTGGGCAAGAGCTCGTTGGGCCGAGATAACTCTTTGCTCGCCAAAAAAAGTTATTACCCCTTTGGGGCACGAAGGCTGAGGAAAAATATCACGTGCACGTTGGCCCCACGCCTAATGGTTGCTACCGACCGCTTGACTGGAGCATTTCACTGGCTGTCCAGGCCATACCGCGATTCGACCCACCGGCAAACCCTGTTTTGCTGACAACAATAATGCCGAACGCAGTGGTTTCTTTGAACCACCCTATAACTGTTGGAACAATGGCTTTCGGGTCCATCCCCTGTTCGATCAACTGATATGCGCGCAGGGCAGTCACCTTCATGGCTATAGCTTCACCATCACCCGTGGCGGCCACGGCCCCTTCCGACCCGGCGTAGAGTCCGCATCCAATAAGCGGAACATCACCCACGCGACCGGGGAGTGCATTATCAATGCCCCCCGTGCTGAGCGCACAGGCGAAGTCATCTCCTGCTCGTAAAACACACCCGACGGTGTCGGTGGTGGAGAAATCGGTTCCCGTACCTACGATTTGGTCCAGCGACAGGGTTTGGCATCCCTGATCGGAGGCGAACTGGTTGGCCCCGCGCCCGGCCAGTATTTTATATTCAGATTGACTGACAATGCGGGCCACCTGAACCGGATTTTTGAATCCTTCCAATGCGGCCACGGCTCCAAAAGTACCCGAACTATCCATGCACGAGGCGTCCATCTGCACGGTGTCATCGTTGCGTTTGTGCGATCCGATGCCGGCGTTGAAACGTCCATCATCTTCCAGGGTGGCTACTGCCTGACACGCCGCATCAATGGTGGCTTCACCGGTTTGCAGAGACATCATGCTCATCTGCCCGGCGATGGCGGTTCCATCAGCAAAAGCCGGGTCGGACCCCGCTCCACCATGCGTCAACACTACAAGTTTTTTTTTCTCTTCCATAGATTAATAACCTTCTCTGGCTGGCACCGGATGTTATCGGTTTGTAATATTTTTAATTTCATGGCCCGGGGTATATCGAGCCATTGTTAGTCTCTTTCGAGTTTGGCCCGGTTGTTAACTAATTATAAATGAGGTATGCTGAAGGCCAATAAAAAACGACAGGATATCTATGGTTAAGTTTTGTTTGGAGTGCAAAAATGCGTTCTGGGGTGGACAGTATTGCCCGAAATGTCCCGGCGAGATTGAACTGCTCGATGCCGCTCTGCCCGAGAATAAAAAATATCTGCCAGAACTCAATGTTGATGTTCGGCCAAAATATTATGCCCGTAGTTCCATGCTTCTATCCTGTTTCGGGTTTATTATGTCCTTGCCGCTTGGCGCATTTATTTTTTTACGCGGGTTGTCATCATCCGGTAACGTTGCTTTATGGGGCAGTGTGGGAATTGGCACCATTATTGGAGTCTCGTGGGGATGCTGGTATCTCGCACACAAGCTCTTCGATAAACAAATGGAAGATGTCGAAGTCGAAGATAAAGAACCCCAGCTAGACTAACCCTGCTTGGCGCCCTCTATGACACGGGCGATAAAGTTTTCTCTGGTCTGCCTGTCCTGCAATGCTTCTTCATCTATAACAGGCAGAGATGGAAAGCTCTTCATAAAAGCTTGCGCAAACACTCCGGCACTTGTCTCGGCCTGCGCTTGGCCTGTCTCACTATAGACAGGTATACCTTCTGGTCCACATGACGGAGAACGGCTTTTAAAAATATAACCGCTCAGGTTTTGTTGGGCTAATTCATCCAGCTTTTTCGAGTTGAAGCCATTCATGTCCCAGTGTTTTCCCGATTCAACACCCACCAGACATTCGTTGCCCATCACAATTTGAACAGGTTCTCTCGGGACACCCATTCCCATTTCTACTTCCGGGCAGACTGGCATGGCTTCGAACCGGTCCCCTAAAAGGTCGATAACAGCTTGGTTGTATTTGTGCTCGCCGTTATAACGAACCGGTTCGCCCAACAGGCAACTACTGACTCCGATCTTGAATTTTACCTTTGCCATTTTCAGGCTCTCAATTAATTACTGACTCTATGGCCAATATCCTTGCGGTAATGGATGCCATCCCATTTAATTTTGGCTACCGCCTCATAAGCTTTTGAGATGGCTGATGGTGTATCGGGTCCTGTCGCGGTGACTCCCAGAACCCTTCCCCCATTGGTGAGAACTTTTCCCGCTGACCCTTTGGTCCCGGCATGAAAGACCACCACATCCGGCAATGCCGCGGCCTCATCCAACCCTGTAATTTCTTTTCCCTTTTCATAAGATCCCGGATACCCTTTTGCCGCCATCACCACGCAGACTGAAGGTTCCGGTTTCCACTTCAAGTCATATTGGTCAAGGGTTCCATCAATACAAGCTTCAAAGAGCGGGACAATATCGCTTTCCATACGGATCAGTAGCGGCTGGGTTTCAGGATCTCCAAACCGGGCATTGAATTCAAGCGTTTTGGGTCCCAGTTTGGTGAGCATCAACCCCGCATAAAGAATTCCCTGATAGGGACGGCCTTCCGCTTTCATAGCACGGACCAGAGGGAGCATGATTTTATCCCGCGCCTTCTGGCGTAAAAGATCGGTGAAAACCGGAGCCGGAGAATAAGCCCCCATACCACCGGTATTGGACCCCTGGTCTCCATCAAACGCGGCTTTATGATCCTGCGCGGAATCCATAAGGAGTACGGTGTTGCCATCGGAAAATGCCAAAACAGAAACCTCCTGGCCTTCAAGAAACTCCTCGATCACCACCTGGTCTCCCGCCTCGCCGAAAGATTTATCTTTCATAATTGTATCTACCGCATTCCGGCCTTCTTCCGCATTGCGGCACAAGATGACCCCCTTGCCTGCCGCCAGCCCACTGGCCTTGACAACAATGGGTCCGGTTTCTTTATCAAAATATCTTTGGGCCAGCTCATGAGAGGTGAAGGTTTTATATTCTGCTGTGGGCAGGCCATATTTCTTCATGATGTCTTTGGAGAAGGCTTTACTACCTTCCAATTCCGCGGCACGAGCAGAGGGACCAAAAATTCGCACTCCTTTTTCCTGAAACCGATCAACGATTCCCATCACCAGAGGTTGTTCCGGACCTACCACCGTGAGTCCGATTTCCTTTTCCAGAGCAAACTCTAAAAGTTGATCGATTTGGTCAGCGGGAATCGGGACATTGGTTGCGATTTCCGCCGTACCGGTATTGCCCGGTGCGCAAAAAATCTCAGTCACTTTAGGACTCTGATTTATTTTCCAAACCAGGGCGTGTTCTCTCCCCCCACCTCCTATTACCAGTACCCGCATTAAGCCTCCTTATTATCTTGGTATGATTCATGTAGGAATTTATATAAAATACACGGGTCTTGCAACTCTTTCAAACCATCAGGTAATTTTCATATGGTAAAGCTGGACTCCATAAGTAAATCCTTTGGCGGAAAATCCGTTATCGAAAATGTTTCGCTGGAAGTCGAAGCGGGCGAACGCTTCACCCTGCTGGGAAGAAGTGGATGTGGAAAGACCACCTTGTTGCGGCTGATCGCCGGATTCGAAACTCCCGATAGTGGAACCATTGCGATTGCAGGTCAGGATGTAGGTACTCTGCCTGTTGAACAAAGACCGGTTGGCATGATTTTTCAAAACTACGCCTTGTTTCCTCACATGACTATTTACGATAACATCGCAGTGGGTCCTCGCGTGCGTAAACATCCAGAAAATGAAATTGCCAAAAGAATTGATGAACTATTGGAGATCACTCATCTTGAGGCACTGCGCAATGTCTACCCTGGGCAAATTAGTGGTGGAGAAGCACAAAGGGTGGCCCTGGCTCGTGCTGTTATAAACCGTCCAAAAATTCTATTACTCGATGAACCTCTTTCTGCACTGGACCTCAGTCTGCGTCAACACCTTCGGGAAGAACTCATCGAAATGCAAAGAGCGTTGGATATTACATTCCTCTTTGTCACCCACGATCAGGACGAGGCCATGGGTCTCGCCACCCGCATGGGAATCATGGATAACGGTTGCTTGCAACAAGTGGGTACGCCTCCAGAATTGTATGAAAAGCCACAGACCGCTTTCATTGCCGAGTTTCTCGGTGAAGTGAACCGACTCACCGGCAAGGTGGAACAAAAATCCGGCAACCAAATCACCCTTGCATTAAAGTCCGCTGGAACTATCCAATGCGTTTCGGATATATCCCGACCGGAAAACCAGCAAGTCACCTGTTACATCCGACCAGAAAAAATATTTTTTGATACGGGCCGACCCCAAACCGAGCCCGTCAATATTTTGCAGGGTACCCTGCGCCAAATACAATTTTTCGGCAGTCATACCCGGTACCAATTGGAGCTTTCGGGCGGACAAACCTTAACTCTTACAAACCAGCACCGCAAATCTCGCAGTCCCCAACATTCCATTGGAGATTCAGTTCGAGTTTTATTCTCGGTATCTGATGTATTTATCCCAAATAAAAATGAAAATTAAAGCATATAAAATTAAGTATTATTTCAAAATTATTTTTGCCGCGATTTGGTTATTAACGGGTTGCGATAGTTCTCCCTCTGGAAAAACCTATCTGGTAGCCACCGATGCCACCTTGATTCCCATGTCCTTTATGAGTGTCGGCAACGATATAATTGGCTTCGAACCTGATTTCATACGAGCCATCGGCAAAGAGGCCGGAATCAATATTCGTATCATTAATGTCGAATGGGCGGGTTTATTTGGCGGACTCATCACCAAAAAATTCGACATGGTGATCAGTTCTGTCACGGTTTTGGAGGAAAGAAAGGAGCGCATGGCATTCAGCGAACCCTATCTCAAAAGCGGTTTAGCACTGGTGGTTCGGGAAAATCAGGAAGGCATAAACTCTTTTGAAGATGCACAAAAAAATAAACTATTAGTGGGTGCACAGGTTGGGACTACCGCTTATTTCTTTTTAGAAAAAGATTCTGCCATTCGCAAAAAAGGATATCAAATGTACGGGCATGCTGTGGCCGATCTCATCAATGGTGAAATTGACGCAGTACTGGGGGAAAGTACAGGAACCCTTTTTTATAAAAATCAGAATAAACCTTTATTTCAGAAAATTAAGATGGTGGGCGAAATCATGACCGATGAGCATTACGCCATTGTTTTTCGCCAGGAAGATAGCGAATTGTTGAATCGGGTAAATTCTGCCATACAGAAAGTCCTTGCCAATGGAACTGCCGCCCGACTCCATAAAAAATGGGATCTCGGTCAGGCCGCCCAGGTTCCGAAATAAAAATAGTCATAAATAAAACTTTAAGAACTCATGCCAACCTTATCATCCACTAAAACAGGTTCCAGCCCGCAAATGTGGGCGTGGAACCTTGCGGTATTGATGAGTTTTATTTTTCTGATTTATTTACCCACTCAGGAAGTTTTTATAGCTAAAGAACAAAGCGGCGGTTATGTTGAATTGCTTTCGCTTCTACCTTCTGGCGTTTTTTATACGCTTTTAGTAACCCTGCTGGGGAGCGCCTCCGCCATTGTCGTGGGACTTTTGGTCGGTCTGGGAAAACTTTCTAAAAATCCTCTCATACGGATTCCGGTATCCTTTTATATCGAGGTTTTACGCGGCATCCCGCTACTGGTGCTTTTATTCTATATTTATTATGCTTTGGGGGAGTTCATTCATATGCCAGCGCTGGTGGCGGCGGTGGCGGGATTTGGATTCAGCTACGGGGCTTATATGGCCGATGTGTTTCGGGCTGGCATCGAAGCGGTCCCGAAAGAACAGGGTGAAGCCGCCCGCAGTCTAGGCATGAATGAAAAACAGGCCATGTTTCAGATCATTCTTCCGCAAGCCCTGCGTACTATTATTCCCGCCATCGGCAACCAGACTCTAGGTATGTTGAAAGACACCAGCCTGGTTTCTGTACTCGCCATCTCTGATATTCTTCGGGTGGGCAATGAGTACGCCACAAAACATTTCAATTATTTTGAGACCTATACTTATGTGGCGTTGACCTACCTGCTTCTCACTCTTTTACTATCTCGCGGAGTGCAAAACCTGGAAAACCGATTTCGGCCGGCGTAAATCCCGGTAGCTGTGATAACCTCTTCCATAAATTCATGCCCCAAAGGGGTAATCTAGCAATATCTATTAATTCATAGGTTTTAATTTACAAGTATCATTCAGGGAAACCACTCGAACAGGTCCGGGGAAATGGGACCATTGCTCCCGGTTCAGCTGATTTATTTCTTCCTCAAGGGCCATCACACCGTTTTTGTCTACTCGCCCATTGTAAAATAGTTTTCCCGCCGCCCAGCAATCGGCGTTCCCCACCTGACTAAAATGTTCATAGATATCTTCGGCTCCTTTAACCAGATGCCCCAAGACCAGGCTGGCGCATGAAAAATTAGCCGCGAACGAACGTGCATTTGCCGAAAGGTCTTTGAGCTGATCCGCATTAATCCGAATCATAGAATGACCCCCGGCTGTCATAACGGCTTCTGAAAATTTTCGGGCAGAAGAATCAGAAACTATTTTTACACGCGCGCTATGAAAATCACTACAATACAAATTCTCTAAGGACTCTTGAGCCCAAACAGGTACTGAGAAGGCCATTACAAAAATAGCGGTCCATATCAATTTTCGCATATAATCCCTTTCTTTAAGTTATAGGTCCTGCTAAAGCTTATAAGCTTATCTTTGGATCATTAAAAATCAAGAAGAACCCAAATGGCCCTAAAAAGTACACTATTATTATAGGATTTCAGGTTAAAATTCAAAATCTATTTCTTGAGAGCTTTTTTTCAGGTAACCCGTGACATCATATTTGAGAGACTATATATTAAAAATTAAGAGGGCTTTAGTATCCAATCTGGAGAGGAAGAGGAAATGAATACCACATTAGAAAAAGACAAAAATTTAGTTGCCGAAGACTATTTTCTGCTGGCAACTCGAAAATGGGATGATAGGTTAGAAGATTTTTTTCCTGTTGATGACCCATCCACAGCAACCCAGACATTCAACGATTATTCTGAGGCGGAAACTGCTTATTTTTCAATGGACTATGGGAAATGCCTGCAAGCCGGGGGTAGGGATGTCAAAATTGAACTGATTCATATTCGTTTTGGAATCCCACACATAGTCCGAAATCAAATGCTATTTCCCTAAGTCGGTTGCTTGTTTTCTAAATTCTGAATCAGGGATTGGATAGATTCTGCCTTAGTCTGGTTCGGGTTCAAGCGAAGAGATTCTTTCAGGTGTATTAAAGCTTTATCCCTATTTATCTGAAATTGGTGATAGACCATCCCCAGGCTTAAATGAACCGCTGGCATGGAAGGATTGATTTTTAAGGCTTTTTCAAAGTTTTCGATAGCGGCAGGGATATTTTTAGTTTGCATTTGAATATTTGCAATATTTAAATAGGGGAAAGCAAACTTGGGGTCCAACTCCGCTGACTTTCTATATTCTGCCAAGGCCAAATCCAATTGCCCTTTCATCATCAGACCATTGCCCAAGCCAAAATGAGCCTTGGAGTGATTGGGTTGCATGGCCAAAAATTTATTGAAATTCCAAATTGCTTCATCAAACTGACTAAGCTCCATCGCCAAATACGCCAGATTATAAAAAGCCTGCTCAAAATATGGATTCGATTTTATAGCTTTTCGGTAAGACTCTGCCGCCTCCTCACGTTTGCCAGTTAGATGAAATGCCCTGGCAAGATTGTAATGCGCCGGACTGTAATCTGGCTTTTGTTCCAACGCCCTTTCAAAATAGCCAATCGCTTCCGGTAGTTTTCGTTGCTTTCCATATATATTCCCTAAATTATTCAGTCCAAAAAAATAATTAGGATTAATTTTTAAGGCTCCCTCAAACTCGATGATGGCTTCATCATATTTTCCCAGCTTGTCATAGGCTTCCCCCACATTGTTATAAGGACGGACAAGGTTCGGCGATTTCTTTTTCGCATCGTTCCACAAAGATACTTCATCCGCCCAATCCCCGTTTCGATTCATCACGCCCATGGAAAAGCAAAGCAAAACTACTACTACACAAGAATGAACTAATTTGGTCGCCAGAAAAGAGGGTGTCGGAAAAACTGCTCGAACATAACCAATCCCTCCAGCAAACATGAAAGCAAAACCGACCATAGGTAAATAAGTCCTATGCTCTACCGCCACATCAAGCAAAGGAATAAAGCTGGACGTTGGCAATAATGTGAGCAGTATCCACGCCATGCCAAATCCTACACAGCGTTTCTCGACCGCAAAAGAATCGGATTCAGAACACCGGGTGGAAACTCGAACCCAGAAAAAAATAAAAATTCCCAACATCACCATTCCCAACCAGTTTTCAGGCTGTGACCAATCATTCAGTATGGGAAAATCAATATCAATATTTAAATTGAATGGGAAAAACATCTTCCTGAAATACTCAAAGGGAATCACAGCCGTTTGTGTCAAAAACCAGGTAGCCGGTTGCAAAGAAGCCGAAGAAGCGGTCAAAAGCCCACCCGCCATAAACTGCTTGTAGCCTACAATTGCGAGAAGAGGAATCGCCAGAAGGAACATCCATTTCGCATAAGTCTTGATCCATATTTTTGGTTTCTCGCGGGAAATAAAATAAAAATGAAAGATAAAAAGCATAGCGGGAAGCGTTACGATGGTTTCCTTTGAAAAACCTCCCAGTAAAAAGAGAAGGAGAGAACCCAAAAAAAGGTTCCATCCCTTTTTCCCCTTTTCCTTCCAATTAATAAATCCTTTAAAAAATAGAATCAGCGACCCTAAATAAAAAATAGTTACCAGCACAGAAGATCGACTTGAAATATAAGTAATAGACTGTGTGTTAAGAGGGTGTAACGCAAAAAGCATCGCGCAGAAAAATGGAACACTTTTTTGGGAGGAAAATTCTTTCAGAGAGCCTAAAGCCTGTTTTGCAAACTGAAATACCAATAATGTCGCAACAATATGAAAAATAATATTGAACAGGTGGTAGCTCCATACTTTAAATTCACTGATGGCATAATTAATATTAAAGCTGAGGATCACCAGCGGGCGCTCGAAAAAACTAAAAATGAATTGAGGAATCTTGTCCATTCCCCGTATCCACGGTTTTTCGAGAATTGAAGGGATATCGTCAAAATGAAATGTATTCAGAAACGTGTTGCCATATACCAGGCCAACCAGCGTGACTAGAATCAATTTTTGTATGAGGGGACTAGGAATCATAGAATGAAATTATTCTGAATAGGCCTTTAAATATTTGACCCGATATCATTGATTTTATATTAACCCGCTACTTTTATAAATTCCTGCTCTATTTGTTTTACTACCTGCTCCCAGGAATAATTAGTTTCTGCCAGATGCCTGCACCGGGAACTCATTTCCTTGAATATCTCTGGAGTTTTCAAGAAAGTTTCTATTCCTTCAGCCAATGCTTCAGGGGATGTATTCTTAAAAAGAAGTCTTCGATCAATTTGCTGCAAAATTTCCTCCGTCGCTCCTACCGGGGTCCCCATCACAGGGAGTCCGCTTGCTAAAGCTTCGGCAGTAACCAGGCCAAACCCTTCAATAGCAGTAGTGGGAAGAACAAACAGATCGGCGCATCGAAAATAAAGGGGTAACGTTTCACGAGGCACAAGCCCCACCAGTTGAACACATTGGTTTACCTTCTCTTGCTGAATCAATTGTTCCAAACGTTCTTTCAAACTACCCTTACCCGTGATCACCATTTGAAACTTGAGGCCTGGATTACGGCGATTAAGGATACCTGCTGAACGGACCAGATTTTCCAATCCCATTCTTTGCTCCAACCGTCGAACCGTAAGCAGTAGAGGAATGTCTGTGGATAGCTTTAATTTTTCCCGAATCGAATTTTTTGCCGCACTGGAGACGGGCGGTTGAAAATCATCAACGTTAACACCACCGGGAATCAGACATAAATTTGGTTTCGTCAAAGAATAATATTTTAGAAAACGATTTTTAGAATATTCACTCAAAAAGAAAATAGTTCGAGACATGGCATACCCGACACCTTCAATAATCCGAATCCACTGAAGTTTGATTTTTAACTTCAAAGATATTTCGGCATTTTCAGTGCCCACCTCGTTTATTTTTTCCTCATCGTACCAGGAACTGTGGAAATGGCAGACTTTAGGAATCTTCCACAATTGCGGGAGCAATATAGCCATAAAACCAATCAGCGGATTATGGATATGCACTAAATCAATATCACCCGACTTGCTAATTTGGCGCACTTTTTTTCGTATCGCTAGCCATAATGAAAGGAAATTTTTGCTGGCACGAAATGCAATACGGTAGAAATGCACTCCATCAATCGTTTCATAATCGGGCAAAGGTTCTGACGGTTTGCAGGTGATCAAGTGCACATCATGACCTCGGGCTACCAGTCGCTTGTTAACCTCATAGGTCAAACCCCATGCTCCACCGACCTCATCGGGATAACAATGGTATTGGAGAGAAAGAATCGAGAGTTTTTTTTCCGGAAGACTCATAAACTAGAAAAAGGATAAATCCATAACCAAATAATTGCAAGAAAACGCTTTTCGGCTTTTCAAAACCTGGATTCTCAAAAGAACTAACGGTCAGGCAGAGCGTTCTCATTGAATCTCAAGCAGTTATACTATATATTAATAATAGTAAATCCATACCTGAATTCAGGGGGCGATCTGGTTTCGACGGGAGAGCTGAGACAAGGGTTGCATGCACGGGATGCCGTTGGCCCGTAAAAAAACGGCTTTTACATAATCGCCAACGATTATGATGTAGCTGTAGCCGCTTAATTTAATCGGTTACCGTTCGCCGCGTCCATGTTCACGGGAAGCGGATCGAACGTCACTCAGTGAACTGGTTTGGCGCGCATGTTCCGAGCGGGCTGAACGAGATTCTTAGGAACTGGCTTAGGCTTAATCCTGCCTCTGGGAGTTAGCTTGAGCGAGATTTAAAATAGAGGATAAGCATGTAGACGCCTTTGATTGAAACCTTTCGGACGGGGGTTCGATTCCCCCCGCCTCCACCAATTTGACATCCCAGGAAATCCAATAGAGTCCATAACCCAGCTATTTTGCTGGGTTTTTTGCTTTTACCTGT
>Ga0233439_10005901_pt1 | contig 11121 bp, 12 predicted proteins | sample SI_123_September_6_FD_182713 | JGI IMG/M metagenome (GOLD analysis project Ga0233439, IMG submission 182713) | Seawater microbial communities from Saanich Inlet, British Columbia, Canada - SI_123_September2016_100_MG | ecosystem: Environmental > Aquatic > Marine > Inlet | place: Canada: British... | reverse complement strand
TTCCTCGCTACTCAACAATAAATGGGAACAAACCCAAGGAATCGCGTAAGCTGTTGAAACTTAACAACTCTCGTAGTATGCGTGGGTAGGTAACGCCTGATTAAACTCTCCTTAGTGTAACCTCACCAACTCACCTGCATCAGGCATACTACGGTCAGACAAAATCACCGGAGTGATATTGTCACTTTATTTTAGGCAAAAAAAAGCCGCCAATTAAGGCGGCTTTTTGTGTTGCTCTACTACTACGCTAATTTATTAATTGTAACCATAAATTCCTTTTTCTTTGCGGTTGATGATTCCTTAAATAATTTAATAAAGGCTTTGAGTTCCTGATCGGGGATCTTATCGGCTTTTACTTGATCGGCTTTAATTGATGCGATTATTGCTTTTTGTTCTATTACGCCCAAAACCTTACCGTCTTTTTTCTTTGCACGCTCACCGTTCAAAATGGCAAACCCTTTTTCATAGTCGCCGCTATCACAATCATTAGCAACCATTGTTTCTATTAACGGCGTTTTATCATCCGCAACGGCGTTTTTCCGTAACTTTTCATTTTTAACAGAATCTTTTTCTAGACTTTTTTCCCAAAAGTAAGAATATGATTTTGAATCCTTGCTATCATCTTGAGCCGTAATTAATCTAACTTTTAGACGGTTGAACGTGGTGCTAGTTTGATTTTTTAGCGTGGTGTAATCGCTTGAACTAATCGCCCCATCTGTTAGCGTAAAGCCGCCATTTATAAATTGGCGGTATTCAACCATCTCGTTATATTCCGCCCATAATGTGAAAGGGATAACGGCGTGTAATTTTCCAGCTACCTTTTTATTTTTAACTAACTTGTTTGCGTTCAATTGATTTTGAACTAAAACTGTTAGGTTATCCATTGACAAATCGGCTTCAACGCTTGATGTTATAGCAAGGTCAACGCTTTTGCTAAACGCTTCTCTGATACTAGCCGTTAGACTAGAACCTTTTTTAGCCGTAGGTTCTACGATTTTCACGCTTTTATTTTTAGTTGTCATAACTTTTCCTTTATTGGTTTAGACATTGTAACGCCCGTTACAATGTTCTGGTAATCGGTTAATTCCTTAACCTTGTAAACCATTATACTCTTTTAAACCTTAATAGCAAGTTATACCCTTTATTATCATGTTTTAACGCTCACCAACCCTAGTCTGGGAACGGTCACAAAGCCGGCTCGCAAACTCCCCAGCTTTGCGAACATGACCGTTCCTTCAAAAAAAAGGGGCGGTTAAGCCCCTTAGTGTTACGCTCCCTCATCTTTCATGAGTATCTCGAATAGGATCTTGGGCGTAAAGTATATCCAGTGCCAGTTATAATCTCCGCTTTGAAAATCGGCTATAGGCACGTCGGCAATGCTAAACTGCCATATCTCGTGGCGATTACTTTTATTAAATTCAGAACCCTCATATATAACTGCAACTACGTGGTCGCGGTTTAGAGTTGCAATCAGTCCCAAGATATAGCACCTGATATGTCGAGGCAGTGCGTCTACACTCGACGCGTTTAACGACTGCTTTTGCATTTTATATTCGTTTGTCATGATTCTCTCCGGTTGTGGCACGTCCGTGTGCCCCTTAGTGTTAGTGTGTTATAGTAGTCCGTCCAAGACCACTAACAGGGTATATCCTGCAATTAAGCAGAACATAAACCCGAATAACTCGGCTATGGCTATCAACCATAGCTTCCACGTTTTCATTTGTTTTGAAGCATTGAGTATGCTTCGTACAGTTCAGCTATTCCGCTTTCGATATCAACAAGGGATAACGTGCGCCCCTTATTGTTGTCGTTCATAGCCTTGATCACCAGTTTACCTAGCCGATATAGTTGTTTATCTGCCAGTCCAAGATAGTACTTATTCGATTCTTTTAGTTCTATATTCCGTGTTGCATCTTCCCTTGTATACGTGTTCATGTCATTCTCTCCAATGGTGACACGTCCTTGTGTCTGTTAGTGTTGCGGTTAAGGTGTTAGTCGTTAGTGATATCAGTGAATGTAATCACTGGGGCACGAAGCCCCTCCACTAACGTAACCTGTTCTTGCATATTAATCATCGCACTCTCTACTAACTCGGCTTGGCTTAAGCCTTGTTGCTCTAGTACGGTAAGCGCGTCTAATACTTTATCGAGATCGTACGCTAGATCTCTTATTGCGCGCCTAGTTTCATACGATGTCTTTCTTTCTGTATTCATATCGTTTACTCCGTTACAGTCAAGGCGGAATTGCTCTTGACTTGCCTACAGTTTACTACACCCAGCCTTAATGTCCAGCTTTATCGTGTTTTAACGTGTATTAGACTGTTATAACAACCACCCCCCACCCCCTTAAAAATGCTGTGGGTCCCTCCGCAGCACTTCGTGCCTATTCCAGCCGAGTAATTTTAGTTTTCAAACTTATTCAGAAAAGCGACCCCCCTTGGTTCAGGTTGGGACTCCGGGTTAAGGGACTCAGTTTTGAAACTTATTCAGAAAAGGGACTCCGGGGTTAAGGGACTCCGGGGTTAAGGGACTCAGTTTTCAAACTTATTCAGAAAAGCGACCCCCCTTGGTTCAGGTTGGGACTCCGGGGTTAAGGGACTCAGGTGTAGAGATGTTCTGTTTTAGTCTCTTTTTATTCTCATAACGTAGTGCGTTATGGCCAGCACTCTGGTATGCTCGGCGTACACGGGTAGCTCCCGCGCAAGAGAAACAACATGAAAACACCATATCTAGACAAGGTGCCACTACTTCGACCTGCGAGACTTTCTGACAGAGAGAAGATACTGGCTGCCGCAAAAACAGCTGTAGCTACCCATGCAGATGCTGAAGTCCCACCCCACGCAGCCCAACGAGATGAAGATAGGGCCAGACAAATATTCGCCGAAGGGCGAGTGCCAACAGAACTAGAACTCCAACGACCCGCGCTTGTTATAAAGTTAGAATCACTACTAGCTAAGTACGACGAGCTGTTTATTGAGGATGCTAATCAGATAAGACGTTACGTCACTGGGAAGCTCATTGAAGAGTCTGAGGAAAGTGCCCGCCCCAGCGACAGAATTAAAGCCCTAGAACTACTAGGCAAGATCAGTGATGTTGGACTATTTGCCGAACGCCACGAAGTGGTGATAGAACACAAAGGGACTACAGAGCTAGAGAACCTCCTCAGAGCTAAGCTGAACAACATCATCGAGGTAGAAAATATCGGGGCTGATAATGCCCAGTGAACTACCTGCGACACCGAAACTAACAGCGAAAGATGCTAAACATCTGCTGGCTAACCTGAATAAGTTCTCAGTATCAGAGCAGACAAACATCCTGCGGATTGTTACTGAGTTGTCGTCCCGGAAGTATAGTGATGAGTGCCGACACTCGCTGTTAACCTTTTCTAAGGCGATGATGCCGGAGTACATGGTGGGTACTCACCACAAACAACTAGCAAACCTGCTAGAAGACATGGCCTACGGGCGCAAAGATCGAGTCACCGTGTCAATCGCCCCCCGGTTCGGGAAGTCACAACTAACATCCATATTTTTTCCAGCGTGGTTTATAGGGAATTTTCCCGACAAGAAGATAATGATGGTGTCACATACGTCAGATCTGGCGGTGGATTTTGGGCGGAAGGTGCGGAACTTAGTAGCGTCCCCGGAGTATAGTAAGATATTTCCAGATGTAACACTAGCAGCGGATAGTAAGAGTGCTGGGCGTTGGTCTACAAACCTCGGGGGCGAGTATTTCGCGGTTGGTATAGGTGGTGCGATAGCCGGGCGGGGCGCTCATCTGCTGGTGGTGGACGACCCTCATAACGAGCAAGATATTCTGAGTGGGAACTTTGATGTGTTCGAGAGGGCCTACGACTGGTATGCATACGGCGCCAGAACCCGGCTAATGCCCGGGGGATCAGTAGCAGTTGTAGCGTGTATGGTCGGAACGACTAAGGTTCTCATGGGTGATGGTAGTGAAAAACGGCTAGATGCGCTTAATATTGGGGATGAGATAGCGACATACGATAACGGTAGTGTGGCTACTTCAGTAGTACGTAATTGGCAGTGTAGTGGCTCTGATAACGTGTGGGAAATAAGAACGACTTGTGGTATAATAGTTACAGCTAACAAGAGACACCCGTTTCTTGTGGAGCGCAACGGAGAACTTACATGGGTCAGATTGAAAAACTTAAAACCGAAGGACGCCCTTGTGTCACTGAAGGGTGTGAACGCCGAGCGAGACCTAAATCTACCTCGGGGTACTGCCCATCGTGTCTATCAGTGCAAGCGTATCACCGGAAACATCCTTATGCACCTCATCGACCGGTTGGGCATCATGGGAAATACAAAAGAACCGGCGTTAAATGTGGTGTCGATGGGTGCGACGCCGCCGCGTACGCAACAAACCTGTGCAAGAAACACAGTAACAGTCACAACTGGGCTATTGGGAACAAGCGTGAGTCGGTTGAAAGCAAGCGTAACAGAAGGCTTAAATACCGCTATGGCATTGACCAAGCAGGTTTTGACAAGATACTTGCCGATCAGAACGGAGTCTGCGCTATATGCGAACGGCCACCAACGGACAAGAACACTAGGGTTCACCAAAAAGGACAGCTTTGCGTTGACCACTGCCACGACACCGGGGTTGTTAGAGGACTTTTATGTAACGACTGCAACCTTGCCATTGGGTACGGGAAAACATCCGGGGTACTGCTTAAATCCGCTGATTACTTACGACGTTTCGAGAGCGACGATACGTGAGATAGTGCCTTGCGGGCGTGAACTTGTTTACGACATTCAAGTAGATAGAACAGAAAATTTTATAGCAGACGGCGTAGTAAGCCACAATACTCGGTGGGCGGAGAACGACCTGATTGGGAAGCTGCACGAGGATATGGTCAGAAATCCAGAGTCAGACCAGTGGGACGTAGTAGAGTTTCCAGCGCTGTTAGAGAAAGTAGATGCAGCGGGGTCCCTGCCGGAGAATGAGAGGGTAGTATCACTGTGGCCGGAGCAGTGGGATGTGAAGTCTCTGCTGAGAACTAAGGCGTCAATGCCGTCATTCCAGTGGTCGGCGCAGTACATGCAGGAGCCCACGGCGGCGGAGTCGGCCATAATAAAGAGGGAGTGGTGGCAAGAGTACATCGCGGCGGACCCTCCGGTGTGTGAGTACATAATAATGTCGCTGGATGCCGCAGCAGAGAAGAACAACCGGGCGGATTTCACGGCGTTGACTACGTGGGGGGTGTTCTACAGAAACGACGAGAATGGTGAGAAACAGGCGGCCATAATATTACTAAACAGTATTAAGCAGAGGCTAGAGTTTCCAGAGTTAAAAGCGTTGGCATACGCGGAGTATAAAGAGTGGGAGCCAGATTGGTTCGTGGTGGAGAAGAAAAGTGCGGGGACGGCGCTGTACCAAGAGTTGCGGAGAAGTGGGTTGCCGGTGCAGGAGATAACACCCACGCGGGCTAGCGGGGATAAAGTAGCCAGACTAAATGCGGTATCAGACATATTCGCGTCGGGCATGGTGTGGTACCCTGTCAACAGAAGGTGGGCTGAAGAGGTGGTGGACGAGGTCTGTGGGTTCCCGGCGATGCCGCACGATGACTTGGTGGACAGCACAGTGTATGCGCTGATGCGGTTCCGCACAGGGGGATTTATTTCACTGCCGTCTGACAGAGATATGGACGAGGACGACTATTGGCAGCCACCTAGAGCTGCGTACTATTAATAAGTGAGGGTATTATGGCTGTAGAAAAAGCACTATATGGAGCTCCGCAGGGGCTTGAGGACGTAGGTGAAGAGGCGCTGGAGATAGAGATTGTCGACCCAGAAAGCGTGACTATAAGTACGGGTGATATGGAGATGACAATAATGCCCGGGGAAGAGGAAGAGGATAAGTTTGGTGTGAATCTAGCGGAAGAGCTGGAAGACGACGTGCTAGATGGGATCAGTGATGACCTGCTAGAGGCGTACGACACAGACTTAGGGTCGCGGGCAGACTGGGAGAATACACTAAAAGATGGTCTGGAGCTGTTAGGGCTGAAGATAGAGGACAGAAACGAGCCGTGGGAAGGGGCATTCGGAGTTTACCACCCGCTGTTAGCTGAGGCGGTAGTAAAATTTCAGTCTGAGACTATAGTAGAGACATTCCCACCGCAGGGGCCGGTCAAGACACTGATACTCGGGGAAGAGACCCGGGAGAAGACAGACTCGGCGAAGCGGGTTAAAGAGGATATGAACTATCAGTTGGTCTGTAAGATGACTGACTATAGATCGGAGCACGAGAGAATGCTGTGGAACTTGCCGATAGCGGGTTCAGCGTTTAAAAAGACCTATTTTGACCCCTCATTAGACCGGGCGGTGTCTCAGTTCGTCCCGGCGGAGGACTTTGTAGTCAGTTATGGGGCGTCAGACCTCACATCAGCGCAGAGATACACTCACAAGATGAAGAAAGCCCGCAATGAAGTGCGTAAAATGCAGGTCAGTGGGTTCTACCGAGACGTTGAGCTGGGTGATCCTGTAGCAGACAGAGACGACATAGCGGATAGTAAAGACTCACTGGGAGGATATACTTCAGATAGTGATGACCGTTACACGCTGCTCGAGGTCCACTGCGAGTTAGACTTAGAGGGATTCGAGGACGTAGACGAGGATGGCAACGAGACGGGTATAGAACTGCCATACATCGTGACAATAGATAAGGGGTCTAATACAGTCCTGTCTATATATAGAAACTGGCGGGAAGATGACGACCAGAAGAAGAAACGGATACACTTCTCGCACTATACTTATATACCCGGGTTTGGGTTTTATGGTTTTGGGCTTATTCACCTCGTCGGTGGGTTCGCCAAGGGCGCTACCTCAATATTGAGGCAGCTTGTGGACGCAGGGACGCTGTCTAACCTCCCCGGAGGGTTCAGAACTCGTGGGTTGAGAATAAAAGGCGGGGATATGCCCATAGCACCGGGAGAATTCCGGGATGTGGACGTGCCTGTAGGCACAATACGTGACAATATCATGCCGTTGCCGTTCAAAGAGCCGTCAGTAGTACTCTACTCACTATTAGAGAACATTGTGTCGGAGGGTAGGAGATTTGCGGCGGTAAGTGACGTGAACGTCGCCGATATGCAGCCAAATGCGCCAGTTGGGTCAACTCTAGCGGTCTTAGAACGCACTTTGAAGACAATGACGGCTATTCAGGCGCGGGTTCATGCGGCTATGAAGCACGAGTTGTACTTATTAATGACAATAATGCGGGATAACGCCCCTGCAGAGTATGAATACGACGCTCATGGCAAGGAGGGGGCTCAAGCTAGGGCTAACGACTATAATATGGTGGAGGTGATACCCGTCAGCGACCCTAATGCGTCCACTATGAGCCAGAGAATAGCGCAGTATCAGTCCGCGCTACAGTTAGCGCAGTCAGCACCGCAGATATACAACCTGCCGTTACTACACAGACAGATGATAGAGACTTTAGGCATTAAAAACGCTGAGAAGTTAATTCCGATAGAGGACGATCAGATGCCAGTAGACCCAGTTTCTGAGAATATGGCGCTACTCAAAGGCAAACCAACTAAGGCGTTTCTCCATCAGGACCATGAGTCGCATATGGCGGCGCATATGGCATTTGGGCAGGATCCCAAGATACAGCAGATGTTAGAAATGCAGGGGCCAGCGGGTAAGGCCAAAATGGCTGCAGGTATGGAGCACATAAACGAGCATATGGCGTTCTTATATCGGTCGCAAGTAGAACAACAGCTCGGCGTTCCGCTCCCTCCGCCCGACCAACCTCTCCCTGAGGACGCTGAGGTTCAGCTGTCTAAGTTAATAGCAGAAGCTGGGGAGCGTGTATTTGGAGCTAATACACAAGAGATGCAGGCTAAACAGGCCCAGCAGAGAGCTGAGGACCCAGTAGTTCAGATGCAGGTGCAAGAGATGAAAATCCAGCATGGTGAGTTACAGAGAAAAATGAAGAAAGACGAGATGGACCACCAGATTGACTCTACTAAACTACAGATTGAAGCGGCTAAAATAGATGGTCAGGCTGCGTCTACTCGTGTAGATCAGGCGTTCAAAGCGAAGAAATCCATGATGGACTCAGAGCTTGAACAGGCTAAGGCAGTTGAAGCCTCTACTAGTACTAAGATAGATCAGGCTTATAAAGCCAAAAGCTCGCTGTTAAACAATGAGCTGGAGAAAGAGAGACTAGCTACCCAAGATAAGCAGAAACGCGTGGATCAGGCGTTTAAGGCTAAAGAAGCACTAATGAAGGACGAAAGAGAGAGACTAAAAATGAGAGCAGATGCTATTAAATCGCAAACGGGGGGAAATAAATGATAAGACAATTCGCGGAGTTCTACCGCGCCGAATTACGGAGCGCTATGGACCGCGCAGCTGATAGTTTAGCTAACGACTCAGCTAAGGATTTTGGAGACTACCGCCATATGACTGGCGTAATACGTGGGCTAGCGGAAGCTGAGCGCGCGCTTTTAGATATCGTCGAGGCTTATTCAGAAGACAACGACGCAGAATAGGATAAATATATGAAAGAGAATACGGAATTAACCGCAGATAGCGTTCCAACTCCTACGGGATACCACTTATTAGTAGCTCTCCCTGATGTTAAGGATACTTATGAAAGTGGGATAGTAAAGTCAGATATTGTAATGAAGAACGAAGAGATCTCTACTATGGTCGTACGGGTAGTAGATATGGGGCCAGACGCATACCAAGATGAAACTAAGTTTCCTTCTGGTCCGTATTGTGAGGTGGGAGACCATATTCTTATACGAGCTTATTCAGGTACTAGGTTTAAAATATTCGGCAGAGAGCTGTTTAGATTAATTAATGACGACTCTGTAGAAGCAGTAGTTGTAGACCCAACGGGATATTCCCGCATTTAGGAGATATATTATGGCACAAGCCAACGAAGACATATTTGCCGACACTGAGTATATTGTCGGCGACGAGATAGAGACCCCACCCACGGCTGAGGTGGAAGAAGTTGAAGATGAGCTAGTAGTAGAAGTTTCTGATGATACCCCAGAGACAGACCGGGATCATGACCCATTACCCAAGAAGATATCGGACGAGCTGGAAGATTTAGATAGCTCAACTGAAGCAGAGAATTATTCTACTAAAGTTCAGCAACGGATATCGCAGATGAAAAAGGCGTGGCACGATGAGCGCCGGGCTAAAGAGTCGGCGTCTCGCGAGCGAGATGAGGCGGCGACGTTAACTCAGCAGTTAATGGCCGAACGTGATGCATTACGTCAGAAACTTAGTACTGGAGAGGCGTGGGCGTTAGTAGAGACTAAAAAGCGAGCTGACCTAGCGGTAGAGTCCGCTAAGCGGCAATATCGTGATGCGTATGAGGACGGAGACTCAGAAAAGATAACTGAGGCGCAGTATAAGTTAAGCGAAGCTACTATAGACCACAACCGCGTACAACAGATTACACCCCAATTTGCTTTACAGGCACCTAGAAACCCTGTATATAATGAACCACAGAACCAACCGCCGCCCATAGCGCCTCCCGCTCCTGATACTCGAGCTCAAGAATGGGGGAAAACTAATGAGTGGTTTGGCGCTGACGATGAGATGACCAGTTTTGCGCTGGGGTTACATCAAAAGTTAGTCAAGGAAGGAGTACCTCCTTCTACTGACCATTATTACGAGCGCATCGACGCTCGCATGAAAGAAGTGTTCCCCGATAAACTCGGAGGAGCTCCAAAAGGAAAGCAACAACCCTCTACCGTTGTTGCGCCAGTAGGCCGGACGCCTAAAGGTAGGAAGGTAGTGCTAAATAAGTCTCAGGCTGCTATAGCTAAACGGCTTGGTGTGTCTAACGAGGCTTACTATCGTGAGCTGGAAAAAATTAGTAAAGGAGCATAATATGTCGAGTCCTAATAAAAGTCGAAGCCCGCGAGAAACAGATACTCGGGAGAATGAAACCCGCACAAAACAATGGCAGCCAGCTAGTCTACTGCCCGATCCTATACCACAAGAGGGTTATACCTTTAGATGGGTACGACGCTCCATGCTTGGAGTTGAAGATCCTACTAACTTCTCTCGTAAAACCAGAGAAGGCTGGGAACCGTGCGCCATTAAGGCTCATCCTGAGATGCGAACTGTGCTTGATAAAAGCGCTATAGCTTCTGGGCTCGTTGAAACTGGTGGGGTTATCTTATGTAAGATGCCTGACGATTTAGTTAAACAGCGAGAAGATTATTATCACGGCAACAGTAAAGCTCAGATGGAATCTGTAGATAACAGTTTTATGCGGGAGAATGATCCGCGCATGCCGTTATTTAAAGATCGTGATTCTAAGGTAACTTTCGGTAGAGGGTCATAACAATTTAATTTTCCTTAAGGAGATTTTTTCATGGCTTACCCTACTATTTCTGGCCCTTATGGGCTGAAACCAACAGGTAAAATAGGCGGACGTGCTGACAACGGGGCAAATCGTAATATTTCGATTGCTAGTGGTTATGCTACGAACATCTTTTTTGGCGACCCTGTTGGTTTAACTGCCGCTGGCACTATCGAGTTTGAAACGCCCGATGCTGCTATGGCTCCTGTAGGTGTGTTTCTTGGCTGCTTCTATACAGATGCGACTAATGGACCTACCTATTCCCAGTATTGGCCTGCGTCAACTGTGGCTTCAGACGCTGTTGCGTATGTATGCGACGACCCAGACCAGTTGTTTAAAGTAGCTGTTGTATCTTCTGGTACAACTATTGGTGACTTCGCGCTTACTGACGTAGGTTTGAACGCTGCTATGGTTAACAACACAGGTTCTACTGTTACTGGTAATTCTAAAGCAGCTATTTCTGATACCGCTGCTACTACCAACACATTACCATTACGTATTGTTGATCTCGTCGAAGAAACTAAAAATAGCTCTGGTGGTTTTACCGAAGCTATTGTTAAGTGGAACGCCGGGCATTCGTACGATAATACTACTGGCGTATAGGAGACTAAATAATGGCTATTTCACGCGCACAGATGCTGAAAGAGCTCCTACCGGGTCTCAATGCGTTATTCGGTATGGAGTACAAACGTTACGGGGAAGAACACAAAGAGATTTTCGAGTCTGAAAGCTCTGACCGTTCTTTTGAAGAAGAAGACTT
>Ga0233439_10005898_pt1 | contig 11126 bp, 10 predicted proteins | sample SI_123_September_6_FD_182713 | JGI IMG/M metagenome (GOLD analysis project Ga0233439, IMG submission 182713) | Seawater microbial communities from Saanich Inlet, British Columbia, Canada - SI_123_September2016_100_MG | ecosystem: Environmental > Aquatic > Marine > Inlet | place: Canada: British... | reverse complement strand
CCTTTAGATTGTTTAACCTGTGAAGTAAATGGAAATTGTGAATTACAAGATGTTGCAGCCAGTGTAGGGATAACCCAGGTTCGTTACCCAGATGGCGCGAATCACTTGAACAAAGATAAAGACACTTCTCATCCTTATATGCGCTCGGAACTGTCAAAATGCATCAACTGTTATCGTTGTGTAAGGGCGTGCGATGAAGTTCAAGGTGAATTCGTGTTGAGCATGGCGGGTCGTGGCTTCGATGCGCACATCGTTAAAGGTAATAACGACTCGTTTATGGATTCTGATTGCGTAAGTTGTGGCGCTTGTTCTCAAGCATGTCCTACTAATGCCATATCTGATGTTTTCCAATCCAAATCAATTCAAGCAACAGACAAAACTAGAACAATCTGTACTTATTGTGGTGTAGGGTGCAACTTAGAAGTAGCGACTAAAAACGGAAAAATATTATCAATACAGGCCCCATATGATGCGAAATCCAACGAAGGTCATACCTGCTTAAAGGGTCGCTATGCCTTTAAATTTTATGACCACGAGGAAAGGCTAACTTCACCAATGGTTCGCAAAAATGGTGAATTAGTAGCGGTAAGTTGGGATGAAGCGTATGATTTTATGGTTGATAAATTCACTAAACTCAAATCAAAGTTTGGACCAGATTCAATTGCTGGTATTTCTTCTGCAAGAACACCAAATGAAGAAAATTACTTGATGCAAAAATTCATAAGAGCGGTAATCGGAACTAATAACATTGATTGCTGCGCAAGAGTTTGTCATTCGCCAACTGCATTGGGAATGCAGCGTGCATTTGGCACCGGTGCAGCAACGAACTCTGTTGATGATTTAAACCACACCGATTGTATTATTGTTATTGGCGCAAACCCAACTGATGCGCACCCAGTAACGGGAGCGAGAATTAAACAGCGAATGATGCAAAGCTCAGTAACGAGTATTATTGTTGATCCTCGCAGAATTGAGTTAGCAAGATATGCGACTTATCACCTTCAATTACGGCCTGGCACCAATGTAGCTCTCCTCAATATGATGATGTATTACATCATTACTGAAAATGTATTAGACCAATCTTTTATTGAGGCCCGAACAGAGGGGTTTGAAGATTTTAAAGCTAATATCCTGAAATTAGACATGGATGAGCTCTCCGACATCACTGGAGTTGAAAAAGATTTGGTGAAAAAGGCTGCCGTAACTTATGCAACAGCCAAAGCCGCAATGGAATTTCACGGATTAGGTGTTACCGAACATACCCAAGGAACTTATACAGTTCAACTTATTGCTGATCTTGCTATGATTACAGGTAACATCGGCAAGAAAGGTTCTGGTGTTAACCCACTTAGAGGGCAAAATAATGTACAAGGAGCTGCCGATATGGGAGCGCAACCGCATCAAGGGGCTGGATACCTAGACATAACTGATCCAGAAATGAATCAACGATATAACTCATTCTACGGAACTGATGTGCCTAGCCATATAGGATATAAAATTCCGGAAATGTTCAATGAAGCAATCAGCGGAAATTTAAAAGCACTTTGGGTTGTCGGTGAAGATGTTGTTCAAACAGATCCCAACACTCAAAAAGTGATTAAAGCATTATCTAACCTTGATATGTTGGTTGTTTCTGAATTATTTATGACTGAAACTGCAAAACTTGCAACTGTACTTCTGCCTTCATCATCATTCCTCGAAAAAGAAGGAACATTTACAAATGGCGAAAGAAGAATTCAAAAAGTACAAAAGGTAGTTGAGCCATTAGCGGGAACAAAACCTGATGGACAACAAGTAATTGACATAATGAACCGAATGGGGTATTCCCAGCCCGATTATACCGCCAAAGGAATGCTAGAAGAAATCTCTCAAATTGTACCCTTCTTTGCTGGTGTAAAATGGGATGAGTTAGGTGACAATGGTAAACAATGGCCTGTATTACCAGATGGATCTGACACGCAAATGTTACACATCAATGAATTCAAGAAAGGTAAAGGATCTTTCTCTTATTTCGACTGGAAAGAATCTCGTGAAATAGAAAAGCACGGAAAAGACTATCCATATATCATCACAACAAACCGGGAGTTAGAGCACTATAATTGTGGGGCAATGACTCGCAGAACTGGTAATGTGGAAATACTTAAGGCAGATGTGTTACTCATCCATCCCGAAGATGCTTCGAAAGAACTGATAGCCGATGGCGATTTCGTTTGTGTTGAATCACCGAGAGGAAAAGTAGATATAAAAGCCAAAGTAACAGACGAAGTTAAGCCCGGTATTCTAAGTTCTACATTTCATTTCCCAGAAATAATGTTAAATAACATAACTTCTGACGAACATTGTTCAGAAGCCATGTGTCCAGAATATAAAGTGGTTAGCTGCAGAATTAGAAAAAGTAAAGGTAAATTCAAGCAGCTCGTGGAAGCAGAGTAATAATTAACAATATGAAGACCATTTTAATCAACTTACTCGCAGTAATGCTTGGTTTTATAGTTGGTAGCTTCGTTAATATGGGCGTCCTAGAATTAGGTCCGATGCTTATCCCCAATCCTGAAGGATTCGATAATTCTTCCATGGAAACTCTCGCTGCTACACTCCATTTACTTAACCCTATAAACTATATTACCGTGTTTTTAGCTCACAGTCTTGGAGCCCTCGTCGGTGCAGCTGTGGCTTCTCTAATAGCCGCGAATCGAAAGCTGCTATTCGCCTTAGTTGTCGGGGTTTTATTCTTAACGGCCGGACTCTATATGTCTTTCTCCTTACCTTCGCCTAATTGGTATATTATAGTTGATTCACTTGGAGCATACATACCAATGAGTTTGATCGCCTGGAAATTAACTGGAAGCAAATAAATTGGATACATTTTTCCAAATTATCAATACAGACCTCTATCTAATCGATCAGATTCTAAAGGGTAGATTCGATCATACCAAAAGTGTGCTAGATGTCGGTTGTGGAACTGGACGTAACTTACCTTATTTTTTACATGGTGATTTTGAAGTTTTTGGGATTGATTCAGATGAAAAACAGATTAACGAATTAATTCATAATAAACGGGTTAATAGAGCCAATTTTAAAGTGGCTAGGGCTGATAATATTCCTTTCAATAATATAGAGTTTGATCTAATAATCTGTAATGCTCTGCTTCATTTTGCTAACGACAAGGAACACTTCGAAAGAATGCTACAATCTATGTGGAATCGATTAGAACAGGGTGGAATACTATTTATGCGTTTAGCATCAAATATTGGTATTGAGCCACTTATTGAGCCAATGGGAAATGGAAAATACGCCTTGCCTGATGGCACTATAAGGTATCTGGTTGACCAAAATGAATTACTTAAATATACTGAAAATATGAATGCGACATTAGTTGAGGAAATCAAAACAACCAACGTGCAAGACATGCGCTGCATGACTACTTGGATTCTTAAAAAGTAAATTATTTATCCTTTGGCTTAATAAATAAACACCTCTAATTGATTTATTAGGTATATTATTCGTGTCGATAACTGTGTGCTACAAAGGCTATATGAGATGTTTCACAAGCTTCAAAATTTTTGACGGGATTACAGGTAACACATAGTCAATATATATCAAAGGAAAAGATAAAATGAAACTCCGTGAGAACCAGTATAGTTCTATTACCTTTGGTAACTAAATTCTAAAATAATATCATGGCGATTATAACCTTAAAAGGAAACGAAATAAATACATCAGGGGCATTGCCTTTGATAGGAGAAAAGCTTCACAACTTTTCCCTTGTAGCTGTTGATCTCTCTACGAAAACTTTAACTGATTTTTCAGGAAATAAGTTGGTGTTAAATATTTACCCTAGTGTCGACACAGGTACTTGTGCTGCCTCAACAAGAAAATTCAACGAGCTAGCCTCGTCTGTCAGCAACACAAAAGTATTGTGCATTTCCAGAGACTTGCCCTTTGCTCAAAACCGTTTTTGCGGTGCCGAAAATTTAGAAAATCTCATAATGCTATCTGATTTTAATGCCGGTAAATTCGGAACAGATAATGGCCTTCAGATTACAAACGGACCACTAGCCGGTTTGCACTCCCGTTGTGTTATAGTAATTGATGAAAACAATACAATTCTGTACACTGAACAAGTATCCGAAATCGTTGATGAGCCAAATTATGATGCTGCTCTTGCTGCACTTTAATGAAAGTAGTTTCCACGAATATTGCTGAATCGCGAACCATTCTAAAAAACGGAAAAGAGGTTAAAACAGGAATCTATAAACTACCTACCGACAAGGGTATATTTCTTGGCAAAACAGACGTAAGACATGACGCTGTTATTGACAGGAAATTTCATGGAGGAGAAGACAAAGCGTGCTATTTATATTCAGCGGATCACTATCCGTTTTGGAAAGCACAATACCCAAAACTAGATTGGCATTTAGGAATGTTTGGCGAAAACCTAACTGTTAAAGGATTAGATGAATCTAAAATTCGAGTAGGTGACACCTTTGAAGTTGGTAAAGCTATTATTCAGGTCTCTGAGCCGCGCAGACCATGTTCAATTCTTGCTATTCGTTTTAACGACAATGGGTTAGTGAAGAAATTCATGAACACCCCTTATCCCGGGATTTATGTACGTGTTTTACAACAAGGGTTGATCAAGTCTAATGATTGTCTGAAACAGCTTAACACGGCAAGTGAAAGCTTAACGATAAATGACATTTATTCCATTTTTTCAGAGAACAAGAGCAACTTTGACTTGATAAAACTAGCATTACGCGAACCATATCTTTCAGAAGACTGTAAAAACAGTATTAGAAAGCGATTGAAATAACTCCAAGAAGAAACTAACTTACCGCTTGCTTTACTTTCAAAATCTTTTCAAGAATAGGTTCAAGCTTATCCAGTTGAAGCATTGTATGCGGGTCACTTTTTGCTGATTTAGGGTCTGGATGTACTTCAAAGAAAAATCCTGAAGCTCCTGTTGCAGCAGCTGATAAAGCAATCGTTTCTATTAGTGATGGGTCGCCACCTGTTACACCCGCTGTCTGATTCGGTTTTTGAACCGAATGAGTGCAGTCCATTACAACCGGGACACCATGCTCAGCCAGCTTATGAATAGCTGTCGCATCTACTACCAAGTCGCTGTAACCAAAACTAAAACCCCTCTCAGTCAACCAAACTTTTTGATTACCGGTACTTTTAACCTTTTCTACTGCAAAGACCATTGAATCAGGGGATACAAATTGTCCTTTTTTTATGTTTACTCCAAGCCCCGTTTTTCCAGCAGCCAACAACAAATCTGTTTGTCTACACAAAAAGGCAGGTATCTGAAGGTGATTAACGTAAGGGGCCACTTTCGCTGGCTCATAACTTTCGTGAACATCCGTTATTGTTTCCACTCCGAATTTTTCGCCAACTGCTTGAATAATTTTTAACGCCTTCTCATCTCCAATACCTGTAAAGCTGTCTAATCGGGAGCGATTCGCTTTACGATAACTACCTTTAAAGATATATTCAATGCCTAACCTATCGCAAATACCTTTTACTTTTTCGGCAATAAAAAAAGGCAATTCCTTGTCCTCTATTGCACAAGGGCCTGCTATCAAAAATGTCTTACTCATCTCCTCTCGCTTTTTGTCCTAAATAACCACTATGATGCCGCTGAGCATATTGCTCTTTTGTATATCCAATTTTCTCCATAAGCAAGACAACCAGCACATCTCCAACAATGGTCATTACCGTTGTAGAAGTTGTAGGTGTAAGCCCAAGTGGGCATATTTCCTTGGGGTTTCCTGTATGCAGGCAAACATCTGAATACTTTGCTAAATCGCAGTCTGAACTTCCTGTGATAAGAATTACCTTAATATTCGGGTAAACTCTTTTTATCAATGTATCAAACTCAACAATTTCTCTTGTTTTACCTGAATTCGAAATGAGAACGAGAATGTCATTTTCCTGAACTAATCCCATGTCTCCATGTTGCGCTTCACTTGGATGAATAAATACCGATGGAGTTCCTGTGGAGCATAATGTTGTTGATATGTTGTGCCCTATTTGACCAGCTTTCCCCATACCGCTAACCACAACTTTTCCCTTATTTATCTGAACCTGTGTATAGATTAACTCCACCGCTTTTTCAACCACTCCATCAATAGGAATGTTTTGAATCGCCTCCATTTCTTTAGCTATTAGTTCTTTTATCTTACTCTTCAAAACGTCATGATTTGCGATAAATGTAACCTATTTCTGTTGTATTAATTGTCTTACTCGTTCCAAATCTTCAATGGTATCAACAGCAATTGTTCGGTGTTTCGTTATCCCCACACGAATTTTATTGCCATTTTCTAACCAACGTAGTTGTTCCAAGCTCTCTGCTTTTTCGCATGTTGTTTGCTCCATTTTAGAGAACTCAACCAACGCTTTAGGCGTATATGCATACATGCCAACATGCTTATAAAACTGGTGTGCTTTATCCCATTCATTGCGCTCTATTCCATGCATGTGAGGAATAACAGAACGGCTAAACCAGCTTGCATTCAAATTCTTGTCTAATGCCACGTATACTCCGTTTCCGTCTCTTAGTTCTTCTGCATTTGGAAATACAAGTGTTGCAAAATCAACAGTCTTATCGTCAAAGCAATTTACAATTTCATCTAGTTGTTGCGGTTCTAATAGTGGTTCGTCTCCTTGTATATTAACAACAACATCAGCTTCAATTTTAGAGTTTTGGTACGCTTCTAAACACCTGCTTGTTCCTGTCGTATGTTCTGCCGCTGTCATGGTAACTTGACCTCCGAAAGCTTTTACAGCGTCAGCTATTCGTTGGTCATCTGTAGCTACAAGAACATTCCCCAAAGCTATTTTGGCTTGCTCATAAACCCTTTGAATCATGGGCTTTCCGAAAATATCAGCCAATGGTTTGCCCTCCAATCTGGTGGATAGATAACGAGCCGGTATGATTCCTAGTACTTTCATTTAATTAAACACAACCTTGTCATCAACCTTTGCGCGTGACAAAACAAAACTATTTGTTACTCCTTTTATTGTAAGATTTACACGATTTGTTTGTCCGTGGTATTCATTTATAAAAACTGTGCTTTTGACTTTAAGAGATTGGATATCTGCAACGTCTTTTATTTCTATATAGCACCAAGTTTCTCCTTCTTCTACTTCCTTACCTAAATAAAGTTGTGTCGTAATTTCATCGTTTAAAACAACACTAAAATGCTTCTCAAGATACTTTTGAATATACTCGTCTGCTTTTCCAGTTTCATTTTTTTCACCTAAAAATAACCGCTCAGCACCTTGCTCTTCAAGAACAAATTCAACGTCTTCGGTTATTAACTTAATCGCAATTTCGATAGCGTTTGTTTTTTCGTTGTAATCAATTTGAGTAATGCTAACGTGGTACCCGTGAGACCAGCTCGAAAATGAGGTCCCAAAAAGCAAGAGAAAAGTTCCGAAAAGTAGTCTCATATTGTCCTTTTTTAGGGTTCCTCATTTCGATTACACTTCATCAGGAACGACACTCACATTTATTATTCTGCAGCCTTTTCTTCAGCGCGTTTAGCTTTTTGCATCTTGTTCTCCGTTTCAGAAACCGCTCCTCTTCTTCCGTATTTACTCGACTTATAAACTTCAAAACGGCTTTTCTGTATCATTCGCGGCCAGTTGTTATTTGAAACATCAACATCTGCTGTCTCTAAATATGGGTCCATCGAAACGATCGTCACTTCCTTTTTAAACACAAAAACCTTAGAAACAGATTCTGCGTTAAATCTCCAGACTTCAGCTGGAATATATTGTTTTTCTTTACTTCCGTCAGAAAAAGTAAATTCGACAATTATCGGCATAGGTAATCCGCCAAGGTTTGAGAATTCGACTTGATAATAATTATACCCCATATTTATGAGAGCCTTTTCCTCATCGTCTAATTTCGCAAGGTATTTTTCGTATGCCTCTATATCTAAAACAGATACCTCGAACGGGTCATACTTGCTATAAAAATCGTTTGCATTAGGGTCCCTTTCAACTTCAGTTTTCGGAATCGCAGTGTCATTTCTTATTGTTCCAATAAAACGCGGCTCATTCTCTTTTTCCGTTTTTAATAGTCCCTTTTCAACATCAGGATTCTTTGTGTCGAGCCTAAACCAAATCATGTTGTCAATAGAAAGATCAACGTGCTCCGTCCCGTAAAACCATCCTCTCCAAAACCAGTCTAAATCAGTTCCTGAAGCGTCTTCCATTGTCCTAAAAAAGTCAGCTGGAGTCGGGTGTTTAAACATCCAACGGTTACAATATTCGGTAAACGCGTAATCAAACAATTCCCTTCCCAAAATTGTTTCGCGAAGAATAACTAAGGCTGTGGCGGGTTTACCATACGCGTTATTTCCAAATTGAAAAATCGATTCAGAATTAGTCATTATCGGAGAAATGTTACCCTTATCTCCTTTCATATAATCAACAATTTTAGCTGGAGGCCCTCTTCTCGTTGGGAATTCGCTATCCCATTCGCTTTCCGCCATTGACTGAACAAAAGAATTTAGTCCTTCATCCATCCAAGTCCATTGACGCTCGTCAGAGTTTATAATCATAGGAAAGAAATTATGTCCGACTTCATGAATAATTACCCCAATCATTCCGTTTTTTGTTCGTTCGGAATACGTTCCGTCTGGTTCAGGTCTTCCATAGTTAAAACAAATCATTGGATACTCCATTCCGTTCCATTTACTATGCACAGAAATTGCTACTGGATATGGGTAATCGAAAGTATGTTTCGAATAGGATTTAACGGTATGCGCAACTACTCGTGTTGAATACTGTCCCCATAAAGGGTTGCCTTCTTTCGGGTAAAACGACATCGCCATAGTAGTAGATCCATCGTCTAGCTTAACGCCTATTGCATCCCAAATAAACTTTCTTGAAGATGCAAAAGCAAAATCTCTAACGTTCGTTGCGTGAAAAATCCACGTTTTTGTCTTAGTGGCCTTTTGTTTCTCAGCAGCTTCAGCTTCTTCTTGTGTCACTATCAAGACTGGTTCACTTGCCGTTTTTGCCGTTTTTAATCTGGCTTGTTGTTCTTTTGTAAGAACGGAACTAGCATTCTGCAATGTTCCAGTAGACCCAATGATATGATCTGCTGGTGCAGTAATATTTACCTTGTAATCTCCAAAGGGTAATGTGAATTCACCTCTACCTAAAAACTGCTTATTTTGCCATCCTTCAACATCATTATAAACAGCCATTCTAGGGAAAAATTGAGCAATTGTATAAACTAAGTTATCACCTTCTTCGAAATGCTCAAAACCTGATCTGCCTCCAATTTTAATTCGATTGTTAATATTGTACCACCACTTAATCCTGAATGAATATGATGCCCCTGGTTTTAAAGCCTTAGGCAAATCTACTCGCATCATGGTTTTATTTACAACATAAGGAAGGTCGGCACCACTAGCATCTTTTACGTAATCTAATTTAAACCCGCCATCAAAATCGTTATGAAGTTTCTTGAGATTCTTCGCATCCATTCTTCCATTGTTAATAGAATTTGTGGCAATGGCTTTGGTTTCAGAATCTTTCGCCCGCATATTTTGATCCAACTGAACCCATAAGTAGGTTAGTACATCTGGAGAGTTGTTTTTATATGTTATCGTTTCTTCCCCTTTAAGCGTTTGCCTCTCGTCGTCAAGTATTACGCTTATTTGATAATCCGCTTTTTGCTGATAGTACTCGTGTCCTGGGGCTCCTGAAGCTGTTCGGTAAACATTTGGCGTAGCAAGCTCTTGCTTTAATTGCCGGAAATCGTTTTCGTTAATGCCTCCCTCTTGGGCGAACAATCCATTCAGAATAAGTATAAGAGAGATAAAAATTACAAACTCCTTTTTCATAAACCTCAATATTAAGAGAGCTTCAAAGGTAAGTTTTTAGAAAGGAAAAAAAAGCCCGAATATCAATGGCGATTACCGCTCAGCATACTTTTGTAAAGAACGTACTGATCTTCTTCGTGCAAAGAAAAATATATTCCTGTAAGCCCCGCTATTGGTTCACTCATTGTAGGATTCAAATCATGAGCCCTTTTCATGTAGGGTAAGGATTCGAAGAATAATTTAACACATTCTGTTTGCAGCTTATCAACTTCAAACAAGTCTACATCATAGTCCATCGCCTTAATAATACTAACGGCTCGGTTATAAACTAAAATTCCTAGGTTGTAATTTGCATTCCAGTTATCAGAATCTTGCAGTACTATTTCTTGATAGATAGTTTTCGCACTGCTGTAGTGCTTTTGATACAATATTCGATCTGACTCATACATTACCATAAAACCGTTAGCCAATGCTAACTGGTATTTAATATCTTGTTCTCCGAATTGTTTGTTTGGCTCAATAAACAAATATGCTTGTTTGTACTTTTCATAATTCGTCTGAGAATATCCGAATTCCCCATTATGCAGGTCGTTAACCGCATTATTGTAATAAGTAGAAACCAAGTATTTCCCCATTTTTGTAGCAGAAGATTTAAATTGCTCCGAATTCTCAAGCAACATAAAGTGCTGAAGCGCGGCTATCGACTCATCTCTATGCGCAGAGAATCGATCTGATTTTTCTTTTTCTATATACAACTCTTTATAAATGTATATTCTGTAGTACCAAGTCTCTGGAAGAATAGCAGTTGTATGATGATTAGTGGCAGCATCTATGTGAGTTTTTGCCTTCATGAATTTTTTTGAAGTTAATGCCTCCACAGCCAAACTTAACTCCTGCTCTTGTGCAAAAAGTGTAGCTCCCAAAAAAAAGGCAACTATTAACGCTATTATTGGATTCTTAATCATCTTAAAATCAACCGCTTTACAATGACATCATTCCTATTTTTACAGTTAAAAGTTTAACCAAAGTCTTTTACGATAGGTGGAATTTAAAGTTTCCATTCTAAAGTTTTTCCCTAATTGACTTATCAAGTTTTATAAAGCGCCTTATCAAAAGTAAAGTAAGAAAATCAGAATTGCAACTGTCGAATGACCAAATTATTGTTAACCTAAATGAGTTTTTTAGACCTCCTTTCTTTAATCCTTATTGGCGATCTATTTTAATTATCTAACTACCGTAACAGTGCCTATAAACTCTGCCGGATCTTTTTTGTCAGAA
>Ga0233439_10005893_pt1 | contig 11134 bp, 11 predicted proteins | sample SI_123_September_6_FD_182713 | JGI IMG/M metagenome (GOLD analysis project Ga0233439, IMG submission 182713) | Seawater microbial communities from Saanich Inlet, British Columbia, Canada - SI_123_September2016_100_MG | ecosystem: Environmental > Aquatic > Marine > Inlet | place: Canada: British... | reverse complement strand
GAAATGTGGTTTGACCAGACAGGCATGGTCTGGACACCGCCCTCACCCAATATGCCGACTCTGGCAACCGCCACCGTCTACCCGGGAATGTGCCTGATTGAGGGAACCTTGCTTTCAGAGGGGCGCGGCACCACCCTGCCCTTCGAACAAATCGGTGCCCCTTTCATCGACCCTCAAAAATTGAAAGCACGATTAGACTCTAAACTTCTACCAGGAGTATTTTTTCGTCCGCAATATTTCAAGCCTATGTTTCAGAAACACGCAGGAGAGGTTTGTGCGGGGATACAGTTCCATATCACCGACCGGGACCAATTCAAACCCCTGCTCACAACACTGGAGTTACTCCGTGCGATTGCAGAAATTTATCCCGAGCAACTGCAATGGAGAACAGAACCCTATGAATATGTCAGCGACCGCCTCGCCATCGACTTGCTTTACGGCAACTCCAAATTTAGGAAAACTCTTTTTGATCCTGACTTTTCTCTGGAAAAACTGGACGACTCCGAAGAATTAGAATCCTTTCTACCCGTTCGGAAAGAATATTTGATTTATTAGCCCAGAACGTTATTCCTTCCACAGATTTCAGACCTTCCCGTCCACATTAGCTAAAATGAAAAAAATTTCCCACAAACCTGTAAAAAAATGAGAGAATAAGTGGTTTTGAAAATTTAATTTAAGCATCCTGTCAAAACCCGCCGGCCTACGCCGCCATATCTTTTTGATAAAAAAGGACTTATTAAATTTTCCAGGCGGTATTTCCACCTTTTATTTATTTACCCGAAGTATTGACAAAACCCAACGGGGTCACTATATTTCCTATCTTGTTTAGTGGAATAAATTCATGACTTTAAAGGAAAAACTTCTTTCAGATTTGAAGGAAGCCCAAAGATCCAAGGATTCGCTCAGGCTCAACACCATCCGTAGCGTAATTTCCGCCATCAAAAATCAGGAGATTGACCTTCATAAAGAATTGCAGGATGAGGAGGTCCTGCCCCTGATTACCCGTGAGGTAAAAAAAAGAAAAGAAGCAGCCAGCCTTTTCGAGCAGGGAGGCCGTTTGGACTTGATGGAAAAGGAAAAACAGGAACATGCAATTTTGCAGGCCTATTTGCCGGAGCAAATCTCTGAAGAGGATTTGCGTAAAAGAATTCAGGAAGTGATCGCGGAAACTGAAGCCGAAGGGATGAAAGATTTTGGCAAGATCATGAAAGTCCTGGTTCCCGAGCTCAAAGGTAAAGCAGATAATGGTCTTATCAAAGACCTGGCAGGTGAATATTTGAATTAAAACCCCGGCATGTAATTTTGTCCGGGGAATTGGCGGACCTAAAGCCTGCCTCCTTAATAATATTTTGAATCGCTGGACCTCCGTGTCCTTCCTAACGATCTGTTGATATTTTGAAAAGTTCAATACCCGATAACATTATTGATGAGATTCGCGACCGCACCGATATTGTCGCGGTGATTTCGGAACACGTTGTCCTGAAAAAAGCAGGCAAGAACTTTAAAGGCCTTTGCCCTTTTCACTCCGAAAAAACGCCTTCATTCTCTGTCAGTCCTGAGAAACGCATTTACCACTGTTTCGGCTGTGGTGCCGGAGGCAATGTTTATAAATTTCTCATGGAAATCCAGAGCATTTCCTTTCCAGATGTAATCAAACTCCTGGCTGAACGTACCGGCATCCCCCTTCCCAATAACAGCTCGGGCCATTCACAAGACCCCAAGCAAAAGGAACGGGAGGCTTTAAGAAAACTCAATGAATCCGCAACCCGGTATTTCCAGTCTTTACTGAAAAACCCCGAAGGCGGGTTAAGCGCAAGGAACTATTTAAGTTCGCGCCATTTCGACTCAGAAATTTTAGAGAAGTACCGGATAGGTTGGTCAACCCCCACTTGGAGAGGCCTGCTGAATCATGTCCAGCAGAATAGCTCTGTCACTCAGGAACGCCTTGTCCAATCTGGATTGGTCATCCAGAAGGAAGATGGGTCCACCGTTTATGACCGTTTTCGTGGTCGAGTCCTTTTTCCCATCAAGGATCTTCACGGCAACATCATCGGTTTTGGGGGTCGTGCCATTGCCGAAGGGGACAACCCAAAATACCTCAATTCGCCCGAAACGATTCTCTATCAAAAAGGTGAAACGCTTTTTGGGATAGACCAGGCAAAACAAGCTATACGCAGGGAAAATCAGGCTATTCTTGTCGAGGGTTATTTTGACCAGATGCGAGCAGTACAACATGGAATCGAACATGTTGTTGCCACTTGTGGAACTGCTCTAACCGCCAAACAAGCAGGGATATTACGAAACCATGCGGAAACGGCTATTCTGGTGTTCGATTCCGACCCTGCGGGCCGATCTGCAACAGAAAAAGGCTTTGACATCTTACTGGAGCACGGCTTGAATGTGAAAGTTGTTGTCTTACCCGATGGTCAGGACCCGGATTCATTCATCCATGAACAGGGTGCCGAAATTTTTCTAGAAAAAATCCGCAACGCCAAACCCTTTATTGAGTCTTATATTGATGCGCTGATCCAAGAAACGCCGGGAAAAGCTCCCGCAGACCGGGTTAAAATGGCAAACAAGATTCTTCCTTTGCTCGCAAAAATAAAAAACAATGTGGAACGGACCGCCTGGCTTGAAGAATTCACCTCCAAAACGGGCATTGATGACCTAAATTTTTTAAAGGAATTAAAAAAATCTTTTTCTCAAAACCAGTCCCGGTTGGTCGAAACAGACAATGTTTCTGCCTCACTTTTAAATTTGGAGAAGCATTTAGTTCACCTTATTCTTTCCGATAAGGAAACAGCTCGTGGCATCCTTTTGGATATAAACCCTGAAGATTTTTCAGATCCAATCCTGAAGGCTATTGCACATACCTGTCAGAAAAAAATTGATGCCGATGAAGACCTGAAGTTGGACCAACTTCTTGATCAGACCGAAAATCCAGAGGTCAGAAATACTTTATCCCGGTTAGGACTGGAACCCGTAGAGTTTGACACACCCGAAAGAACCATTAAGGAATGTGTTAGGAAATTTAAAAATATTCACCTTAAATCTAAAATCAAAGATCTTAAGTTGCAGCGCCTTGAAGCGGCTAAAGCCGGGCAGGTAGAGCGGTCGCAGGAATTGCAGGCGCAGCTTCACGAAATGCATTTAGCTTTAACCCATTAATATATATTCAAAACACAAACCACTTAGCGTAGTCAGGAGAATTCATCCAGATGGCCACAATGGAAAAACTAACACATGTATCAGAAATTAATCAGCTGATAACACAAGGTAAGGAAAAAGGTTATTTAACTTACGAGGAAGTCAATGATGTATTACCCTCTGATGTTGTAACCCCGGAACAGATCGATGATCTCATGCACCTCTTTGGTGAAAATGAGATAGATATCGTTGACACCAATACTAAAGGTGAAAAAATCGCCGCCGCCAAAGGGGACGGGCGAGATAAAGATGGGGCCGCCGGAGAAGGAACAACAACCTCCAAGTCAGACTCCGTTTCTATTGATGATCCAGTCCGGCTTTACCTGCGTGAAATGGGTACCATTTCTCTCCTCACTCGAAAAGGCGAAGTTGAAATCGCCAAGAGGATTGAAGCCGGTCAAAATGAGGTGCTTGCAGCAGTGGCCAGCTGTGCCGTCACGACCCGCGAACTGGTTGCCATGGGAGAGGATGTTAAAAAGGGGGAAGTTCGAATCTTTGATCTTATCCAAAGTCCTGAACCCGAAGAGAATAAAGAACAGGCTGGAAAAGATGAAAGTAAAAAGTTTTTGAAAAAAATTAAAACACTAAAAACAGAATTCTCCAAACTTGAAAAGCTCCAGGAAAAAATTGAGAGCGGTAAATTGTCTGAAAAAATGCAGATCAAAACATCTGATCATGCGGAAAAACAACTGAAAGATGTTGAAAAAACTATTTCCAGCCTGACGCTCGCAGTAGATGTAATGGATGAAGTCATCGAAAAAATATATGGAATCGCCGGGACTTATCGTGAAGCTGGAAAACAGGAAAAAGCTATCGAAAAACAATTGGGCATGTCTTTAGCCGGAATTAAAAAGCTGGCTAAAAACTGGACCAAACAGAAAAGCGTCAAACTCCCAAAAGGAAAAGTAATCACCAGAGCCCAGTATGACAACCATATAAAACTGGTGCAAAATGGGCGCCGGAAAATCAAAAAAATAGAAAAGGAAACATTAACCAGCAAAGACAGTTTGTTAGCGACCGTAAGATCTATAGCACGCGGGCGAGTTAAAGAAAAAACGGCCAAGAGAGAACTGGCAGAAGCCAACCTCAGACTGGTAGTTAGCATCGCTAAAAAATATACCAGCCGAGGTCTTCAATTTCTGGATCTGATTCAAGAAGGAAATATTGGCCTTATGAAGGCAGTCGATAAATTTGAGTACCAACGAGGTTACAAGTTTTCGACTTACGCCACCTGGTGGATTCGACAAGCCATCACCCGCGCAATTGCAGACCAAGCAAGAACTATCCGCATTCCGGTGCATATGATCGAAACCATCAACAAACTGATTCGGGTTTCCCGGCATCTTGTCCAGGAACTCGGACGCGAACCCATACCGGATGAAATCGCCGCTAAAATGAGCCTGCCTGTGGACAAGGTGCGGAAAGTCTTGAAAATTGCCAAGGAACCCATTTCACTGGAGACACCCATCGGCGAAGAAGAGAATAGTCATCTGGGAGATTTTATCGAAGACAAAAAAGTCCTGTCACCCATCGATGCAGTGGTCAAAAAGAACCTGAAGGAACAGACCTTGAAAGTTCTCTCAACTCTGGCCTCCCGAGAGGAAAAAGTATTGAGAAAACGTTTCGGGATCGGATTGGATTCTGAACATACTCTTGAAGAAGTCGGACAGGATTTTGCAGTCACCCGTGAACGCATCCGGCAAATCGAGGCAAAAGCTCTACGCAAATTACGGCATCCCAGCCGTAGCAAAAAATTACGCAGTTTCATCGAAAACTGATTGCGTGGGCCTATAGCTCAGTTGGTAGAGCCCCCGGCTCATAACCGGTAGGTCACAGGTTCGAATCCTGTTGGGCCCACCACCTTACGGTGGCATAGTTTATTCACTGAAAATACTGTCTTCTCATTTCAGTTTGGTGTTTCTCTTGTCTGGTTAGGTTAACCTTTGACTAATCGCGTCCTTAAAGCCGGAGACATCTCAATGGCGTAGAAGGTTTACTTAAGAAAAAAGTATGACGTATATTAACAATAGATTGCAATTAGTTTGAAAATTTCTACCCACATACTCTAATTTTGCAACTTATCTTTACGTGAGTTTTCAAATCTCCATATCAGTGTTAACCTAGCACCTAACTAAATTGGCCAGAAATTCAGACCGCGATGGGGAAAGAATAAGTGCCTGATAAGCAAGTTCTGGGAATTATGTAGACTCTGGTTTCTATCCATCCAAATGCCAGCGTAAAGGAAGCCATGCAAAAAATGTCCTCTCAGGGAAAAGATGTATTATTCATCAAACAGGAGAATGAATATACGGGTATTTTCACTAAAACTGATCTCATTAAGTTGCTGGAAAAAAATATTAACCCTGCCGAGGTAGGTGTTTCCACCGTCATGTCAAAACCTATACTTTCTATTGATGCATCTGCGTCCGTAGAGGAAGCACGGAAAATTATGGTAGAAAAAAAACTCCGCCATTACGCTGTAACCCAGAACAGGAAAATTGTCGGCGTCCTATCCATAGTGGATATGAATTCATGAATCCAGTTTACTGTTCTTATAAAATCCCAACACCCTGAATACTTTTTTCATGCAACTGGATGACAATCGTTTGGATCTTGTAACAATTTAGTCATGAACCATTATTGTTTCATATTCCTACATCATGGATGAAAGCAATTACCATTTAATTTCACTTGTCGGTTTTTTTCTGGTCGCCTTCATTGCCTGGGCTACAGGGAGTCGGAATAAGATCAATATAAAAACTATCATGGGAAGTATTGTTTTGGCTTGGGTTTTAGGAGGCCTAACGTTTTGGGTCTCCTGGTCTCGGTCTGTTTTGCATTGGATCAACGATGTATTGATCGCTATTCTCTCGGCTTCCCATAAAGGAGCTTTATTCCTGTTTGGACCTCTCGCCCTTGGCCCAGGACAATCAATGCCGAATGGTACCCCTTCAATAGGGTTTGTCCTTGCTTTTCAAGTCTTACCCTCTGTGATTTTCTTTTCTTCGATGATTTCTGGAATGTATTACTTAGGAATTATGCAAGCTGTCGTCCGGTTTTTCGCCCGTATTTTTTATCGGTTATTAGCTTTGTCTGGAGCAGAATCTTTATCTGCCTCCGCAAATATATTCGTTGGGATTGAATCCAGCCTGACCATTCAGCCGTATCTCGAAAAAATCACACGCTCCGAACTGCTTACCCTGATGACCTGTATGATGGCAACGGTAGCCAGTACAGTTATGGGAATTTATGTTATTGCTCTCCACGAAATATTCCCACAAATTGCAGGCCACCTCGTTTCCGCATCTTTAATATCCATTCCCTGTTCTGTTATTGCCAGTAAACTTTCATTGCCGGAATTGAATGTACCCGAAACTATAGGAGAATTGCCTCAGGGCAATAGCAACACTAAAAAAGTATCAAATTTGATGGTCGCACTAGTAGAAGGTGGTTCGCAAGGGGTTAAGATGGCTGTGGGAATTGCCACCGTTTTAATCGTGGTACTGGGACTGGAAGCTTTGGTCGATTTGGTGCTTATTAAGTTATTCGGTCACAACCTATCGGTGCAAAACCTGCTGGGCTGGTTAACCGTACCCTTTTCGGCCCTGATGGGACTGCGCCCTGAAGAATGGCAACTGGCCAGCCAAATTTTAGGTTCAAGGTTTGTGGAAACGGAGGTATCAGCATATTTTGCTTTGGCCCAAACCCAGATAGCCGACCCGGCGCCGTTTACCCAGAGATCAGTAATTATATTAACTTATGCGTTATGCGGATTCGTACATCTCGCCAGTATGGGAATTTTTGTTGGTGGCCTTGCCGCTCTGGTTCCATCCCGAGCCCATGACATCACTGTGATGGGTGGACGCGCTCTATGGACTGCTTTTTTAGCTACAGTCCTCACGGGTTGTATCGCTGGAACACTAATCATAACCTGACTTCTAAATTCGGTATTTAAGGACAAGTTTTATTCGCACCATTTCTTCCTGATTAATCTTTGTCCTTGTCTTTGTCTTTGTCCTTGTCTTTGTCCTTGTCTTTGTCTTTGTCTTTGTCTTTGTCTTTGTCTTTGTCTTTGTCTTTGTCCTTGTCCTTGTCCTTGTCTTTTTGCTTGGCTTCAACAGTGGGCGGGTCAAATGATTTTATCAACAGACCTGAATCAAAATTCGCCGTAAAAAAAAACAGAAAAACCACTGCAAGATAAATCATTTTTGTATTCTGAAACATGGAACCCTCCTGAAATATAAATTTCCTTTAAGGTCGATAAAAATTATTATAGGAATTACAAATTATTCTAAACCATTTTCAAAACTGTTCTGTTATTCTTTTTCCAGGTTGCCCCTTTTTTGAACTAGCCCCCACTGACAGGAGGGCTAAATTTGCAATCGGTGGATGAAAAATAACTAGTAACTTATCAAGAGATAGTCAGGAGTCATTATGAACACCAAGAGACGCATCCATGATGGAATCGCAGGGGCAGTTGTGACAATAGGAGTTGCACTGGGCTATTGGATCGACCCAGCCTGGTTGCTCTTGCCGGGCTTATTAGGAGTCACGCTTGTTCAAAGTGCTTTTACTGGTTTTTGTCCTGTCTACTTCCTTCTGGACAAAACCTGCGAAAACCAAGAGCAATAAACTTCCTGGAAAAGCAGAGGTTTTACTGAACATATTCTTCAGTAATATTTGGGTGTGTTCTTGTCTTTTTTGCCCAACCAGTAAACCTTGTTATTCAGGCAATGGCACGACCGCGAACTCTCCCAGGTTCCATTTATCATGCAGTTTTTGAACCGTTCCATTTTTAAGAAGTTCCTTTAAACTGGCATCAACTTTTTGTTTCAGCTTGGTATTTTTCTTGCCCAGGACAATTCCATAATTCTCTGATGTTAGCCTCGAGCCCAGAAACCTTGCGTTTTGGGTCAATTCCTTATTTTTATTAAAATAATAATTCGCCTGTACAGAATCCCCTACCACACCATCGTTGCCGTTATTAGCTAAATCAATAATAGCGTGACCAAATTTCTCATAGGTCTTAATATTTATTCCTTCATATTTTTGCAAAAAATAATAGGAGGTGGTGTTAATTTGAGCACCTACCGTTGCCTTTTTTTCAGCTAGTTGTTCCAGATTATTGACATTGGGGATATCTTTCCTGACCAACACTGACACCCCGCTTTGCAGATAAGGAATACTGAAAGCCATACGTTTTTTTCTTTCTTCAAGAATTGTTATCGAACTGATAACCAAGTCGAATTTTTTAGTGATCAAGCCTCCAAATAATCCACCCCACTCTACATTGACCAACTCATAATCGAATCCCGCCTTCTTTGCCACGGCTTTTATTAAGTCAACTTCGAATCCATCCAAGCCGCCTTGATCATTTAAAAATGACATTGGGACGAATGTTGCGTCAATTGCAATGACGAGTTTGGGTTTTATAATTTCTTGAGAACCTTGCCCGCAACCCAGGCACCAGACACAATAAAAAGATAAGGCAATTTTAAATATATAATTTTTCAATACACTATTTAATTCAACCCCGGTCATTTTTGGCCCATTATTTTTTATTCCGGATTATCAACCATTCATTTGCCAGACTTTCAGCTTGAGCAATTTCATCGGGTGTCATTCTTTTCATGAGAAATTTTTTATTGCTCACCGCGGCAGGGTCACTTTTTCCTGCTATATGGAACCACATGGAGGCTTTTACAAAATCTCGCCTAACCCCAACGCCGGTCATATACATTACCCCTACATTATTGGGCGCATCTCTATTTCCGGTTTCTGCCGCCTTAAGGTACCATCGCATTGCTTCTTCATAATTACGGGAAGCGCCTTCCCCATTTTCATACATCACTCCCAGATTATTTTGGGCATCCGCATGGCCCTGCTCAGCAGCGAGTTGGTACCACTTAACCGCTTCTTCTGAATTTTGTGAAATCCCCTCTCCTAAATCGTGCATGATTCCCAGACCGTATTGGCCTCTGGCATCGTTTCTTTCTGCAAGGGCCTGAAATTCCTTCAGAGCGGTCACAGTATCACCACGGTCAAAAGCGTCTGTTCCTTCCTTATAACCGGCGAATGAGGGTATTGCCCATACCAACACTAAGACTAATATTATTTGTTTCATAAATAGTTTAACCCGCTAATTACTAAAGAGTTCTAAGGAAAAACCTCAATAAACCACTTAGGTTTTACCCTTCCAAAATCCGTTCTTTGATTTGTTTTAAGGTTATGCTTTGGGTCCAAAACGTAACAAGATTTTTCTTCCCGCACAAACACGGTCCAGTGCCAAAAAGGGATTCCCTTTTTCTTGTGCCATTTAATTGCCAGTAAAGCACAATCTGGGAGCTGATCCCAGTTTTGGAAGAGGTTTTCTGATTTGGCGACCTTGATACCAAAAGTCGCGCATAATGTTCTGATATGATCTGTGCCCGACCATAGTTTAGGATCTTTAGAAGATATGTCTAGCTTATAAGCACTCTTCTTCACAGCACCGTAGGACACCTCCGCCAGGGTGGCCACGCATGCCAATCCACACCCCGTCTTTTCCTCCTGCACAACTGGTTTCATAAATCTAAATATTTGCGTTTTCAGCCATTTGATTTTTCATTTGTTTTGCCGCCAGAGCATATCCGCCAGAGGCCCCATCAACAAAATGCAAATGACGATCCTTCCGATCAAAAACCATACAAGTCATTAAAGCGGAATCCGATATTTGTATTCCATACACTAATGTTCCCGCCTTCATCTGCTCCTCCAGATACTCTACTAGTTTTTTCCGTTGTTCAGTGTTGCTATCAATTGTCATACGTAATGTGTCGTCAAATTTTTGAAAATCAGAGTTTTTGGTTAACGTATTTAAATAAGCCTCTCCATCCAAATCCCCGACTCGAAGCCCAAACTTAAAAACAATTTTCCCTAGAACACATGCCCCCCTCAGTAGAAGCGAATAAACCAGACGTGTGAACAAGTTTTTATTGAAGGTCCTTACTTTGGTTTCAGAAGCCAGTAGCTTTGAATTCAATGTCACCTTCAATTGACTTGGGCTTATGGGGCTGTAATCTTTTTGGGTTCCATAGATTTTTCGAATTTCGTCAATAAATCTTGAATAAACCTCGGCATTTTTAAGTTCATCATCGCCTCTGGCCAAAACCATTAGGCAAACCGTCTCTCCTTTTTTACTATGGATGGGTTCCCATCTGCATTCCAATCCTGCAAAAAGATCTTGATCCTCTATATGGTTTAAATCGGGTTGAATTTCATATTCTACAGATGACCTTGGATCTTTTATAAGTTTTTCTGCGTAGGCTAATCCACCTCCAGAAAACATAGCCAACGTTCCCCATGGAGACACTTGCATTTTGGCAATCCGTACCTGAGCACCCCCTTCAACAATAGTTTTTACCGGCACTATCCCAATCCTGAGGTCCATTTTAAAGCTGGCCTGGGCAAGCCTTTTAGTACCATTCAGCGCTTTTTCTGTAGATTTGCGAAGGGATTCAGGGATGACGAATGAAGCTCCATCTCCTCCAAAAACAAATGGAACTTCGACATTCTGGGTACTGTTCAAAACAGAAATAATAGATGAAGCCCCTAAGATATTTACATCTTTATAGCGTCCGCTTTCGATTGCTTTGGTCGAGCCTTTAATGTCAGAAACAACGACTAACCAATCATCAGGAACATTATGGAAATTATTTTCATCGGTTACTCCCAAGAAATCTGTGAAGATAGGCAAATCTGCATAAAAATTTTCAGAGAAATTTTCCATATTAGTTTGAGAGGAATTGGCATTAATTATAATTTATTATTGTAAAACAAATACTCAACCCTAAAAATCATATCACTTTTTAAGAATCACATGCATGCTTGGAACCTCACCCTCTATGCACAGTCAAACCTAGCCATAATTTTCCCAAATATTTATTCT
>Ga0233439_10005890_pt1 | contig 11140 bp, 9 predicted proteins | sample SI_123_September_6_FD_182713 | JGI IMG/M metagenome (GOLD analysis project Ga0233439, IMG submission 182713) | Seawater microbial communities from Saanich Inlet, British Columbia, Canada - SI_123_September2016_100_MG | ecosystem: Environmental > Aquatic > Marine > Inlet | place: Canada: British... | reverse complement strand
TATTGGCACGCTCATATGCGCCACAGCAGTGGTATCCCTGGCAGGTTTGGTTTCAATTGTTCGCCCGGTCGACGCACAAACCGCGAATGAGTTGTTATCGCCAAAAGACAAAAAAATTTATCAAAAAGCCTATAAGGCGGCAAAGAAACGGGATTGGCCCGGTGCCCATCGCCTTGCCCGCAGGGCCAAAGAGCCCCTGCCCGCAAAAGCACTGCGGTGGTTGAACTACCGTGAGCGCGGCAATCGAGGGACGTTTGAGCAGATATCCGGCTTCATTGCAGCAAATCCGACCTGGCCATCCCAGCACCGTTTGATCAGGCGGGCGGAAGAGGCCATGGAGACCAGCCGGGTCAGCGATCAGGTCGCCATGGATTGGTTTACCAGTAATCGCCCCCTGTCCGGACCCGGCCAAATTCGCCTGGCAGAGGCAATGCTGGCGAACGGCATGACCGACGATGGCCTGCAATGGCTGCGCTATGCCTGGATCAACAATGTCTTTGCCCGTCGCACATCAAAGGCCCTGTATCGTCGGCATCGTAAAGTGTTGCGCAAGTCTGACCACGTTGCCCGCCTGGATTATCTTTTGTGGCAAGGCCATCGCTATAGCGCCCGGCGCCTCTACAGTCTGGTGCCGCCCGAATATCGCAAACTGGCGGAAGCGCGGGAAAGCCTGATGGTCCGGGGCCCCGGCGTCGATAGTAAGATCGCGGCAATCCCCGATGATCTATTACGCGACGGCGGCTTGGCTTATGAGCGGTTGCGCTGGCGACGCCGCAAGAATCTCGATGAACGGGCCCGGGAAATATTGCTACAACCTTTGACCCATCTGGGCCCCAGGCCAAAGAAATGGTGGCTCGAACGCCATATTCAAAGTCGCGGCGCCTTGCGGGAAGGCAAGGCCGGTCTGGCCTATCGTCTGGCCTCGGGCCATGGTCAACTGGCCGGCCATTTCAGCTATGCCCAGGCGGAATGGCTGTCAGGCTGGATTGCCCTGCGCTATCTGAACAAGCCAAAAATTGCCTTGAGCCATTTTGCCAATCTGCACGGACATTTGCGTTACCCCGTCAGCCTGGCCAGGGCGGCCTATTGGTCGGGACGGGCCAGCATGGCAATGAACAAATCCATAGGTGCTATAAAATGGTATCAAGCCGCAGCGCGCTATCCCTCCACTTACTACGGACAGTTGGCGATAGAAGCGTTAGGGAAAAAGGCGCGTTGGCGCATGCCCCAGGAACCACGATCTGTTAGCAAGGTCGTACAGGCATTCAATGAACGAGAGCTGGTCCGCCTAAGCCACATGCTGGTGAGTTTCGATCAGGAGGAGCATTTGTACCCGCTGATCCTGCATCTCTCGCGCAGCGCCGAAAATCCCACAGACAGCCTGCTGGCCGCCCGCCTGGGTCATGAACTGGGGCAATCAGCCCTGGCGGTTCGCGCCTCTAAGGAAGCGCTACGCAAGGGGACATTGTTGCCCAAAACGGGCTATCCCATACTGTCGGGATTGCGCCCCATGCCGATAGAACCAGCCTTGGCCCACGCCGTCGCACGTCAGGAGAGCGAGTTCAACCCAACAGCCGTGTCCTCGGCCGCGGCCCGTGGTTTGATGCAGCTGTTGCCGCGCACGGCCCGCACAGTCGCCAAAAGCCTGCGCCTGCGCTATCGCAAGGAACGCTTGTTCGATCCTCATTACAATATGCGGCTGGGTTCAGCCTATCTGGGGCAATTGATCAAGAACTATCGGGGCTCGTATATCATGGCGCTGGCGGCCTATAACGCGGGGCCGAACCGGGTGAAGCGGTGGCTGCGGCAAAACGGTGATCCCCGCAAAGGCAAGGTTGATCCCATTGACTGGGTTGAGGCCATTCCCATTTCCGAGACCCGCAACTATGTCCAACGGGTGATGGAGAACCTGCAAGTCTACCGCTGGCGGTTCCACCCAAAGTCAGCCAAGTTGGCCTTGCTGCGTGATCTTCATCGCAACAAAATCAAATCGCGATGAATTTACAGCTACAGCTGCCCTGTAAGATTCAATGCCTCTATTCTGCGGCGGTAGCCTGCGCCGATGCCGGTTCGAAACTAAAGCCGTCATAACCATCGGCGACGACTTTGTCGCAAATCTCCCGATAGCTCCCGGCACCACCTATATAAGGCATAAATATCCGGGGTTTACCGGCGATATTTGCGCCCATATACCAGGACGCCGCAAGCGGAAACAGGGTTCCATGGGCAACTTCATTGACATGCTCAACCCAGTCGTCCTGTGCCTGCAACTCCGGCGCAATGGTTGCCAAACCATTGTCACGCATATGCACCAGACAATCGGTGATCCAGTCCACATGCTGCTCGATAGAGACCATCATGTTGGTCAGGACGGACGGGCTGCCGGGTCCCGTGACCATGAACATGTTTGGGAAGGCTTCGCTCATCAGGCCGAGATAGGTGCGCGGACCCGCATCCCACTTATCCCGCAGCCTGGCCCCACCCTGCCCCTCGATGTCGACTTTGAATAACGTGCCCGTCATAGCGTCGAAACCAGTCGCAAACACAATAGCGTCAAATTCGAACTCTTCTGTGCTGGTCGCCAGTCCATTGGCGGTCAGGTTTTCAATCGGGGTCTCGTTGATATCCACCAACGCCACGTTATTCCGATTGAAGGTTTCAAAATAACCGCTATCCACACAAATGCGCTTGGTGCCGATGGGATAGTCTTTGGCCACCAATTTATCAGCAACCTTAGGATCATGTACAATGTCGCGGATCTTATCGCGTACGAACTCGGCAGCTGTTTCATTGACGTCACGGTTGACCATCATATCCCGGAAGCTGCCCAGCAACGCGGTGCCGCCAAGGGCCCAGCGCCTTTCATATTCCGTGGCGCGTTCAGCTTGTGAAGCCTCCAGGCCCATGACGTCGCTAAACTCGCCCAAGGCACCTTTGGCCGTTTGGCGCATTTGTTCGCGAAGGTTGGGGTATTCATCCTTCCAGGAACGGGCATAATCCTCCGTCATGGGAGCGTTCTGCGCCGGCAGGGAATAGTTTGGTGTCCGTTGGAAGACGGTGACGTGACCTGCCTGCTCAGCAATAACCGGAATGGCCTGGATGCCGGATGACCCGGTGCCGATCACAGCGACCCGCTGGCCCGTGAAGTCCACCTTCTCATGCGGCCAATTGCCCGTGTGATAGACCGCGCCCTTGTAGTCGTCCAGGCCTTTGAAGTCCGGCGTCTGCGCGGTTGAGATACAGCCCGTCGCCATGACGACATATTGTGCTGAGAGGCTTTCGCCCTTGTCCGTCGTGACATCCCACCGACTGGTTCCTTCGTCATAATGGGCGGATGTCACCGTCGTGTTGAAGTCGATATCCCGGCGCAAATCAAAGCGATCAGCCACATGCCCCGCATATTCGAGGATTTCCGGCTGGGCGGAAAACACCTCGCTCCAATTCCATTCCTGCTGCAATTCTTCCGAGAAGGAATAGGAATACTGCATGCTTTCAACATCGCAGCGGGCACCTGGATAGCGGTTCCAATACCAGGTTCCGCCTACATCCGTGCCGGTTTCGAACACCCGCGTTGAAAAACCCAGTTTGCGCATGCGGTGGAGTAAATACATGCCCGCAAAGCCGGCACCAACAATGACCACATCACACTTTTTTGCACTCATCTGATCGATCCTCCAAAATCTATTTTCGCCATTCTACAGGAATTCAACGCCAATGCCAAAGGGACGGGTTGTTGTTGTCGCCCTGGCATTCGCGTAAACTTGCAGATGAAATGCGGAGGCAAATGCATGAATGTAACGAAACTTGACGGAATAGGTGCCTGCGTTTTTGACGCCTATGGCACATTGTTCGATGTCAACGCTGCGGCGCAACATTGCGCTGCCGACCTGGGGGATAAATGGCTGCCCTTGGCGGAGCTGTGGCGCGGGCGGCAGTTGCAATATACTTGGCTGCGCAGCCTGATGGGTGAGTATGCCGATTTCTGGCAGGTCACGGGGGAAGCATTGGATTTCGCCATGGATGCCCTGGATCTGGAGGATGCCCAGCTGCGGGAACGGTTGATGGAATTGTATCTGCAGCTCGATGCCTACCCTGAGGTCGGCGATGTGCTGCGCCGCCTGCAAGATGGTGGCATGAAGACAGCAATTCTATCCAATGGCTCACCTAAGATGCTCGACGCCGCGGTGGCCAATGCGGGCATCGGCGGAGCCTTGGACGCTGTTATCTCAGCCGATCAGATAAAGGTCTACAAAACCGCCCCAGGGGTCTATCAAATGGCCGTGGATCAGTTGGGCGTCGCACCTGGTGCCATCAGCTTTCAGTCTTCCAACGCCTGGGACGCCCATGCTGCATCCAACTTTGGCTTTCGCGTGGTCTGGGTTAACCGTTTCGGTCAGCCCCGGGAGAGGTTGCCCGGCAACCCGGATGTGATGCTGGACAGCTTGGAAAGCCTGCCGTCCATCGTCGGCGTAGAAGGATAGATCGTTTGGAATATCGCGAACATCGCTTCCATGCCCAGGATGATCTGGAGCTGTATTATCGCGACTATGGCGATCCGTTATCCACGGCAACACCTGTGCTGTGTCTGGCCGGGTTGACCCGCAATGCGGTTGATTTTCACGCGCTGGCCCTACGCATGGCAACAACCCGGCGGGTGCTGGTCCTTGATCTGCGCGGCCGGGGGCAATCAGCCTACGATCCGAACCCGGATAATTATACGCCTCCCACCTATCTTTCCGACATCGGCCATCTGTTGACCGTGACCGGTTGTCACAAGGTGATCGTCATCGGCACATCGATGGGAGGCATTATGGCCATGGGCCTGGCAGCGGCCCGTCCAACTGCCCTGGCCGGTGTCATTATCAACGACATCGGGCCCGAAATTGATCCCACCGGCATCGCCCGCATCAGCGGCTATGCGGGTAAGACACCGGCTGCAATGACAAAAGAACAGGCGATTGCGCATCTGAAAACCCTGTTCGCGCCAGCATTTCCTGATTTCACCGAGGCCCAATGGGGGGAGGAGGCGGAACGCACATTTCGCCAGCGGGACGATGGCCTGTTGGTGCAAAACTACGACCCCGCCATCTCCCGCTCCGCCACGGAACAGGGGGACGAGCCTATGGAATTCTGGCCTTACTTCAAAGCCCTGGCGCACGTGCCGGCCCTGGCTATCCGGGGTGCCCTGTCCGACATTCTAAGTGCGGAAACATTTGCCCGCATGGCGGCGGTGAAACCGGATCTGACCCAGGTCATCGTGGCCAATCGTGGCCATGCCCCGCAACTGGACGAGCCGGAATGCCTACGCGCGATTGACGATTTTTTAGAGGCCCACGGCCATGGCGGACATTGACCCACCCGTCAGTTATGACGATGTCGCAGATGCCGCCCGGGTTCTTTCCGGCGTGGCTGTGCGCACACCTTTGTTGGAGAACAGGGCCCTCAACGAAATGGCCGGGGGGCGGCTGTTCTTTAAGCCCGAGCCATTGCAGGTCACCGGGTCATTCAAATTTCGCGGTGCCTACAACCATATCAGCCGTCTTGATGCCGCTGCCCGAAAGGCCGGCGTGATCGCCTATTCCTCCGGCAATCATGCTCAAGGTGTCGCAGCGGCTGCATTTTACTGCGACACACCGGCCCTGATCGTCATGCCCGAAGACGCACCGGAAGTCAAAAAGCGCGGTACCGCTTCCTGGGGGGCGGAAATTGTCACCTACGACCGATATGGCAGCGAACCGCGGGAAGCCATTGCCGCCAGATTGGCGGCGGAACGCGGCCTGACCATGGTGCGCCCCTACGATGACCAATTGATCATGGCTGGTCAGGGCACCGTGGGGCTGGAAATCATGGAACAGTTGGCGGAGCAGGCATTGAGCCCAGCCCGCGTCCTGGTGCCGTGCGGCGGCGGCGGTTTGACGGCGGGCGTGGCAACAGCGGTGAAACATCATCAACCGGACGCACAGGTATACACGGTTGAGCCCGAAGGCTATGACGATACCGCACGATCAATCTCCACCGGCGTCAGACAGCAGGCGGACATGACGACCAGCAGTTTTTGCGATGCCTTACTGGCACCGGAACCGGGCCGGTTGACCTATCAGGTCAACAGCCAGCTATGCACCGGCGGCCTGGCGGTTAGCGATACAGAAGTTACGGGGGCCATGGCCGCTGCCTTCGGGCACCTGAAATTGGTGCTGGAGCCTGGGGGCGCGGTTGCCCTGGCGGCGGCACTATCAGGCAAACTGGATTTAGCCACCGGTGTCAGCGTCATCGTGCTATCGGGGGGCAACGTGGATCCCGCCCTGTTCGCCGGCAACCTTTAAGGCGCTAACGCGCAAGAGGGTCTGAATTCGGTGCCTCAGTTGCCTGCATAGACGGGCGCTGGGCAAAACCTTTGTACCATTCCGCCAAGGCGGGACGACCGGCGCGCCAATCGGCCTCATCATAACGGAAATCCATATAGCCCAAGGCGCAGGCAAAAGAGATTGTGCCAATATCAACCGTATCGCCTAATCCGACATCTTCGGTGGCCTCCGCCGCCTCCGCCGCCATTGCATCCAGACTGCGTTCAATCTTCAGCATCTGGGCATCCATCCAATCGGGCCAGCGATAGCCTTCCGGGCGCAATGTGGCCTCGTATCGCCCCAGGATGGCCGCATCCAACAGACCGTCGCCCAGGGCTTGTCGGCGGATGGCCGTCCAGCGGGTCGGGCCTGATGGCGGAAACATCTTTGCCCCGGCATGCAAGCTATCCAGGTATTCACAGATCACGGGGCTGTCGTACAGTGAGATGCCATCATCGGTCACGAACGCCGGCACCTTGCCCATGGGATTATCCGCATTAACCTCCTTGTTAAGGGCAATGGGCGTGACGGCCTGGACAACCTGTTCAACCCGATCATCCAGTCCTGTTTCCAATAACAGGATACGAACCTTGCGCACATAGGGTGAGGTGGGGGAGCTGTGTAGTTTCATCTTTGCTATCTCCAAACTATACGGGTTTATGCCGGGCGCAGAACCAGATCGCAGATATTCACATGGGCGGGTGTGTTGAGCACATAAAGAACCGCATCGGCCACATCCTGGGGCGATAGGGCGGCCTCACGGCGTGCGTAGAACTCTTCCGCGCGCGCCTCGTCCCCGCGCCAACGGGCGGCGGCAAATTCAGTGCGTACCAGGCCCGGCATAACCTCACTCAATCGAATACCAGTGCCTTGCAATTCCATCCGCAGGCTGTTGGTGAAGCCGTGCACGGCAAATTTAGAGGCCACATAAACACTATGATTAGCTGTCCATTCGACACCGTTGACGGAACCGATGGTGACAATGTGCCCCTTGCCGCGTGACTGCATACCGGGCAAAACGGCCAGGGTGGCGCGCATCATACCCGTCGCGTTGGTCTCCATCACGGCAGCCATATCGTCTGGGTCCCGCAGATGAAAAGCCTGCCGTCCACCGAGATCATGCCCCGCGTTATTGACCAGAATATCAATCTGCCGCCATTCAGGCGGCAGTCGATCCAACAGACCGTCGACGGACTTACCATCGGCGATATCCAACGCGAGGGCGAAAGCGGGATTTGGCATCGCCTCGACCAACGCTTCCAACCGATCCCTGCGCCGGGCCGCGCATATGACCCGGCAACCTTGACCGCTCAACGTCTGGGCAATAGCCCGCCCGATACCAGCGCTGGCACCTGTTACCAGGGCCACGGTGCCGGGTGATAGAGCTATCCTATCGTTCATTTCAGGACCGTCAGGACTTGTACCCTGTGATCCGGGTCAGAGTACCGGGAATGAATTCGGTTGCCGTGACGTTGTTAAAGCCGGCTTTGGTGAAATATCCGATGACATCGCTCTCGGAATGGGCCAATCCAGTGGAACCGCTGACGGCCTCGGACAGTCCCCACAGGGCCGGTGCGATGGGGCCACGGCGATCATCATCCAAAATTTCGCCAATCAAATGGAATTCCCCGCCGGGCAACAACGCATCGTGCACACGCTGGACAACACCGGCGATAATTTCACGGCTGTATATGGGCAAGTTCGACGCCATGATTGCGACATCCGCATCGGTGGGCAAGGCATCGGCGGTGAAATCACATGGTTCCGCCGTTACCCGATCCTGAACATTATTCTCGGCAATAAACTCCCGCGCCACGACCGCGACCGAAGGCAAATCCAGGACCACCGCAGTCATATCGGGGAATTTTTGGGCCGCGACAATGCAATAGCAACCGGACCCGCCACCCAAATCCATGATCCGTTTCCGGCCCGTCAGGTCTACCCGTTTAAGAAACCATCGCGCCGCCCCCAAGCCGATGGAATAAGTTGCGGCATGATATTCCCGCGCATGTTCAACGGTGAAGGTATCGTCGTATTTGCCCAAAACCTTTTGCTCGGACCTTGGTTGGCGCAGATGCTCCGTCAGATTGCCCCATTCATTCCAGGCCGGCTTGCCAAACAGCATCCACGGCCCGGCATAGCTGGATGCCCCTTCGACCAAAAAGCGTTCCACGTCGGCTGCGTTTGTGAAGCTATCGCCGTCCCGTTCCAGCAAGGTCATCGCCGTCAGGGCGGTCATCAGGCGTTCGGCGTTCTCGACCTCGATACCAAGCGCGGTGGCCGCACTTTCAACCGTATTATGGCCTTTCGATATAGCCGTGAACAAACCCAGCTCCACCCCGCTCATCAAAGCGGCGGACTCCCAAAACCCCTTGACCATCGTCTGCAAACGAACCGTATTCACCCGCGTCGTGCTCATCTTACTACTCCTCGTACAATTTTGATTATTCGTTAGTTTCGATAGTCAGGTTCTTCCCGGTCCAGCTTACGCATCCAGGCTGCCAGTTCCAAGGACCCATAGTCTCCAAATCGGGTCCCCTCCGGCACTTCGCGTTGATATTCCTTCATCGTCGCCTTGTCGATCAGGGCCAAATCCCCTTCACCGCCCGCTTGCGCGGCGATCTGTATTTTGCAGGCCCGTTCCAGATTGTACATATGGAAAAAGGCTTCCCCGATAGTTTCGCCCACCGTCATGGTGCCGTGGTTGCGTAGAACCATCATACGGTGGACGCCAAGATCGCCGACCAGGCGTTGTTTTTCGTCCGCGTCCAGGGCCAGGCCTTCATAGTCGTGATAGGCAACGCCGCCATAGTGAAACAGATTGAATTGCGACAACGGCAACAAACCGTTCTTTTGCGATGCGACGGCCACGCCCCAATCCGTGTGCAAATGGACCACACAGTGGATATTTTCCAACGCCTCATGCACAGCGGAATGAATAATATATCCGGCATAGTTGATCTCGTTCGGCTCATCCGCCTCAACCTTTTCGCCGGCCAAGTCGATCTTCACCAAATTGGAGGCGGTCACCTCCTCATACATCAGACCAAAAGGATTGATCAGGAAATGCGCCTCTGGTCCCGGTACCCGGGCCGAGATATGGGTATAGATCAGATCGTCCCAGCCCATGCGCGCAAAGGCGCGATAGACGGCAGCCAATTTGGTTCGTTGATCCCATTCCTGGGCGGTGACGCTGTTCGACCTATCAACCGTCAAATCGACCATGACATTCTCCAATCCTTGCTGCCAAAACCTCCAACTTTGCGCTAGGTTGAGGCGAACCGCCCTGCCTGTCAAATCAGACTATTGGAGTTCCCCATGCCCCGCGACGCAGAAATCCCATACGGTGCCTATTGGTCGACACCTTTTGCCCGCTGGCAAGGCAGCCTGTCGCATTTGCACAGCTTGGAATTTGCCGCCCATGTGGCCGGGGAGGAACTGGCCCGTCGCAATATTCCGTTGGATCAAATCGATCACGGTATCCTTGGCATGACGGTCCCCCAACATCAGTCATTTTACGGCCTGCCCTGGGTTACGGGCATGATGGGGGCCGACGGCGTGGCGGGTCCCACCATCAGCCAAGCCTGCGCCACCGGTGCCCGCACCCTGGCGGCGGCCTGCCATGAAGTGCGTAGTGGCCTGTCGGACAGCGCCTTGATCCTGACGACGGATCGGACGTCCAACGGCCCGCATGTCTATTATCCCGCCCCTGCGGGACCGGGGGGTACGGGCAGTCATGAAGACGTGGTGATGGACAATTTTAATCATGACCCCTACGCCAAAAACGCCATGGTCGACACAGCGGAGAACGTCGCCGCCAAATATCAGATCAGCACGGCGGAACAGCATGATGTTGTCCTGCGCCGCCATGCCCAGTACAACGATGCCCTGGCCGACGACCATGCCTTTCAAAGACGTTATATGACACTGCCCTTTGATATCCCCGACGGGCGTTTTCGCAAAACCGTCGGCAGCCTTACCACGGACGAGGGTGTGGCGAACGCCACCGCGGAAGGTCTGGCAAAGCTGAAACCGGTAAGACCAAACGGCACCATAACTTTTGGCGGACAGACACATCCCGCAGACGGCACCGTCGGGTTACTGGTGACGACGGAAGAAAAGGCCCGGCAATGCGCCAAGGATCCTTCTATCCGTATTCGTGTCCTGGGATTTGGCCAGTCGCGAACGGAAAAAGGCTATATGCCCCAGGCCCCTGTCGAGGCGGCGCAGAGGGCTCTCGACGATGCTGATCTGGGCATCGGTGATATGGATGCTGTGAAGTCGCACAATCCCTTTGCCGTCAACGACATTGTGTTTAGCCGCGAAACTGGTTTCGATCTGGGGGCCATGAATAATTTCGGCTGCTCGTTGATCTGGGGCCACCCGCAAGGGCCAACGGGTCTGAGGACGATTGTTGAGCTGATTGAGGAGCTGGCCTTGAAAGGTGGCGGTCGCGGCCTGTTTCAGGGTTGCGCGGCAGGAGATTCCGCCATGTCCGTCGTGCTCGATGTAAGCAGTCGCTAATTTCAAATTAGCGCGATGACAGGTGTTAGAGCGCGCCTTGATCTTTTAGGGCAGCGATTTTTTCGGCACTGTAGTCCAGCAGATCCGCCAGCACGTCTTCCGTATGCTGGCCCAGGGTCGGCGGCGGCGTGGGTTGGGCAAACGGTGTGCCCGTCAGCTCAATCGGATTGCCGATGCTACGCACTTCACCCGCCGTCGGATGCTCTGTTTTCCAGATCATGCCGCGCTCTTTAAGGGTCTCGCTCTCGCAGGCTTCGCCAGTGGTAAAAATT
>Ga0233439_10005888_pt1 | contig 11142 bp, 8 predicted proteins | sample SI_123_September_6_FD_182713 | JGI IMG/M metagenome (GOLD analysis project Ga0233439, IMG submission 182713) | Seawater microbial communities from Saanich Inlet, British Columbia, Canada - SI_123_September2016_100_MG | ecosystem: Environmental > Aquatic > Marine > Inlet | place: Canada: British... | reverse complement strand
CTCATGACTCACTTGGTGATTTAACACCCAGAGAGTACTTGATGGCTAACTCAAAGCAGGAAAACTCTAAAAGTAACTGGTCCTAATTTAGGGGGCTTTACATATGGGTGGGGCGGGTATTGTTACTGGCTTATGTAAGTAGTTTTTTCAACTTAATATAGCAAATGAAAAAAAGCTCTAAAAACAGGGAGGAGTCTGTACTAACTGCTATATTCGTTTATTCTCCTATTATTTTTCTAATCCCCGGACTGACAGTAATTATTTGCCTCGGAATTTTAGGTTGGCAGATATTTTCGTATCTTAGTTCTGGAGTTTGGCATTCGATTAACTCAATTGATGCATTATCGCTCCTATTTCAAAGCACAAGGTTTGGACTATGGCTAGAAAAACCTGATAGTTGGCTAGGGGTTTATGAATTAATAAGTTGGATGCCTCTGTGGTTAGGGGTGGCTATAACCGGAGTTTTCGTAGAAATTGTTTGGCTTGTGTTTGCTAACATCCTGCTTTCTGACCCAGATAATAACTGATTTTAACCTGTCAATGTGTAATGCCCTTCATTTTCATCCAACTTACTGGCTCTGCAAAGAATAATCTGCTGAAACGGCTGCTGCTTTAAAAATGAATAAAAACCGTTCCTTCCTTCTGGGTCAAGCAGTCCACAGGGCGAATCGAATACAGCAGGAATATCGAGGTTCAATACCTTGCGAACCGCAAATACAAAGGCGTAGCCTAGGCAAACCACTTCACTGCTAGCCATAAGGTTAGGCTCTAAATCTTGGTGAGCTTTTACCTTATGGGGTTTTTCTTTTAGTAAAGCCCTAAAAATAGCTCCCACCTCATCTTTGACCGGGGCACCTGGGAATTTGGAAAGTATGGTTTCTGGATTTCTAGCAAGGTGAACAGCAGCTTCAGAGCCAAGGAAGATTAAGTTACTATATTTTTCAACAAACTTAGGATTTCCGCTAGTTGATACTTTCACAGACATTTCTTGTGGATTAGCTTCCAAGTTAGGTTTTACTCCTCGTGCAGGCCCTAGGTTAGCAAGTGCGTTAACGATAGTGGTTTTGCCAGTGGCATGATCCCCTACAATGATAGTTTGTTGCCGTTCAAACATGAAATTATGTGAACCAAAAAAAACACCATAATTATGAAGGTCCAACTTCTCAAAACGAACAGATTCTGCATTAATGTCCTGCATAAAAAAATATCTTTAAGTAGAATTCTATTGACTGAACTACCTCCATCCCTTGCCAAGATTTGGACTTCGGCTATTTAGGGGAAACTATTGTTCGTTCCCATCCATGAAGTTTCCTTGGGATGTTATCCCTCCATCCTCTGACCATTTAGTCATTGGCCCATTTCTTTTTCCATGTTTAAAATTGATTTCATACTTCTTCTGCCCATTTTCATACCATTCTGTAACTACCCCTTCTCTTTTTCCATTCTCAAAGCTTGCTTCATATCTCTTCTTACCGGAGGGATAATAATAAGTAGAAAGACCATGTTGCAAACCACCTCTGAAGTTTTTTACGTGTGTTTTTTTACCGCCTTCGTACCAAGAAATGTCTAGTCCTTCTTTCTTCTCATGTCTGTAGTGTGTTTTTGCGGCCATCTCACCGGAACGGTAAAAATAAGTGGTGACTCTTTCATTTGAGTCAGACCTGTATAAATCCTCTTTCTCTTTATTCCCGTATTTATCCCATTCCGTAGCAGGACCGTCTAGTTTTCCATCTTTGTAATTTAGTTCATATCTTTTTTTTCCATTTTCGTACCAAATAATCAAAGGCCCATCTAACTTTCCATTCGCATAGTATGCTCCTTGTTGTTTTCTTCCATCCTTATCCCATAAAAGTGATGCGCCATCCTTTTTCCCATCCTTATAGTTTGTCTCCTCCCTTTTTCTGTTTTTTTCAAACCACTGTGTGCCAGGTTCATACCACATTGTTTCAAGACCATTTTTCTTGCCATCTCTAAAGTGGGTTTCTTTTTTAAACCCCCCACTATGCCAGTATTCCCTTTTAACTTCTGATTCTTCACCATAAACAAAACCAGAAAATAAAAAAAGAAAAGTGAGAGAAAGCAAGATTGTGAGTGGTTTCGTGTTCATATAGCAAGAATACCAAGTTTTGAATGTTTAAGGAACGGGGAAAGATAGAATATTACCTCGCCTTGCCTATCCCTGTAAATCAGCGTAAAATAGCCTCATTCTTCCACAAGCAGAGTGACTTATGTCTGGCAACGCAAAGTTCAGGTTGGTTCTTCTGGCATTTTCTTGCGCCGTTATTTTTTTAGCCACTCTATCCGGTTGCGCCCGAACTTCATATGACAGAGGGACATCACTCGCAATGAACGGGAAATACGAAGAATCTATTTCTCATTTTAAGGCAGCGATACGGAATGACCCGGTTGATTACGAGTCACACGGTAACCTTGGGATGGTCTATTACGAGCTAGGTCGATATCAGGAAGCCATTGCATCTTTAAATACAGCAATACGGATTAACCCAAATTATGAACTTCCCTACTTTAACCTTGGACTAGTCTACCAAAGCCAAGGTCGATACCAGGAAGCCATTGCTTCTTACAAAGAGTCTATACAAATCAAGGGAGATGGTGCTGCGGCACGACGTTCCCGTAATAACATAAATAACCTAGAGCAAAAGATTGCGCAGGGAAACACCTCTTCGCAAGTGACGCAACATTTAGACCCATATAACCAAGGAACAAAACTCCTAGAGAGTGGCGATTACAGTTCAGCTATTGATTACCTAAAGGAAGCGACCCGGCTCGAACCAAATTATGCCTATGCACACCATAACCTTGGAGTTAGCTACGGCCATTTAGGCAGATATCAGGAAGCTATTGCTTCTTTTAAAGAAGCCATCCGGATCGATCCGAATAATGCCGCTTCATATGGTAGCCTTGGATGGAACTTCAACGAATTAGGCCTATATCAGGAAGCTATTGCTCCTTTAAAAGAAGCCATCCGGATCGATCCGAATAATGCCGCTTCATATGGTAGCCTTGGGTTTTCGTATTTCATGCTAGGTAGGTATGATGAGGCTATAGCTTTCTACAGAGAAGTTATTCGGATTAATCCGAATGATCCTAATGGAAACTATGCCCTTGGAAACACCTACGGGAAATTGGGTCGGCATCAAGAAGCCATTGCTTCTTTTAAAGAAGCGATACGACTCAATCCAAATAATGCCTTTTCACACAATAACCTTGGGTGGGCCTACGAGCTTCTGGGTCGCAATGATGAAGCCATCACAGAATACAAAGAAGCAGTAAGAATTGACCCCAAAGATACTAATGCCCAAAATAATTTGAAAAACCTTGAGCAAAAGATAGCGCAAGCAAGATCATCAGCGGTTGTCGGCAAGCCAAAGTCTCAGCCATCCGAGGGACAATCAGGCCAATCAGGAACAGGATCAGGCTTCTTTGTGTCCAAATTAGGACACGTGATTACTAATGCCCACGTCGTTAAAGGCTGTAACAAGGTAACGGTAGGGGACAATGCCAATAAGCAGGTGCCAGCAGAGGTAGTTAATACTGACAGAAGCAATGATCTGGCTTTGCTAAAACTCTCTACTTTTGAGTTTGCTTCTTCTGAAAGTAAATCCCTGATTCAGAAACTTAGCATTGCAGTGATTCCTCTTGCATCAAAAGGCTTGTTGCGGTCTGAAGACGTGAGGCTTGGTGAGAAGGTTCTGGTTGCGGGTTTCCCGTTTGGTGATTTCTTCAGCAACAGCATAAAAGTTACGACAGGCATAGTAAGTTCCACACGTGGGGCGGGGGATGATTCAGGGCAATTCCAACTAGATGCCGCTATTCAACCCGGAAATAGTGGTGGGCCTATCTATGATAGTAGTGGAAGTATTGTCGGTGTCGTAATTTCTCAACTGAATAAACTGAAGATGATTGAAGTCATTGGCGCACTTCCTGAGAATGTGAACTTTGGCATCAAGGCTTCCACGGTCAGGCAGTTCTTAGTGTCCAGCGGGCTTCCTTCGAAGAAATCTGAACTGACAGAAGATAAATCCACCGAACAGCTTGCACAGATTGCCAAGAATCAGGCGTTGATGGTTAAATGCTTTCAGTAAGACCTATAGCGAAGGCAACCCAGCACCAGAGGCTACGTAGTCCTGAAGGTGGATAACTAGGGGGCGGTTCAGTACTTAATAAATCTCAATTATTTTGGATGGGTTAGAAGATGAGTAAATCTATTTTTATGGCAGTATTTGTCTTATTAGTTTTCCCGCAAGCTCCACAGGTTTCTTATTCTCAAGAATCCAATGCGAAAGTCTGTATTGGCGATTGTATGGTTATCTGGACGGAAGAAAAAGATTACGGAGACGGAAGAAGCATATTTCCCAATGAAAAACATCTGGAGTCATTTCTCGACGATGTTTCGATATTAGATGTGTTTTTTGAAGGGGATCAATATGTTCTTGATGAAACTGCTAAGGATATTTTAAAGAAGAACGCAGAATACTTGATGACTTATAAAAGTGATCATTTGGAAATTCAAGGTCATTGCGATGAGAGAGGGGGTAATATTGAAAATATTTCCCTTGGTGAAAAAAGGGCTGCATCGGTTAAAACATACCTAGTTTCTTTAGGTATAGAGAGTCGAAGGATGCACCTGATTTCCTTTGGTGAGGAAAAGCCATTCTGCATGGAATCTAATGAAGAATGTTGGAAATTAAATAATCGGGTTCATTTTATGATTGCTATGTCAGGCCGACGATTACCAAGGGAAAAACCTAAAAATTAGTTAATTTTATGAACACCAAACCACTCGTATTCTTACTCTCGCTTACTTTTCTGATTTTCTTTGCCAACTCCTCTTCCGTATTTGCTGATGACTTTCAAGATGGTATGGCTGCTGCCCAAAGAGGAGAGTCTAAAGAGGCAGTTAGGTTGTTTCGTCTTTCGGCGGCACAGGGAAACCCTACAGCACAGTACAACATGGGATATATGTATGAAATAGGACAAGGCGTTCCACAGGACTACAAGGAAGCAATCAAATGGTTTCGTATTGCTGCAGAGCAGGGTCTTGCGCAAGCAAAATTCAAATTAGGGTTGATGCACGCCAACGGACAGGGCGTTTCACAAGACTATAAAGAGGCAGTTAAGTGGTATAGCCTTTCAGCAAAACAAGGGTTTCTTAAAGCCCAATTCAACTTAGCACTGATGTATGCCAACGGGCAGGGCGTTTCACAAGACTATAAAGAGGCATTCAAATGGTTTCGCCTTGCCGCAGAACAAGGAGATTCTATATCACAATACAGCTTGGGAGTGATGTATGCACAGGGAGAAGGGGTTTCACAAGATTATGTGCTAGCGCATATGTGGCTTAGCCTTTCTGCTTCGCAGGGATATCAAGGTGCTATAGAAGGCAGGGATATAGCGGAAAAACAAATGACCCCACAGCAAATAGAAAAAGCACAAGAAATGGCATTAACCCGGGGTGATGTAGAGCTACTACTCAAGCAAGCTGAGGAAACATTAAGTGCAGACAAAAAAGAATTGGCGAAGGAGCTTTATTTAAAAGCCTCAGAAAGAGGAAGTGTGAAGGCTCACTTTAATCTTGCCTACAGATTCGTTTTAACACCCACAGAAAGTGTCTACCATTTTTCAGAAGCTGCCAAGGGGGGACACAGAGATGCTTTAGGATATGCTCTTAATGGTTTATTGTTTAGGGCCAATAGTTTAAAAATTGCGGACCCCAAAAGGGCGTTGGCTCTGTACTACAAAGCTAAAAAAATGAACCCAAGCCTACATCTCTACGATGAAAAAAATAAATTGAAAATCATGAGGATGTGCGTTGAGCCAGGCAAGTTTGACGCTGAAGCATTCTCCAAAAAATACGACCTATTGCCTGAAAATAAGGCAACCATGTATCACGTTTGGAGAATAGCCGAAGAAGTGTCATTAGGTGGACGTTTTGGAAAACCTGACCCTGCTTTGATCTTACATTTAGTTTGCCGAGGTGGTTGGGCCCCTGCTGAATTAGAAATTGGAGTTGAGGAAACCTATAAGAATTGGAAAAGCGGCGAAGCTAAAGAGTTTAAAATTTGCGACCATATTACCAGTGGTGGCGGTATGAGCTTTTGTGCATCAAGGGCATATGATGAAGATAAAAATTCCAGAGAATCAAAATTAAATGAATTAGAAGATAAATTGGGTCATAAATCCAAACCAATATTGAGGGAAGCATATGAATCGGCTGCAAAATTTATTGAGGCTAAAACACTTAAAGAGGAAATGCATTCTGGTAGTGGTGTAGGCGCTTGGATTACTTTTTCTCATATGGGACAAAAAAACGAATATTTGGACCTGATTGCTAAAATTCATGATGGTTTTAAACCATCACCTGTGGATAACTTTGATAAAGCTGACCAATTGCTTAACCAAACATATAAGAAAACTATTAATTTTCTAAAAATCGAAAAAGAAAAAAACTATTTACTGCCCACCCCTGACCAGTTACGCGAAGTTCAGCGCCTTTGGATTCCTTATAGAGATGTTTCAGCGAAACTATTTGCAATTATCAGCCCGACTCTCGAAGAAGACTTGTGGAAGAGTTGGTTGACTGACGCTCGCATAAAACAGCTTAATGAGATATTTGTTGAGGGAGACGATTCAAACCAAACAAATTGTCTAACAGGTAGTAGGCGCGTTGATTGTATTAAAAATTCAAAAAACTCGACTGGGCAAGGAAATGTCGGTGTAAATGATGAAAAGAATAATATTTTCAATGAAATTTCAACAACCAAAGAAAATCAAATGTGTGGAGGAATTAAATATTCAATCATAAATCTTGGGGTGGGAGGTTTTGGTGGGAACAAAGATCACATTAAAATAAAGGCGTTTAATAAGGAAGGTAAATCAGTTTTTGAGGAAGACAGCACTAGTTTTGTGAATTTCGCCTGTAGAGATATCACCAATGATGGCAACCCTGAACTAATAATTGATACATGGGGAGGGGGAAATGCTGCTTGTAGTAATGCTTTTCATATTTTGTCTTCCAAACAGTTGGAAGGAAAATCTCATGTGCAGGTATTATTAAGTTCAGAAGGATTTAATGGAGTAGAGGATGTGGATGGTGATGGCGTTTCTGAAGTTATCACATGTCGCTATGATAGCTATGGTGAAAACGGGAAAAGCTATTTAAGCCAAGCAAAATGCTTGAAAGATGCTAAGTACGTTGATTGCATTTCAAAAGTAGAGGGAACAAATACCATCAATAATCACTCCATGAAAGTTGTTCACGACATACCTATTGCAAGCAGGGCCACCCATGATGGATATGTTGAAGGTTATCCAGACGACACCATTATTGTTAGCGTGGAATACACAAATATCATTAACGGCATGAGAGTTGGCGTGGTCTGGAAACCCGTTGATTCTTACTCTGATTCCATTGTGGGAGAGGCAACAATTAAATTCGCAAACGTTAAAGGTGGCGCGAGCTTTTCGATAGTTAATCCTAGCTTCGGTCTTAGAAGGGACACGCTAGAAAAACTTAAACCTATCTGGGAGGAATATGAAGATGGCTCTTTTAAGCTTAAGCTTGATAGAGATAGCATACTCCTTGAATATAAATCCCCTGAATTTGAAGATGAAATTGATGTTTTAGGCCAGCTGTATGATTTTGACATACCCTTTTTCTTTTACGATTTGGATTTCGATAATAACAAGGAACTTATCATTGTTCTTCATGGTGCTGGACAAAGAGGTATGGATATTTACAAAGTTTATGCTCTAAAGGACGGCAAGCTTGTTGATAAGCAAGAACAAATAACGGATGACGAACCATATTTAGAGCTTGATGGGCTTTCAACAATAAGCACACGAAATAAAACTATAAACATTCATGGCTCTGGTGGGGCATGCAATAACTTCGACAAAACATACAGATTTAAACCTTCAGGAAACAGAAACGAAAAGGGAAAGTATATTTTAGAGGAGTATTCTTTGCGGGAGTCGGCAGACGATAGATCATGCAATGCGTTTGCTTATAGGGTTGATAAAAATCGAAAGCTCACATTAATTTCAAAACACATACCGTCTTCCACTCCTAGACAAAACACCTCCGAGCAATCTATTTCACCTTCTAAGATTCCCCAACCAAAAGAAGAACAAGCATATCCCAAGATAATTCAAGGCGAAAATGGAGGTTATAAAGTTACCCTGAGGGTTTTCAAAACTAAAGTGTTGGCGGAAAAATTCAAGGCCAAATTACTTAAACAAGGTTTGACTCCAAATGTTGAGCAAAAGGGGAGTCAGTGGGAGTTGTTTATTGGCCCTTACCCTTCAGAGGAATCAGCCAACCAAGCAAAATCTTCAGCAGAACAGGGAGATGTTGATGCAAAAAATGAATTAAGCTTAGCCTTGGCTGAATCGAAAGAGGCTAGAGATTCATTTGAGAGAGGGTCTGTAAAAAAAGAAATCCCAAATAAATTAATTGAATTTAGAAAACCAAAAGAATCCATTGAAATTCATAGTAGCCATTTTGATAGGTGTGCTGGAGAAAAAATAAAGGTTTTCGAATTTACGGATTTGATTTTTTACTCTATGAAAGCGCCATTGTCCTGCTTGCTTTCACCACTATCCATAACAAAACCCAAATCAAAATCCAGGGCTGGCGGGAAGTTTGATCAAGATGTAACCGAGAATACACTTGTCGGATTAGATTCATCAGGTAAGGATATTTTGCTTGTATACAGCTCTTCGTTCGATGAGGTTTTCGGGGGTGACGGTCCCATGCTTCCTGCCGCTGAAGGCCTGATAAAGCTTGGTGAAAGCGGGAGGGTTATAATTTTCACAGCACCAAGCACTGATCAGGGAGTTATACGCATAGATCAGGTGTCAGGTGAATATTTTATTGTTAAAGTGGGCATGTCTACTCATGTTCGAACCTACCTTATTTCCACAACATCACTGAAGGCAGAATATCTATCGGATGGATTTATTGAAATGGTTGACCGAGATAAGCTTATTTTTAAAGCGCATGGTCGAAAATCGTACTTTAAGGAGGTTGGGGGTGCATTTTGGTACAACGCAATAATAGACAGAAATGGAAAAATAATAGATATTGATAATGAAGATTTAGACCCTAATTCCCTAAAATACTGTTACGCCAAGAGCGATTTCTTAAAGAAAGCCGATATTGGATTACCTGAATCAGCCCGCGATATTATTTGCGTTTATAGGTAGTCTGGGATAAGCGAAATTTCTTCAATGAATTTGAAGGGTCAAATGTAAAATCCCCAATATAGCCCTTTCTTCAATCAGTCCACGAGATTGAGGATTTTTTTTGAATTTTTTTTCGGGAAATTTGGACCGCCAGTAATGCACACCCATTCACAGTAGACCGGGGCAAGCTCACGCCCCCCCCCTCGGCACCCTCTTAATTCCAGTGTATCAAAAGTGCGTCAATCTTATAGACACTGATAGGCATTTTATGACTCAAATTGACACAGTACGCAACGAGCATCTCCACCTTTCGGGCGGGGGGCAATTTACTCCTATACCTTAATTCCGGTAAATTGAATGTACCCGGTACAGAGTTTGCACCTGAACCCCGATAGGGAAAGAAAGTGTCAATTTTTTGATCGGTGAAAACAATGTTTCGGTCATTCGTAATTTTAGCAGGAGTCGGAACACTACTAATCGGGTGGGCGTGGGACTGAACTTCCCTCCTCCTCTCCCAGCCCCCCTATCAATTTTACTGTGTCAAATCTGTGGCAACCTGTATGGCACTTCTTGGCATTTCTTGACTCAAATTGACACAGTACGCAACGAGCGTCTCCGTAAGTCTAATAAAAATAAAGGTTCCTAACTGGCGTACCTGCTTTGGGAGCAGGGGGTCGGAGGTTCAAATCCTCTCGCCCCGACCAGTAAGATCAATGGGTTACGGTTTACGCCGTAGCCCATTTTTCGTTCTGGGTAACGAGATGGGTAACAAATGGGCTGATTTTGAGGGATATAGGAGGGCTTTTGGATTGGTAGGGATTGGAGAGAATTCTCAAATAGCTCCTCATCAGGGAATATTTCATATTCAATCAGATGAAGAGTGGTCTGGTTCCTCGCTGTGATGATTTATACACAGAGCAATTAAATTGCTTGGGCGACAATCGAAAGTATTTCCATTAATATGGTGAACTTGTAAAAAACGCCTATTAGACTTACTAGATAAATCCAAACCGCACCCTGCTTTTTCACATTTCCAACCACAGCGTTCTTTATATTTAAAACTAATTTTATTCCATTCCTGATGCTCAGTATAGTTTGTCTTTTCGACAAAATCACACAAAGCTTTCTCCTCCTGAGCACTTCCAATGTCACCATCGTTTTGAGCCGATCTAATCCTTTCCAAAGCAGTACTAATTTCTTGCTTAGTCCAACTGTTAAATAACTTTATTACAGCTTTATTATTGCCCAAAGAGATCCAATTCAATTCATCCGCATATCGTTCAATGAGTGCTTCACTCCATGGTAAGGAACTAGTACTGCTTAAACAATGAGCCATATGATCCCAAGCCATATGATCCCAACCCCATTTATCCTCAAAACGCTCAATGAGTGATTTACTCCATGGCAGGGAAGAGTTTGCGAGTAAATTAGGCCAATACCATTTATCCGCAAATCGCTCAATGAGTGCTTCACTCAATGGCAGGGACTCATATCCACTTAAATAAATCCAATCCCATTTATCTTTATACCGCTCAAGTAGTTCTTCACTCCATGGTAAGGACTTATTTTTGCTTAACCCCTCCAAATAATCCCATTTATCTTTATAGCGTTCAATGAGTGCTTCACTCCATGGTAAGGCGCAATTCCAGCTTAAGTTATCCCACCCCCATAGATATTTATATCGCTCAATGAGTGCTTCACTCCATGGTAAGGACTCATTTGGGCTTAATACGTGCCACTTCCATTTATCAGCATAGCGTTCAAGTAGTTCTTCACTCCATGGCAAGGACGCATTGCGGCTTAAGCTATCCCAATCCCATTTATGTGTGTAAAGCCCCCTAAATTAGGACCAGTTACTTTTAGAGTTTTCCTGCTTTGAGTTAGCCATCAAGTACTCTCTGGGTGTTAAATCACCAAGTGAGTCATGAGGCCGTT
>Ga0233439_10005883_pt1 | contig 11149 bp, 13 predicted proteins | sample SI_123_September_6_FD_182713 | JGI IMG/M metagenome (GOLD analysis project Ga0233439, IMG submission 182713) | Seawater microbial communities from Saanich Inlet, British Columbia, Canada - SI_123_September2016_100_MG | ecosystem: Environmental > Aquatic > Marine > Inlet | place: Canada: British... | reverse complement strand
ATTCGGTTAATTTCTCACTGCCAGTGAACCACTGATGTCCTTGACACCACAATCAAGGCGAGAGTGTGCCTGGCGCGTTATTGAAACACGGCGCAATCCCTTGCAATCAGTCAGTGAGCTACGCATCTGCGGGAGCACGGCACGAGCAAGTAGCATTGGACCCACATAATTGGTCTCCAGCACATCTCTGAAGGACTGTTCTGTCAGGTCTTCGAATGCGCCGGCTCGCAGGATGCCGGCGTTATTGACGAGCACATCGATCGCCCCGGCCTCGCCCACCACCGATTCGACAAACCCTGCGAACGACTCGGGCTGCATTACATCCAGCTTGCGGACCTCGACATCCAGGTTCTCCCTGGTAGCAGCTTCAAGCAAGTCTCCTGCCCGATCCGGGTCGCGCATGGTGGCATAAACCTGGTCCCCATTGCGTGCAAAAGCCAGCGCTCCCTCCAGCCCAAAGCCGCTGCTGCATCCTGTAATAACTACGACGGACATATTTTTTCCTCCACGGGTGATATCAGAAGCCAACCTTATCAGGAATTCTGACCTTTCGGTCAACCCGCCGACTGATTGAATTGTCCCCAGAACCAGGGTGCGTATATATGGGTTAATCCAGGTGCTTATGCAGGCGGGCGTCCTGGTCCCGAAAATGGTTAACAAACCAGGTTTCAAGAAACTCTCCAAGCCGCACTTCATCCAACGACTCACTGCGATCAAATTCATCCATGAACTCGCAAATCTCATCTAGCAGGATTTCATGATCATCCTTGTGTTTCCCGTATTCGTCATAGCGGCGGGCCTTCATTATGGTTTCTTCCAGGGCAAAATGGGATGCAATTTTGGCGTAAACCTCCCCCAAAAATTTTTGTACGGTAGCCCTGGCTTCGGCATCGGTATAATGCTGATATAACTCGTTTATCAGTCCGATGAGCTCTTCATGCTCCTGATCTACCGATGGAATTCCAAGTTTGAATTCCTCTTTCCATTGAATCAATGCCATGATATCTACCCCTGTCCGGGCGAAACCGCCGGTCTACAGAAACGTGAAACCTCCTGTTGTAGCGTTAAAATCCACGACAAAGTTCTGCTCTGCCCGCAGGTGAATCTCCTCGCGATGTTCGTAGTCGTAGCCAGTGCTGCGATTACTATCCCGTAACCGTGCAACCAATACGTAACTCCCCTCTTCAACTGGAAAACTCTGAAATACGGTAGATTCACCATCCCCCGAGAATCCGGATGGCGGCAAGCTGTCCTCAAACAGGACCTGCCCGTCGAGCACGACCTCTATGTATAGAGGCACCCGCCCGCGGGGACAACTCTCAGTGCGTCGCATATTTTCCGCCAGTTCAGCCATCTCTTCCAATGTCAGCTTCACACACTCAGATATATGTTTCCCTGCATGACTGAAATTCACCTTGATAAGCGCCATACCCGGTTCAAGATTTTGCCACTGCGGCGTCGTTGAAAAGTACACCACTACACCGGCAAACGCGCCATACAGAACGAACTGCAGTACAAATCGAAATGCTTTAGCCATCGGCAAATCCCTTCTCTTCTGTCACAGGCTTTGCCTGTTGTGCAAGATCGAGTTCCAAAAGGTGTTTCCTGAATTCTTCGGCCTCAGCAGCCAGTCGTTTGGTTTCGGTAATACCACATCGACAAGTTTTTATTCGATCTCGTGGTGTACGATTCCGCAAATACGGATCCCGCGTCCGATTGATACGTTGATCCGTCCATCTCATACCAAGGCGGTAGTGACAATCGATTTCCCGACAGGCAGCAAACAGTATGCCACTGGCATACCGACGGCTGATTATATAGTCCATGAATGGCGGTGGCAGCATTCCGATACAGGGAAGACTGATTACGGCCGCATCACTACGATTCTCGAGAAATGTCACATCGGGGCCGCCATCACAGGTAAACACAAGCATGGTCCCAGGCCCCGTGAGTTTCTCCGCCTGCTCGAGGACCCGACTCTTGAGTTGTTCAAGCGTATGGTCCGGTAACTCTATTCCGGCACTGGCATTACCCGTCCGACGAAATGGTGTTGCGGTGGGACAAGCACCCATGCAGATGCCACAGCTGGTACACACGTTTGGATTAACCACCGCCTGCTGCTCGTAATTGAGCCCGTCGGTTCGCGGAGCCAGATCAACGGCACTGGTAGGACAATCTGAAACGCAGCGACCGCAACCATTGCAATTCTCAAGATTGACCTCGGCAACCTGTTTCTTTTTTGCCGGCGGCAACCAGGGCAGCACTCCCATCAGTATCGTGCCACCAATGATGAACCCCCACAGCATCATGCTCGAATAATGATCACGAAGTGGATATATAAACAGGTAGAACCAGTCGATACCGATCGTCGCGGGAACCTCATCAAGATTAGCCCTGCCCTGGCTTACCGCGGGAGACAGAAACGAAACTGCCAGCAACATCGCAAAGGTGCCGGCAGCTAAACCGATGGGCGGATTGACCTTTGGCTTTGTCTGGCGCTGAATGTGAATCCACATTCCGAACAACAGCAGTAGCGGCGCAGCTATATGTATAAAAATCAGTAAGGTGAAAAATCGGCTGCTGAGAGTGGATTCATTCAGAAAATCCCGTGATATGGGCTTACCGAAGATGCCGAGGGCATCAAACCATTCCGCGGTACCGACGGCGACATACTGTGCCAGCTTATCCCATACCATCCAGTAGCCACTTATGCCGCTGGCATAAATCAGCCAGAGCAGCGCGACACCCGTGACCCACGCAAACCAGCGCTTACCCCGAAAACGATCCATCACAAATTCCCGCAAAACGTGCAGGAATACGACGATGATCATGGCATCTGAGGCATAACGATGCAGGCTGCGCATAACACCGCCGATGTACCATTGCTCGTGTGTCAGGCGCTCAACTGAATCATAGGCATCGAAAATACCCGTATCAAAAAAGATATACAGATAAATGCCGGTAACAACGACAATCCAGTAGAAGAACCAGCCCAGGGCCCCCAACTGTAAAAGTGGGTTCCATTGCGGCGTAAAAGCGGCATCAAAGCCCCTTTCTATATACTCAAACCCAGTTCGAAGCTGCTTACGCACACTGATTTCCTTCGGAACCCCAGACCAGGGGTTTCTTGTTATTGTTGGGCATTAAACTACCAGCTTAAACTATTCATGAAGGCGGACAAGCAAATCATACTTTCTTTTTTATTTCAAAGAGATACGTTTATTCCTGAAGATATCCAGAGGTAACAGATTGTCCTATCCGAAGTTACACTGCAGCTGACTTCACATTTCGCCCGATCCTTCTCAAACCATAGCTACGGCTATGCTTTTTCGAACGATCAACCGAACTACTTTGCCAGCTACAATGCAAATCTCGAATCCTTCATAAATAATTCGGGCTACGCAGACGGATTGGTTTCGTGTTCGCGCCAACTTTTGATAACAAAGAACGCGATAGAAAACAGGCATATCAACCCGACGCCAATGGAAACAAACAGGGAGTAATCAAAATAGTATTTCCCGCTGGAAGGATCGTAGACCGTACAAAATAATTTTATGCCATTCATCCAGTCACTTAATTTTCCTGCATCTGGCTGCTCCCCAAAAACCAGTTCTTTTAACGGTTCAACAATGGCCGGGGGTTCGAAAGACTGTCCATAGACCTGTCGGTATACTTTGCCTTGCGCATCCAGGACGGTTGTCTGCGCCAGGTGATCGAACCCGGACGCCGACGGGGTATAGAAAAAACCCAGATCCCCGGTAATACGCTCTATGTTCTCTGTGTCGCCACTAAGAAAAGTCCAGCCATCGAAATTCACACCGCGCTCGATGGCGAAAAAACGCATCATTTCAGGAGTATCCACCTCAACATCAAAACCGACGGTAACGACTGAAAATGCGTCCTTGCCAACGGCGTCCCTCGCGACATCCACAACCTTGACGAGATTCGCAGTCATCATCGGGCACGTATGGTGACAGCTGGTGAAAATAAAATTGACCAGTAGCGGTTTCCCGAGATATTCCGAAAAGTGAACAGGTTGCCTGTTCTGGTCCAGGAATTCGTACTCACCTGCCTGGCTACCAATGGCTTGTTGGCTTAATTCCAGGGCCCGGGCTTGCTGAGCGCTCAGATCTGCAGCCTGTCCGGTACCGTGGGTTACGCCGTCACCATACCCCGGGAGAGAGAAAGAGAGACAGACGAGAAAAGTAAGCGGTACAACAGATGTTTTCAACGTATCCACACATCGATAATACACGCAAACAACAACAGTGTTAGTTGCAACAATGAAGCATGAAAGTTTTTACGTGCAGACTCGATTCCCGGTTTACGCACCAGTTTATATCCGGTTAGCAGGAAGTAACCGCCCCCAGCGGTCGCCCCTGCAAGATATACCCAGCCCATACCATAGAATATTGGCAGCAGTGAGACGAGTACGAGCACAAGCGTATGTGCAAATATCACCCATGCCGTCACCGATTCACTGGCGACGGCCGGCAGCATCGGTACCCCTGCGTCCCGATACTCCTTTGCGTAGACATAGGCGAGGCTCCAAAAGTGTGGCGGCGTCCACAGGAACAGGACTACGGCCAACAGTATTGGGGCTGGTGTGAGTGTCGGATTGACGGCCGCTGCACCTGCCAGCACCGCAAAGCTTCCGGACAGACCACCGACCACGATATTTAGCCAGGTCCGGCGTTTGAGCCAAACCGTGTATACCACGCCATAGGTAAAGGCACCCAAAAACACAAAGAGACCCGCCACAACGTTCGTCGCGACGCTCGCTGCCAGCACGGAAACCAGCAGCATAATTCCAATAATGCTTAACCAGTAGCTGCCGACCTCAAACTGCCCGGTAACAAACGGGCGATCACGGGTACGTTTCATCCCGGAATCAAGTTCACGTTCAAAATACTGATTGAAGGCCCCCGCGCTGGCTGAAGACGCCAGCACGGCAAGCGCGAACACGATAATCTGCCACGCCCGCAGCCCTGCACCCGGCGCAATGGCAAGGCCAGCGAGGGCGCTAAGCATGATGGCAACGCCAATACGAAGCTTGAATACCGAAACCAGGTTTTTGGTCGTGGGGCTCATGCCGGTCTGTGTCCGTTCGGCCAGGGCCTAGCGTAGAGGCCAGACCTCTGCGAGATACTTCCAGTTAACGAAGTAATAAAGCACGAACACCGTAAAGAAGACCGTAACCAGGGCAACAGTACCGGGTATAGAAACAGACTTGGCACTGCCGTAGGTGGAAGCGGCTACTGTAGGCACTTCGAGAACAGCTTCATCGTCACCGATCTTCCTGCCAAACAATATCGAACCCACCACGACGACAACGTAGATTAGGCCACCCACAGCAGCCAGTATCGCACTTAGGCCGTTCAACCCCAGCATCAGAAATGCGGTGCCCGGGAAGTCAAAACTGAAGGTTGCATCCGCAAACGTGATGTCCCAATGGCGACGGGCCACACCCAGCGTGCCGGCACCCATCATAAAGAATGATATTCCGGCCACGCCAATTCCAAATACGTAGGGCTGTATTTTCGCCAGGGGTTTCAACACCAGTTCACGCCTGAATATTAGTGGCACCAGCAAGTAGGTGACGGCCATAAATGTCAGGGTAGTACCGGCTACAACCGTGGCGTGGAAATGACCCGGCACGTACAGGGTGTTGTGCATAATCAGGTTAATTTGCTCCGCACCCATAACGACGCCTGAAATACCACCGAGGAATCCGAACATAACCAACGACATGAACATACCGGAAAATGCGGGGTTCCCCCACGGGGCTTTTCTGATCCATTCGAACAGTCCCCGGGTATAACCCCGAGCCCGTTGCGCAGCCTCAATTGAACCCGGCACGGTCATACCGTGAATCATGCTCCCCAGGACTGCCAGGTACATCGCATAACTCGTATTGAATATTTTCCATTCAGAGCTTAGCCCGGGCTCGGCAAGCAAGTGATGCGCACTCGCGAGCTGCAGGAACAGGATATACATCAGGAACGCCATACGGCTGACCTTCTCTGAAAGGGTCCTGGCACCGAGAAGCAATGCCGCAATAAGGTACCAAATGGAAACATGTGCAGCGACATTAATCTGCTGGGATGAATGCCCCATGGCCCACCAGATGGTCTTGTACATCAGCGTATCAATATCTCCAATCAGACCCATTGACCAAAGCAAGGTAGGAATCAGGATGATGGCCCCTGATGCAATGGTAAAGACGGCGATGATCGCGGCTGTCGTGGCACCAAATGTGACAAGTGGTACTGACCCTTCGTAGGTCTTTTCCGCGCGCGCAACCACCAGCGTACCGAAAAACACGAAGCAGCCAATCAACGCACCGACCGCAAACAGGATAAATCCAAGGTAAAAATGCGGCGCGGCCTTCATCGGCACATAGGAGGTAAACATGACGCTGGAATTACCTTGCAGGACCGCGATATTGGCCATTACCGCACCTACCAGCATCATTGCAAATCCAGCCCACGCCCACCTCGGAGTGGCAAGTCGCGAGTTCAGCAGGATGGCAGAGGCAAAATAAAGTACCGCGATCTCGAAGAAGATAATCCAGACGATCAATACATCCAGACCATGGCCAGTTAAGGCGAGATAGAACCAATCTGCCGGCAGCAAGTGGACCGCGGGCCATCTTGTCAGCGCGACCAGTAGGCCGAAAAAACCACCCACAGCGAGAAACACCACCGCAACCACAGCGTTCGCCTTTATAAGACGTTCTGCATTAAGGTCAATCTTTAAACCGGTTGAAGGACAAGTTCGAAAATTCGTTGTTGTCGTCATAATATTGTTCCCTATTCGACCACGTACATTTTGCTGAGCATCATGTGGTGACCTATGCCGCAAAATTCGTTACAAAGAATGCCGTATTCACCGGACTGATCTGGCGTTACCGTCACGATCATGTCGTATCCCGGGTGAATCTGCAGATTGACGTTGACCGGCTGCAGTGAAAATCCGTGCTGCCAATCGGTGGATGAGAGATGCAAGCGATATGTCTGGTCTTTCTCGAGTTCCAGTATCGGCCAGAACTGCCATAACCGGGCAATCAGGTAGACGTCGCTCCCTGGGGGCGGATGAACGACGGGAAATCCGGACTCCTCCCGTACCGTGTACTGATCCACCATTTCCGTGGTCTTCTCAATAAAATCTTCAGCAGAAATTCGGTAAGCCTCGTTGGAAAGGTTCTGCTCTCCGGCTCCATGCCAGTAAATCATCATAAAAAACATCACCAGCCCCCAACAGAAGGCGACGATGATCCAGATCAGCTCAACCTTTGCGATTGGCTCCTTCCACCAGATACGTTCACTCGGCGGTGTAATAGACATGATTTCCTCTCTTATTTGGCGATCGGGATGTTGACGATTTCCATTACTCCCCAGATTATGTAGAACACCGTCGGGATAACGACCCCGAGGAACAGGAGAAGGAAGGGGTTGTCCAGCACACGCTGCATCACAGGGATGCGCTCGGACTCGTCTGCTTCTGGAGGGCTGGTCGTGGACTGATCAGGACTATCCGGCATGGTTCGTCTCCCGTGATTTGTGTTGATTATCGAAAGCCGCAAAGTGCGGACCGATGCAACATTTATACTAGCGGGGGGTCGTTCAAGAGAGCATTGATCTCGATCAATTGGGAACCAATACACGGACGATGTAGAAACTGAATGATCCCAGGCCGAGGAGAATGAAGAAAAAAACAAGCTCGCGCCGAGCGAAAGGCTGGCCACGCAGGTGTTCGACCCTACTCAGAATCCAATCAGACCCGAAATAGATCGCAACGCAAGAAAAAATGAATAGTACAGTTTGCATTTGGGTTTCCGCGAGCGCGTTCACTCATGAGCGCAGTATCAGGAAGGAGAAGCATAGTTCGGACTGGAAAAATCCGCTTGATCCAGGTCAACCTCCCGAATTCCATAAGGCAGGTGTTTACGTATCCCTTATTGATCTGGGTCAATCTACTCCTGCGTGAAATAGGGCACGCTACGGACAGGTGTAGTGAGTTACGTGCGGTAATCAATGAAAACTATAAAGGGCACCAGCCTTGTCACCCTGGCCATCGTCGCAATGGCCCCAATATCTGTACTTAATGCGGCGAGCAGTAAACCGACAGATCAATCTCTCGAGATCGAGGAAATTCTCGTGGTGGGCGCGCGTCTTTCCAGGCCTATACAAGATGTAGTCGGCAGCGTCGATGTCATCGAACGTGACCAGCTGCTGCAGTCATTGAGCTTCAGGATGTCCGATCTCGTGCGGTATACACCCGGCGTTAGCGTCGGAGTCGCCGACACCCGGTTCGGAGAATCAGATTTTACGATCAGGGGTTTGACGGGTAATCGCGTACTCACCCTGGTGGACGGCATCCCGCAGCCAGACCAGTTTAATGTCGGATCTTTCTCGCATGCCGGACAGAACTATTTTTCACCGGATGCAATATCCCGTGTCGAAATCCTGAAGGGACCGGCATCAACCCTGTTCGGTAGTGATGCACTTGGCGGCGTTGTCGCTGTCATCACGCGTGAGCCTGAGGAATTATTGCTCGGCAGCAACACCGGCTCAGAGTTTTCAACCATATATTCCGGCGCCGACGATTCCCTTATGTTGAATGCCTCGCTTGCCGCAAAAAAAGATCGCACTACGGCAATGGCATTGTTGTCACGCCTGGACGGTACCAGTATCTACCACAGTAACACCGATCCCGGCGATCTCCAGGAGCGGACACGAAACAGCGGCCTGTTCAAGGTTAATCACACGAAGTATAGGAAGTATAAAGCGTATTTAATGGAAAAAGAGAGGGGATGAAAAGTCTGGTTGCAGTCTGTTTGCAGCCGAATAGTTAATGTATTGCATCCGATTTATCCTTGAGTCCTTAAAATTCGGTTAATTTCTCACTGCCAGTGAACCACTGATGTCCTTGACACCACAATCAAGGCGAGAGTGTGCCTGGCGCGTTATTGAAACACGGCGCAATCCCTTGCAATCAGTCAGTGAATCAGGGCAAAAGGTCGACCTGAGGTGGGGCGCGACTGTCGGGTAACTGGATCGCATCCTGATATTCCCCCTTATGCTCCAGGTGGTCGAGTATTTGCCTGATCACCTTGGGATCTTCGATGCAGGCGATGACCTTCATGGTAGCGCCGCAGGTCTGGCAAGTCTTGATATCGATGTTGAACACGCGCTTGAGGCGCTGCGCCCAGGTCATGACGACATGGCGTTCGGCGGGTGTCCGTTCTGTAAGAGCATCGGCAGTATTGGGATTGCGTCCCTTACCCCGGCCGGCCCACCTAATTCAACGTGGAAAACACTACGATATCCCTGAGGCAGACTTGTGGACTGCTGCCGTATCCCTGGAGATATCCGGCGTCACTGAAGGTGGTGAGAGATACATCGGGTTGCCTGGGCATGCTGAGAGATTGGGACCTTGGGCGAGGGACTGCGCCACTGTGTTTGACTGCCACCGTAGGAAGGGAGAGATAGAACAGGGTGGATGCGGGACCCCAGTTAATGACGACTTGCCTGACTTTATGGAGTAATCCATCGCCATCCATACCCACAGATTACCCACAGCAGGAATATATAACTTTAAAACCCAACGATTCCGCCATTCCTGTTATGTACTGCAAACAGACAGTGAATCCTGTAAGCCCCGTATAACAGGGGTAAAGCACTTGTACATCTTACCCAGGTTGTTTCTCGTCATCAGGAGATCACTCGGGCTCGGTTGGTTATTGAGCGTGTCGACAATGCGGACAAAATGACTTTTCGCTGTGAATTGACCGGAGTTGCGGAGCGCTCGCCTGGGCTTGCCCAGGGGTTTGCAGCCAGCATTCGAGAGGTGTGCAAGTTGCGAGGCGAGGTAGAACTCTTTGCACAGGGCGCCTTGCCAAATGACGGCAAGGTCATTGACGATCTGCGGCCTTTGGATTGACGCTTCCAGGCTCCCCAGCTTATATACCTCAATAACGGGTTATCCCTCCCATAGGGTGGGACTAAACGCTGGCGGTGCTTATCTGTACTGGCAACACCTGCGCTTGGTATTCATCCGCCCGCTCCAAAACGGGGTGAAAACTTGTTTGTTGAGGTCGGGCTTCACTACACTAGGGATCCGTCTTTCGAGCAAACCTGGACCAGGTAGTGACTGATACCGATATGTACGACGATGTTTCTCTTTATGCCAACCTGTTTGGTTATCTTGGCTGCCCGCTGAGTGATGACCCGCTGCACGATAAGGCAGACGTAGCCATTCTAGGCGTGCCGTATGATTTAGGCACCTCCGGCCGCGCCGGTACTCGTAGTGGCCCGGGTGCGATCCGTCAGGCCTCTGGCAATCTTCGCTGGGAAGAGGCACGCTGGCCGTGGCCATATGCGCTCGCGGATCACCTTAAGGTGATCGACTGTGGCGATCTTGCTTATGCGCCTGGAGATAGTGCCGGGTTTACCCAGTCCCTCCAGGACCGGGCCACGGATATCTTGCGCTCAGGGAAGACGCTGCTTAGCTTCGGCGGAGATCACTTCATTACTCTGCCGTTGTTGCGGGCGCATCATGCGGTGCATGGAGAGTTAGCCCTGGTTCACTTTGATGCTCATACCGATACCTATGAGCAGGGCTCCGAATTCGATCATGGCACAATGTTTCGACGCGCGCCTAGAGAGGGCTTGATTGATACTGATTGCTCAATACAGGTTGGCATCCGGACAGAATACGAGCCTTCGACGCATGCTTTTGCCGTGCTCGATACTGATTGGGTGCACAATTCTGGGCCAGTAAAGGTTGCGCAGGCAATTCGCGACCGGGTGGCTAAGCGCAAGGTTTATCTGACTTTCGATATCGATTGCCTGGATCCGGCTTTTGCTCCCGGCACCGGCACGCCGGTGGCAGGAGGCCTTTCCAGCAATATGGCGCTGCAGATTTTACGCGGCCTCAAGGGTTTAGATATTGTCGGCATGGATGTAGTCGAGGTGGCGCCGGCCTACGATCAGGCTGAGGTTACCGCGCTCGCCGCAGCAACGCTGGGTTTAGAAATGCTCTATCTGCAGGTCGAAAGATTTTCCTGAGTCCGCAAGGTTTTCGCCGATAAGGTTTTCGACCTGACCCGGAAGTAAAAGGCGCTGCAGCTCGGGGCCAGAGGTTT
>Ga0233439_10005879_pt1 | contig 11153 bp, 10 predicted proteins | sample SI_123_September_6_FD_182713 | JGI IMG/M metagenome (GOLD analysis project Ga0233439, IMG submission 182713) | Seawater microbial communities from Saanich Inlet, British Columbia, Canada - SI_123_September2016_100_MG | ecosystem: Environmental > Aquatic > Marine > Inlet | place: Canada: British... | reverse complement strand
CCAAGATCAAGGAATTCCGGGGCATTGCCACCAGATACGACAAGACAGATACAAGCTATGCCGCTAACCTAAACCTCGTCGCAGCGATCATCGCCGCAAGATAAATGTCCACGGGCCCTAGCATAAAGGGAATGATCTGTTAGGCGGACAAATATTTTTACTCGACGTCGAATTTGCCGCAAACTGGGAAAAATTTGAATTCAATAAAGGATCTCACCCATGCGGGTATTGACGACAGTTCCACAGCACAATTTGCGCAAAATACCAGGCGTTGTGGCCGAGATTGAGGCCAAGGGTTATGACGGCATTACCACGTTGGAGAACCGCCATGACCCCTTCATGCCCCTGGGCGTGGCGGCGGTGAATAGTGAGCGGGTGCAATTGACAACGGGGATCGCCATTGCTTTTCTGCGCAGTCCAATGTCCGTCGCCAATATAGGTTGGGATTTACAGGCCGCATCCAACGGCCGCTTTGTTTTGGGTATCGGCAGCCAGGTAAAAGGCCATAACGAGCGAAGGTTTAGTGCGCCATGGAGCCCGCCTGCGCCACGTTTGAGGGAATACGCCCAGGCCCTGCGTGCAATTTGGAATAACTGGAAGACAGGCGAGGCTCTGAATTTTGAGGGGGAACATTATAAATTCACCCTTATGACACCGAATTTCACGCCCGAGGCAATCACAGCCCCCCCACCGCCGATCACCCTGGCTGCGGTTGGCCCCATTATGATGAAGGTCGCGGGTGAGGAATATGACGGCGTCCGGCTGCATCCGTTCTGTAGTCGCAGATACCTGGAAAACGTTATCGTCCCGCGCCTGGAAAGCGCCATGGCTAATGTGGGGCGACCGCGCGATAAGTTCGAGATTTCAGGCGGCGGCTTCATCGCCACCGGTGCGACTGACGAGGACGTCGCAAAAATGGTCGAATGGGTGCGTATGCGGATCGGCTTCTATGGTTCCACCCGGGCCTATTGGCCGGTTTTGGCGGAGCATGGCCTGGAGGAGCTGGGCATGAAGCTGAACCATATGTCAAAGACCGACCAGTGGGACAAGATGACGGGGGAAGTAGATGACGATCTGGTGCATCTGTTCACCGCAGTGGGCCGACATGACGAAATCGCAGGTGCCATCGAAAAACGCTTTGGCGGCCTGTCAGATACCATGACGGACAGTTCATCATCGGAAATACGCGGCAGCCTGCCGGCGGGCGTAATCCAGGATATCCAACGCATCCCGTCAAAATTCAAGGGCTACGGAAGCTACTAGGCCAACGAATCCAATGATCGCCACATGGCCCTGGATACCCGCGTCAAGCGCGGGTATGACGATTGTAGATTGTTACAGCGGTTCTTTTGCAATTCGTCATTGCCGGACTTGATCCGGCAATCCAGGGTAACTGGCCCATTTGTTTGCAGCGTCTAGTCGGAACCGCTGGCTTCCAGGCCGGGGCGTATTAACGGCTGACGGTCGCTGTCGCGTTCGTACTTGCGGGCCGGATTGTTGATTACATCGGCCAAGGGTGCCGCCTGGAATGAAGCTTGCACCTGACGTTCCGGCGGGGTGCCGTATAATGTGGTGCGCTGAACGGGGCTGCGATCCAGATCACGGATCAAGGCATCCATGGCATGGGGGGGTAGTTCCTGACCATGTTCGGAACCGGCGGCGCGGGTAATGGTTTCATTCATCAAGGTGCCGCCCATGTCGTTGACGCCTGCATTCAAAGCCGCCTTGATGCCGTCCCGGCCCATCTTGACCCAGGATGTCTGAATATTTGTGATGTGCGGATGCAGGGCAAGACGCGCCACGGCATGCATCAACAACGCCTCCCGATAGGTGGGGCCCATGCGGGCGCGGCCTTTTAGATAGATTGGCGCTTCCATATGTACGAACGGCAATGGCACCAATTCCGTGAAACCGCCCGTGCGTTTTTGTAGATCCCGTAATCGCAACATATGACGGGCCCAATGAACGGGCCGGTCAACATGACCGAACATGATCGTTGCCGTGGTGCGGAACCCGACGCCATGGGCAGTCTCCATCACCTCCAACCATTGATCTACCGTCAGCTTGTCTGGGCAGAGCACCCGGCGGACCTCTTCGTCCAAAATTTCCGCCGCCGTGCCGGGCAATGAACCCAGGCCGGCTGCTTTCAACTGGGTCAGAAATTCGGTCAGTGAAATGCCAAGGGTCTCAGCCCCTTGATAGACTTCCAGGGGTGAGAAAGCATGGATATGCATTTTTGGTGCAGCAGCTTTTACCGCGCCCAGAATATCCAGATAAGTCTGGCCGGTATATTCAGGGTGAATGCCGCCCTGCATGCAGACTTCCGTAGCACCTCGATCCCAGGCCTCACCGACCCGACGACCGATTTCATCCAGCGACAAATCATAGGGACGGCCGCGCAGGTTCTCGCTCAACTTGCCTTTGGAAAAGGCACAAAATTGGCATTTGAAATAGCAGATGTTGGTATAATTGATATTCCGCACGACAACGTAGGAGACATCATCTCCATTGACCTTTTGCCGCAGGCTATCAGCTGCTTGAAGGACGGTGGCCACTTCGCCGCCACGGGCGTCGAACAACCGCGTGATCTCGTCCTCATTCAGGTCTTCGCCGTCTGTGGCGCGGGCCAGCAATTTATCAAGCTCCGGCACATGGGGCGAGGCCGTGCTAATCGCCACGGGGGGTGCCATATCAATGCCCGGCGCCCAGGTGTCCGTGCGCGCCAGACCAGCCGCATCAACCCGGTGCAGAACAGCAGGGACAAAGGCCGGATCCAGCCAACGCTCTGCCTGTTGCGCATAATTTGGATAGATCGCCAAACGTTCCACAAGATGCTTGCCCTGGCGGGCCGTATCATCGGCCAGTTGGCGTAAATGCGGCCAGGGTGCCTCCGGGTTCACGTGGTCCGGCGTGACGGGGGAAACACCGCCCCAATCATCAATGCCTGCATCGATCAGGCTGGGGCTGTCGCCGGGGCTAAGATTTGGCGGCGCTTGAATGTGCATTTCAGGGCCAAATATCAGACGCGCCACGGCAATGCTCCAGCGCAACTCGTCTATGGGTGCATCGGGCCAGTCGGCCATGCGGGTATCATCTTTGGCGCGAAAATTTTGCACGATGATTTCCTGGATGTGACCATATTGTTCATGCAGATCACGGATCGCCAATAACGCCTCTACCCGTTCTTCCCGAGTCTCGCCAATGCCGATTAGGATACCCGTCGTAAACGGTATCGCCAGTTTGCCCGCCGCTTCAATCGTGGCCAGGCGCACCTTTGGGTCCTTGTCGGGCGAGCCATGATGACAGGCACCTTTTTCCATCAGGCGCGGTGATATGCTCTCCAGCATGATGCCTTGGGAAATTGACACCTCACGCAGAGAGGCCAATTCGCCCTCATTCATCACGCCTGGGTTCAGGTGCGGGAACAAACCCGTTTCCTCGAACACCAGCAAAGCCATGGCGCGCAAATAATCCAGGGTGGTTTCATAGCCCAATTCGGCCAGTTCTTCGCGCGCCACGCGATAGCGCAATTCCGGCTTATCGCCCAGGGTGAACAGCGCTTCGTTACAGCCGGCTTCGGCACCGGCGCGGGCGATTTCCAGTACTTCATCAGGCATCATGAAGGCCCGCTGTCCACGCCTGGGCGGATGGGCAAAGGTGCAATAATGGCAAACATCGCGGCACAGCTGGGTCAGGGGTATGAAAACTTTACGGGAATAGCTGATCGTGCGACCGTGCCCCTTGTCGCGCAGGCTGGCGGCTTTTTTTTGTAAGCCGGTCAGGTCTGTTGCATGGACAAGCGCCAGGGCCTCGTCTCGGTCGGGGTTCCGCTGGCCCACCCAGGCCGCTATGTTCAACTCAGACGCCATTCCAATTCTACCCCTTAGCCCCTTATCCCTTGAGCACACGGGCCGCGATGCCCGAGGCTTTCAGGTACTGTAAACTGCCGCAATCTCCGGCGCCGACCCTATCCCCGGTACAAAACAGCCGCAGATCAGCGGCTGTGTCAATATCCAAAGCGAAACCGGCCAATTCCAATATGGTCGGCTCCACCCCATGATCCCGCAACATTTGACAATGCCGATTGAAACTATCGGGGCCAAAGGCCGGTTGCAACAGGTCTGGCGGCCACAGGGCCAAGCAATTTGTCCCATCCCGGTCACGTGACGGCACCACGCAGGCGCCTGGTGCCGATATTTGCGCATTGGCAATTTGGCCGACTTCATCAGGCGTAATCAGAGGCACATCGCCGGGCACATGCATCATTGCCGCGATGCCTTCCCCCGCTAATGTCTGGCCTGCCTGGGCTACTGCCGCGCTATAGCCACCTGCCCCTCTTTCGGACATCACCCGCACGCCCTGCCAGCGCGCCTCGTTCAGTACTTTTTCGTCACTACTGATGACCACGACGCCATCCAGGGCACCCAGCGCGTTCAGAACATCGCGCAACATATGTTCCGCCAATTGGCTGCGTTCCTCGGGCGACAGCACATCCGCCAGACGTTGTTTGGGAGAGGAAAACCCCTTGATGGGCACCACCGCCCACATTAGCTGCGACAGCTTTCGGCAAAGGCCAGAACATCACGGGCTAGTTCTTCCCGATCAGCAAGGCTTTGCATCACGGTTTTGCTCACCAATGGCTTGATACCCAGGGCGGCAACCGTATCCGCCTGATCCGCATCACTATGGTCGAGGATAAAACCGTCCAGCAAATCGCCGTAATGTTCCGCCACGGCCAAGGCCGTGGACGGCATGCCCAATTCCGCCATCATCTTCGCTGCCGGGCCCTTGATCGCCATACCCGCGACGATGGGCGAGACAGCAATAATCGGTGCGTCGGCAACTTTCATAGCCTCCCGCACACCCGACAACGACAAAATGGGGTCAATACTGACAAATGGATTAGACGGGGTGATGATAATCGCCTGCAAATCCGCGTCTGCCAGCGTGGCCATGAATTCCCGTTGCGGCTTTGCCGTCGCAATACCGTTGAAATCAAAGCCGGTGACCACCGGTTCACAACGGTCGCGGACAAAATAATGTTGAAAGGCCAAGGCACCATCTGGGGTCTGTACCATGGTCCGCACGGGATCATTGGTCATTGGGACCAGATGAGTGGTAAGGTCCAGGCTGGAAGTAATGGCTCTCGTAAAATCAGACAGGCTATCACCTTTTGCCAAAGCCTGGGTACGCAGCACATGCAAGGCCAGATCACGGTCACCAAGGTTGAACCAATTTTCGCCGCCAAATTCACCTAGCGCTTCCATAAAGCGCCACCCTTCATCGGCCCGGCCCCAGCCCTTCACCTCGTCGTTCAATCCGGCAAGGGCATAGGTGTTCGAATCCAGGTCCGGGCAAATGGTCAGGCCGAGATGTTCGAAATCATCACCGACATTGGCGACCACCAGCAGCCTGTCGCCCAGGTCCAGACGGCTAAGGCCCAAGGCCAGTTTGGCACCACCCACGCCACCAGATAACGCAATGATCTTATGATCGCCCATCAGCGAAACATATCCTGTTCAGCTGGTCTTGGTAACGCATCGGCACCCATATCCGAGTCTGGGAAGCTGACACCACGGATAACCACCACAGGCTGGCCTTCATTGCCCTGCCCCTGCAAGATAGAGGCTGCGGAGGAAAGCTCATCCGCCAGCCCAACTTCGCTGACCATGAGTTCACGGCCATACAGGTCCGGCTCGCCCCGCAGGTCCCATAATGCGGGCAGGCCCGCCGAACCAATCGCCAAACCCGTCGTGCCCTGACGCCAGGCCCGGCCAACGGAATCGTTGATGACGACGGCTACATCAACACCATATCGTTCTCCCAGGGCATGCCGCAACTTACGGCAATCATCATCCGGATCAACGGGTAGCAGCAGAACATGTTCCGAACCATCCGCCTGTTCCACATTGGAGGCATCAATGCCTGCATTGGCCATGACGATGCCCAAACGGTGCGCTACCACCAAAACGCCGGGACGTTTGCCGACAATATCAACGGATTCATCCAGAACCAATTGCACCTGGCGGGGGTCTTTATCCACTTCAACCGCCAATGCTTCCGCCTCAGCCGAGGGGGTAATATCGCGCAGATCAAATATCCGGCCATTGGCCTTGGAGACGATTTTTTGGGCCAGGACCAGGATGTCGCCGGCTTTTAGGGTTTCGTCAGCGCGGACCAAGCCTTGAGAAATCATCTCGACCAGATCATCGCCCGGCTGCACCATCGGCATACCGGGCAAGGCAAACAATTGCATGCGGGAGGTCTTCATCGGGTTCTAGTGCTCACCACTGTTCGCCGAACCCGGTGTCCCGGTAATCCGAATGCCGGCACCAGCGATCTTATAGCGGTTGTTCATGAAAATGAGGGCTGAGGTCAAGGCCTCGGCAACAACGGAATTGTCGATCCGGCCAGCATGCCAGGCCCGCATAGAGGCATCTTCTGCCAAACCAACGACAATTTCCCGTGCCTCGGGATCGTTGCCGCAGACCAGGATATCGCAATCAATATCATGCGCCAGATCCGTCAAATGATCAGCCGCGACATTCTGAAAGGCGGAAACAACCCTAACGCCATCGCCCAGGAAAACCTGCGCGCCTTTGCCCGCGGAACCATGTTCGGGCAAATGTACGGTACGCACTTTCGGCGGCATCAAAGGCACGGTCACATCGACCATAATCTTGCCCTGACAGCCCGGCTTGATGGCTTCCAACATAGGGGCCTGATTGGAAAACGGCACGGTCAATACGATGATTTCCGCCGCCGCCGCCGCCTCACTGTTTTCCAGTCCGCTAACTGTCGCGTCAGGGGCAAGGTCGGCCAGTCGGGCAGCGCCCTTATCGGCACTGTCCTGGGCCCGGGAGCCAATGATGATGCTGTGTCCGGCAGTGGCCCAACGCAGTGCCAAGCCAAAGCCCAGCGCCCCCGTACCGCCGATTACGGCGATGGTATGTTTCGTCTCTGTCATTAAATCTTCCTAAGTTGGATGAGCCCGTTACGTATTGGTTAGCACATCGTCGGTCAGCCAGGCGATATTATCCAGTATCTGATTAATCTCCCGGCCACCGACGGAGAAGACAATCGTTTCTACCCCTTCTTTGGCGAAGCTGCCAATATCATCGCGAATAGCCTCCGCCGTGCCCGTGAAAATCCGCCGCTCCCCTTCAGGACCAACCCGGGCCTTACGGTCGACGGGATAGAACGCCAAATAGGCCCGATGGATCGCGCCGCCATCGCGGCCCAGCTTGTCCGCCTCCTCATTCAGGCGGGCGGAGCCTTTGGCGTAGCGTTCAGGTGTGTCGAGTAGGTGTTGGGGATTATGGTTGGATGGATACCAGCCGTCCCCGACACGGGCGGTACGGCGGATTGCAGCACCGCCTTCGCCGCCGATCCAAATAGGCGGATGGGGTTTCTGCACCGGCTTCGGCTCAAACACCACGTTATCGAATTGTACGTAGTCGCCGCTCATGGCGGGTTTGTCTTCTGTCCACAGGGATTTAAAGGCAGCGATATATTCATCCGTGACCTTACCCCGTTCGCTGAACGGCGGCACGCCCATAGCATCCGCTTCCTCCTGCATCCAACCGGCACCACAGCCAACCGTCAGACGCCCACCGGAAAGCACTTCAACCGTGGCCAGCATCTTGGCTGCCAGCACGGCGGGGCGATACGGCACCACCATGACGGAGGTCAATAACCGGATTCGGTTCGTGGCCGCCGCAATAAAGGATGCAGCGGTGACCAGTTCCAAACACTCCCCCACCGCAGCACCCGGCCAGACACCGTTGTCGCTGTAGGGATAGGCCGAATTGATATCACCAGGGACGACCACATGATCGTTGATACCGATCATATCCAAACCACCGTTTTCTGCCGCCTGGGCCATTGCTGTCAGCCCCGGCGCACGGCCACCCGGTCCCCGGGCCATGATCATCATACCGAATTGCATTGCTGGTACCTATGCCTGTAAAAATTCACACAGTTGGCAGATTAGCAACTCAACGCGACGATTGGTACTAGGCGTAACAGCCTACAACGGATAAATTAGCTGAAATTCGTCTTATTTTGTCATTTGAACGGAAAGGTTAGCGGCATGAAACTCGGATTGGTGATGGGCTTGGGCGAAGGTGGTCGGGTCAATATTGATATGGATCTGATCCGGGAGGCAGAGGATCTGGGTTTTGACTCCGTCTGGTCTTCGGAAGCCTGGGGCTCGGACGCGATTTCAACGGCGTCTTGGGTTTTGGCGCAAACCAGCAAGATCAAGGTTGGCACCGGCATCATTCAAATGTCCGCCCGCACCCCGGCTATGGCGGCGATGACAGCCATGACCCTGCAACATCTGTCCAATGATCGCTTTATCCTTGGCATTGGGCCTTCCGGACCGCAAGTGATCGAAGGCTGGCACGGCATGCCCTATGGCCGGCCCCTGACCCGGACCCGGGAATATATTGAGATCATTCGCAAGATCGAAGCACGGGAAGGACCACTGACCCATGACGGCTATCACTACCAAATCCCAAAAACAGGCGAAGGCACGACTAATCTTGGTAAGCCCCTAAAGGGTATTCTGCATTCGCCCGCGCGTTTGAAAATCATAACAGGCACAATTGCCCCGGCCGGCGTTCGTGTCAGCGCGGAAATCGCCGATGGCATGAACCCGGATCGTTTCGATGTCTTTGAAGATGCGCTGAACGACGGCTTTGCCAAAGCAGGCGGCGGCAAAAGCCTGGATGATTTCGACATCTCGCCCTTCTGCTTCGTTAATCTGGACGATGACGAAGAGGCCGCCCGCATGCCGACACGGTCAAACCTGGCACTCTATGTGGGTGGCATGGGGGCCCGCGACAAGAATTTCTACAACGACTATGCCAAGCGCCTGGGCCATGAGGATGCTGCGGTCGAGATCCAGGATCATTTCCTGGCCGGACGCCGGGCCGAGGCGATGGCAGCGGTACCCGACAGCTTTGTTGATGAAGTATCTCTTACGGGACCGGCAGGCAAGATCACGGAACGTCTGCAGGACTGGAAAGCTGCTTCCAAGCAGAAGAAGGTTAAATCCCTACTGGCACGGGCGAATACCTCTGCTGAAATCCAGGTTCTGGCTAAGGCCGTATTATAGGAGCGCATCTGTCATGGCTATGAAACGCATTTATTCTGACCAGGTGAGTGAACCTCAGGCGGAAACCTGGTCCAACTGCAAGGTTGCCGGTGATTTCATCCAGATTGCGGGCTGTGTTTCAGGCTATGAAAATGATGTCATCGCAGGTGGTGATGATGTCTATGAACAGGCCCGGATCACCTTCACCAAGATCAAGAACCTGGTGGAGGCGGCGGGCGGTGTGATGGATGATCTGATCAAGGTCACGATCTTTGTCACGGACATCACCCGCCGGGAAGAAGTATGGAAAGCCCGGCGGGAGTTTTTCACCGGCGATTTTCCCTGCTCCACCCTGGTCGAAGTCTCCGCCCTGGCCCGACCCGGCCTGGCGGTGGAAGTTGAAGCCCATGGCTTTTTAGGATCGAGTAAATAATATGCAGATCAATGGTATGGCTGCCGTTGTCACGGGCGGCAGTTCAGGCTTGGGTGCGGCAACGTCACGGCATCTGGCCAAGTTGGGTGCCAAGGTCGCCATCCTCGACGTTAATATGGATCAGGCCCGTAGCGTCGCAGCGGAAATTGGCGGCATCGCGGTGGAATGCGATGTCAGATCCGATGAACAGGGCGAGGCAGCGGTCAAGGCCGCCCGCGATGCCCATGGCGCGGCCAGGATTTCCGTCTGTTGCGCCGGTGTCTCTGAATCCCGCCTGATGCTGGATCGGAACGGCCCGGCCCCGTTGGCGGATCATCGCCGTATCGTGGAAATCCACTTGATCGGGACCTATAATATCAACCGCCTTGTAGCTGCCGACATGGCGGATTGCGACCCGGTCGCTGATACGGCTGAGCGCGGCGTTATTATCAATACCGCCTCTATCGCAGGGTATGATGGCCCGCCCGGTGCAATTTCCTATAACGCTGCAAAGGCGGCCATTGCCGCCATGTGCCTGCCCATGGCGCGGGAGTTATCCCGGCATGCCATCCGGGTCATGGCCATTGCACCGGGTATTTTTGAAACGGCCATGGTCGCTGGCTTGCGACAAAACTATGTCGACGAAATGACGGCCGCCATTCCGTTTCCCAAACGGTTTGGCGATCCGTCGGAATATGCCCGGATGGTGGAAACAATCGTCACCACACCGATGCTGAATGGCGAGACCATTCGCATCGATGGCGGTCTGCGTATGCGCTAACGTCCAAACCGTGCCAACAAAAGGCCGGAGCCGACGATCAGCGCCATCCCCAAAAACAGACTCGGGCGCAGCACTTCATCAAACAGCAGCACACCAAACAGGCCCGAAAACAGCAGGGTCGAATATAGGAACGGGGCCACGAAGTTGGCATCGGCCATGGCCATGGCGTGCAGCACCAGGCGTTGACCTGCGATAGCGACCAGACCCATGGCGGCGAATATCAACCATTCCATAGGCTGTGGCGAGACCCAGGCCGGGATGGCCGCCAGCCCACCTAGAATTGCGCCAAATAGGTTGCCGAAGAACAACATGATCAAGGCCCGGTCGCCCAGGCCGGATAGCCATTTTACCGCCGCAATTTCCCCGCCCATACAGACAGCAGCGGCTACGGCAAACAATGAGGCAGCGCCAAATATGCTCGCATCCGGTCCGGCAATCACAATGACGCCCATAAATCCGACCGCAGCTGCCAACCAACGATAGGGCCCGGACCTCTCGCCCAGCAACAGAACCGCAAAGATCATCGCAAATATGGGGGAGCTAAACCCAATGGCCGTGGCGTTGGCCAGGGGAATGACGGCGATGGCCAGAAACATCAATGCAACACCGGCCACGCCGAAACTGGCGCGGAACATATACTTAAAAGGATGCTTGGTGCGCGGCACCACCTTTGCCCCGAATAGAACGGGCAGCAAAAACAGGGTTCCGAAAAAATAGCGCCCAAAAGTCATCTGCAGGGCACCAATTGGCTGGCCCGTATTTGCCAAAAGCAAATATTTCGCCAGGGCATTCATGGTCGCGAACAGGGCGGAGGCGACGACCATATAAAGCGCCGCGCGCCATAAAACCCCTGGCCCCCC
>Ga0233439_10005872_pt1 | contig 11168 bp, 10 predicted proteins | sample SI_123_September_6_FD_182713 | JGI IMG/M metagenome (GOLD analysis project Ga0233439, IMG submission 182713) | Seawater microbial communities from Saanich Inlet, British Columbia, Canada - SI_123_September2016_100_MG | ecosystem: Environmental > Aquatic > Marine > Inlet | place: Canada: British... | reverse complement strand
AAATATCCAAGACCAACATCCTGCTCCGGTGAAATATGCAGGTCAAATCGAACAAAGGCTCAAAATACCTCTCAAACCATTATTTTTAGAGGTGCCCTTGAATATGTTGAGAAAGATTCTAAATTCTCCGGCATGATTGATTGGCGCGAAATCTATGATGCAAACAACAAAGTAACGCGTCTGGAAACGGATGAAAACCAAAATGGCCGAATGGATGTCTTTCAATATTTTTCTGAAAATGGGCAAATTAAACGGGTGGAATACGATACCTCCCATGATGGAAATATTGACCGATGGGAATATTTTGGAGGCGGCGAAATTCTGGAGTCGGTCCACTTCGACACCAACCATGACAAAAATCCTGATCAGTGGCAATATTTTAACAATTCCACACAGTTGATTCGGGTTGAACACGATTCTAACTTTGATAGCAAGGCTGACCGTTGGGAATATTTTGACGAATACGGAAACTTAGAGCGTGTTGATCTGGATAAAGACTATGATGGCAAACTGGATATCATTAAAAGGAAAGAATAGTAACCCTTCATGAAAAATTTCAAATACTCTATTTTTATTTATACCTCTGTTTTTTTTGTTTTTTCATGTGCCCCAAAACCAACCCTGGAAGTTCCAGAACCTTATAAAAAAGGACAACAAGGCTTCCATAAGGTGTGTTCCAATTGCCACGGATCCGATGCAATGGGCAAGCACACCAAGGCTCCCCGCCTCATAGATGAAGAATATCTTATCGACAATTTTTCAGACGACGATATTCGTGAAACAGTTTTGAACGGCACGGATAAAATGCCTCCGCAGAAAAAAAATGTAACCCCGGATGAAATCACAGAGATTATTGAATACCTCCGCTATTCACAAAAAGCCGCAGGCCTTGAACCCGAGGAAGATGATGAAGAAGAGGCAGTCTCTAGCAAAAATAATGACTGATTTCCTCCTCAATCAGCAGGTAGTTGCTTATCATGCTTGATTTTATTCGAAGCACCTTGGAGTCTATAAAACCCGTCTCTTCTCTCAGGTTAAAAACCGCTCAAACCCATCTCGATTCTCTCACCAAGCCGCCTGGAAGCCTTGGCCTTCTTGAGGAATTGGCCAAAAAATATGTCGCCATACGCGACACAGAGCATCCCGCCATTAATAAAAAATCAATTGTTGTATTCGCGGCAGACCATGGGGTAACTGAAGAAGGCATCAGTGCTTACCCGCCTCAAGTCACACCTCAAATGGTTCAGAATTTCCTAAATGGAGGAGCCGCCATAAATGTACTGTCTAAACAGCAGAATGCAGAAATTCTGGTGGTAGATATTGGCGTTAACCATAAATTTGATCCACATCCTGAGTTGCTGGACCGGAAAATTGCCTTTGGAACGCGAAACATGGCTAAAGAACCAGCCATGACCCGGTCTGAAGCCGAAGAGGCCATCACCATTGGAATCCAGATCGCTGTACAACTTGCTGACAAAGGTGTTGACCTTGTTGCAACGGGTGAGATGGGAATTGGCAATACCACAGCCAGTTCAGCAATATTCTCAGTATTAAGCGGGCTTTCTGCAGAGCAAGTTACTGGGCGAGGTACAGGTATAGATGACCAAACTCTGGACAAAAAGATATCTGTGATTCAGCAAGCCATTGCTAAGCAGGCTCCCAACCCAGATGACCCCATAGACATTCTTGCTAAAGTAGGTGGATTCGAGATTGGTGGAATTATGGGTTTGATAATAGGTGCATCTTCAAAAAATATTCCTGTTGTTGTCGATGGATTTATTTCCAGTGCGGCCGCATCCCTGGCCATTAAGCTAAACCCATCGGTAAAAGATTATATATTTTCTTCACACCGTTCGACAGAGCCTGGGCATCAGGTATTTTTCGACCTCCATCAGGCTTCTCCCCTTTTAGATTTAAAAATGCGCTTAGGGGAAGGAACAGGTGCGGTGTTAGCATTTAACCTTATAGAAGCCGGGGTTAAAATATATTCTGAAATGGCTACATTCCAAAGCGCTGGTATCTCCCATAACACCAAAGGCTGATGCGATTAACTTTTCTCAGCATATATTCTGGCCTGTTGCTTCTGACATTTATTTCTCCGGTTTTGGCTTTTGATGATGATTCCAGGGATGATAGCAGTTCACAATCCCTAAATACCTTCTGTGAAAACAACCAGACTTTAAACGATACCTCTTCTATAAAGTCCTCCTGTCAGGGAGATATTGTTAATCTTCAGAGTCAAAATGATACCCTGCTAAAAAATGGCAAAGAAATATCTCGTCATCCCGTTCGGGATTTCAAAGTTAGCAGAAATGGCAAGGTGTATTATCGCACCCAAAATGGTCCCTTTTTGGCAGACGAATCAGGCAGACTAGAGAGTCTTGGTGGAGCAGTGATTATCTATCTGGTTTCCAAGCAGGGTGACATTGTATATTTGAATGATCAAGGAATTGTTTTTAAAAATGGGACGGCCCTTAATCAAAATCGGGGAAGGGTCATCTTTCAAAAAAGAGAAGCCCCTTTCACAGGGCAAAGAATTTTTATTGCTCCCAATCTTGCGGTAACCAAAAATGGTCGAGCCATATACATAAACGATATGGGCCTTCTATTTGTTGACCAGATTGCCATGAGTCCCCACACAGCAAAAGTCCTCAAATTCAAAGTCGATTCGCAGGGGACAGTATTTTATTTGGATGATTTGGGGAGATTATTTAAAAACCGAACAAAGATGAGCCGAAAACCTGTGAAGGTAAAAGAGTTTAAACTTAATGCCCAAAGCCAGATTGCTTATCTTACTGATGGGTCAGCAAGAAATCTATATTTTGAGGATCAGAACCTTTCTGCAGGTTCTCATCGCATCCTGAGTTTCAGCTTCACCGGAACCGGAGAAGTTATATATAATGATGACAAAGGACGAGTATGGAAAATGGGACAGTTAATAAGCAAATAAAGCCTGATAAAATCATGCGGTTTCAATAATTCACCGAACCCAACCATTTCGAAACCCCACAACCCTTCATTGAACAACTTGACAGCGATAAGGTTTTTGGCTAGATTGAGCCCTCCTTTAAAATCTTAACTTATTCTTCTTTATTATAATTTGGAGTTTCAGAATGTCTGATGAAAGCTATATCCAATCTCTTTTTGCAGACCGCCTGGGTGGCAGTCAATTCGGAAAAGATACAAAAATTTATAAATTTGAAAAAATAAAACGAGCAAAACGCGCCGCACTTGATGCCAACCCCGGTAAAACTTTATTCGATATGGGAGTGGGGGAACCAGACGAGATGGCCGACCCCGGTGTGGTAAAAACCCTGCAACGGGAAGCGGAGAAAGCAGAAAATCGTGGCTACACAGATAACGGTATCGAAGAGTTTAAAGTGGCGGCCTGCAAATACATGGAAAACGTTTTTGGCGTAAAAGGACTCGAACCCGGTAAACATGTTAATCATACTATCGGATCTAAGCCTGGTCTGGCAATGGCTCCGGCAATTTTCATCAATCCTGGAGATATCACTTTAATGACCGTTCCCGGTTATCCCGTAATGGGAACCCACACTCAGTATCTGGGTGGTGATGTTGTCAACCTTCCCCTGACCGAAGCCAACAATTTTCTTCCTGACCTTAAAGGAATCGATTCAGCCACCCGGGAAAAGGCAAAAATTTTATATCTGAACTATCCCAACAATCCCACCGGTGCCAAGGCTACTCGCGAGTTTTATGAAGAAGCTATCGAGTTTGCCAAACAAAATAATCTTATTATTATTCAGGATGCGGCCTACGCGGCCCTGACCTATGACGGAAAATCTGAAAGTTTTCTATCTCTACCCGGCGCGCTGGATGTAGGAGTTGAGTTCCATTCTCTATCTAAGGCCTACAATATGACTGGCTGGCGCATTGCTTTTATTGTTGGCAATGAACTTATTGTTAAAGGACTTTCCCATGTGAAGGACAATATCGATTCCGGTCAGTTTGCTGGCATCCAAAAGGCAGGAATTTATGCTCTGGAGCATCCCGAAATTACAGAGAGAATTGTAATTAAGTACAAACGACGATTATCCATGCTGGTAGAAACTCTTAATTCTGTGGGTTTCAATGCAAAAATGCCCGGTGGCTCGTTCTTTCTCTATGTGGGTGCACCAAAAGGAATAAAAGGTGGGCGTAGATTTGCCAATGGTGAAGAGTTCTCCCAGTTTCTGATTACTGAAATGCTAATATCCTCAGTTCCTTGGGATGATGTTGGAAATTACGTTCGATTTTCAGCAACGTTTGCGGCCAATGGTGAAGAGGAAGAAATCCAAATCATGAAAGAAATTAAAACTCGTCTTTCTACTGTGGAATTCGAATTTTAATCGGCCAGCGGCCGATGGCAATATTATGGGGACACTTATGCGACTGTCAGTGGCATGGGGCCAGGCCCCCGTATGCTAGAGTGAGTCCTATGCATGACCTATAAAGCCTTCATCGGAATCGGCTCTAACCTGGGTTCCCCAAAAGAAAATTGTGAGAAAGCCATTGACCTTCTCCATGCATCGCAGGGAATAAAAGTAATTGATCGGTCCAGTCTCTACGAATCAGAACCCGTTGGAAAAATCGAGCAAAACTGGTTCGTCAATACGGTGGTTACCATTAATACTTCACTCACCCCGGATGAATTATTAAATATCGTTCTAAAAATTGAAACAACAATGGGAAGAGAACGGGATGAAAAGTGGGGTCCCCGAATTATCGATTTAGATTTGCTGGCTTACGAGAATAACGTGATCAATTCCGACACTCTCACAATTCCCCATCCAGAAATGACGAAGAGACGTTTTGTCCTTTTACCATTAAGCGAATTAGCTGGAGATTATATACATCCAGAAGAAAATAAAACGATTCTTGACCTTTTAAAAGCACTTCCAGAAACTCCGCAGGTCAACAAAATACATCCAACATTATAAATCGTCTACCTTGATAATTTCCATACGTGCCAAAGCTGCATCGCGCAATTCTTCCCATGGGATTTTTTGTTCATCCCTTTCCAAAAAAGGGATCTTACTGCGGGTAACAGGATTTTTAGGCATGAATACAGAACAACAATCAGGTTGAGGCTCAATGCTGGTTTCATAAGTGCCAATTTCTATCGCCTTATTGATGATGCTCTCTTTATTCATTCCGATTAAAGGTCGAAAAACACTTAATGGGGTAACGCAAGAAACCGCCGCGAGGTTTTCCAAGGTCTGCGAAGCCACTTGCCCCAACGACTCGCCGGTAATCAATGCCATAAAATTATAGCGGTCAGCAATTTCCCCGGCAATGCGATACATCATGCGACGGTAAAGCACGACCCTGTTTTCTTCATTGCAATGGTCGCGAATAGCACTTTGCATATCTTGAAAAGGAACCACAAACAAGGTTCCCCGGGTTTGAAAACGATTGATCTTTTTTGCCAGACTCAATACCTTGTCGTACCCTCCCCTGCCAAGAAAAGGTTGATTGTCAAAAAACACAAAATGGACTCTGCATCCTCTGCATGCCATCATATAGGCAGATACAGGGCTATCTATCCCTCCAGATAGCAGACAAAGAACATTCCCAGAACTTCCTACAGGAAGTCCAGGCAGTCCCGGTTCCCGGTTATCAAAAACCACCGTTTCCAATCGTCCAATCTCAATTTCTAGAATATATTCCGCCTCATTAATATTGACGGTCAGGCCTTTTGAGCTCAATTGCTTCATAATCCGTGAACCCACCTCAAAATTCACTTCCGGCGAAGTTTGGGGAAAAGATTTTGCAGAACGTCGGGTCCTAACACAAAACTTCATCGAACCTGTAGATACTAGTTTAGGTTCAATCCATTGAACGCTTAAGGCGGAGATCGCTTCAAAATCAGGAGCCATTGAAACTCCGATACTGAACGAAGCGATTCCTGGAACGAATTTTAACCGGGCTTTGCATTCAGGCGCGAAACTGGATGGAATGTCTAAAAAGATTCTGCCTCGAGGCGAACGATAAATAATATCATCGGAACAGGAAAGCTCACGCTTAATATTTTTCAGGAGACATTTTTCAAAATACTTCCTGTTTTTTCCCTTCAGTCCGATCTCATCGTAGCGGACCAGGACTGTTTTTCGTTCGGTCATCGATATTAAGCTTTTTGCAAAAAGGTAGGATAAAGGGCCTGGTAGGCTACTCCAAAAGCTTCCAGAAATTGATCAACATCCTCCAGAGTATTATTTTCAGAAAAAGAAATCCGTAAACTACAACGGGCCTGTTCTTCGCTCAACCCTAACCCCATAAGAATTTTGGAAGGTTCTTTAGATTGAGCACTACAGGCGCTACCCAATCCCACAAAAATATTTTTTTGTTCAAGATGGTGCAACACAACTTCTCCTTCAACAGGGGGAAAGGAAAAATTAACCATGCCGGGTGATTGATGTGTCACATTGTTACCAATCAGTGAATTAAAACGAATATTCAATTCAGGCAGTTGCTCTTGTAAAATTTTTAGCCCGTGAACTAAATGGTGACACAGGTTTTCAAGATGTTTTTGAGTTTGCTCAGCGCACACCACGGCATGTTTAACAGCTGTCTCCAATCCCATTATTAGTGGCAATGGGAGGGTGCCGGATCGAACTCCAAATTGCTGTTTGCCTCCATGCATTTGTGGATTCAAAACCAACCTTGAATCATAAATTAGCAAACCAATCCCTTTCGGCCCATGAATTTTATGACCTGAGATTGAATAGCCTGCAAGCCCTTTCCACATATCAGGGTTCAGCACAATTTTTCCAATTGCCTGGACTCCATCCAAAAATAGCTTAGTCTGCGGAGATTCCTTTTCTAAGGCAGAAATAACTTGTAAAGGATCATTCACCGTGCCCAACTCATTATTCACATGAGAAAGGCAGAGAAGCTTCACACGATTCTCTTTTATAGTGACAATCGAATTTAAATCCAATCGGCCCTCCACTTGAAAAGACAGCAAAGAAAGCGGATCGTTGCCAAACTGTTTAAAAAAAGCAAGGCTCTCGGTAACACTTGGGTGTTCCAGTCCAAGAAAAGCAGTTTTTTTGTCTGGAAAACATAACCCCTTTATAAAAAGATTATTGGACTCCGTTCCACCACTGGTAAATAGAATACGATGCGATGAAGGTATTTGGAGGTGTTCAGCAATGGATTCAGTCGATTTTTCTATAAGGCGTTTCGCGTCCAGACCTATTCGATAGGGCGTTCCACTATTCGCAAAATACTTCTGCATCGCTTCTTGAATCCGCTCTGCAACCTCCCGATTCATCGGTGTGGTCGCGGCATTATCGAGATAAACCATTCGTCCTCACACTTTAAGGTACATAGGGGTCCAGTAGTTTTTGTTCCATTCCCAATTGATCTAAAATTCGAGCGACCACAAAATCCACAAGTGACTCGAAACTATTTTGCCCCTGATAAAATCCTGGAGACGCTGGGAGAATCAAAGCTCCAGCCTGATCCAGAGCTAAAAGATTTTTCAAATGAATGGTGCTAAAAGGAGTTTCACGCGGAACAAGTATCAATTTTCTTTTTTCCTTTAACATGACATCTGCAACGCGTTCTATCAAGGTCCCTGATACCCCGGCGGTTATCCTTCCCAGCGTTCCCATACTGGCAGGCACCACCACCATTGCATCAACATTAAAAGAACCGCTTGCGATAGAGCTATTCATGCGCGAAGTTTTATGCAAAGTCACCTGGTCACCTGAAAAATAGGCGGGTGAAAGACCTAACTCTAACTTCAACAATTCCGTTCCCCGATCGGAGATAATCACATGAATCTCTGCCTGAGTTTTAAGACAATCAAAAAGGCGCTTGGCATAACAAACTCCGCTTGCTCCAGTGATTGCCAGTACAATTCGTTTCATCTAATTAAAGTCAAATAGGTCATCAATCTCAGCCAGAACTTTTTCATGAATATCTGATATCGAACCAACACTCTCAATAAATCTTATGTTTGGCCCATTAAAGCCTTTAAATATTTGCTGAACCTTATTTAAATAATCCAGGTTTTCAAACGCACTTTTTTGATCTCGGGATGATTCAATTCTCTCCAAACAAGCTTCAGCAGAGTTCAAGAAAATCAAAACCCGATCAGGAATCGGAGCAAACTTTTCATTATCCAATCGGATTTGATTCGGGTCCAGTCCCAAAGCTCCCTGGTACGCGGCAGTCGAAAAATAATATCGATCCATGATCACCACCTTATTTTTCTGCAACGCTGGCAGAATATTGGTTTCAATATCCTCCTTCCGGTCATTGACAAACCAGCTTAACTCCTCCTGCGGACTAATATCCTGCCGGCCTTCACTGAGAAGTCTGCGAATTTTCATCCCCCATGTGCCGCGGGTAGGTTCTGCTAAAGCTATATTTGGTACCTGCTTTTCACTTAATGAATTTGCCAACAGACTGCATTGAGTGCTCTTACCTGTCCCATCTATTCCCTCAAAAACAATTAAAACTCCCCGTGCAAGCTTCAAAGCTCCCCTTCCTGAAAATTGTTAAACAATCCCAGTCTATAAAATTTGAGCGGAATTTACGAATTAATTAAAAAATCAAAAAAAGCGTAATGTAATTTAACTCAGGCAGGTTTACAAGCTTTAAAGGAGGGTAAAAGAAAATAGATGGAATCCTCGCGATACTAACTATCACACTAAATTCGCAAGGATTCCGAGGGAATTAAATAATTTTGTTACCTTCAATATTTAAACTGACCTACAAGGACTTGTAAGTCTGCGGCCATCTTTGCCAACTCGTTCGCCGCCCCCTGGTTCTGAAGAATTCCTTGAGAGGTGTCCTTAGCGGCCTGGGCCACACCGCTAATATTCTCAGTAATTTCATTAGTTCCCTGGGCGGCCTCTCCCACATTACGGCCGATCTCCGCCGTAGTTGCCGTCTGCTCTTCAACAGCGCTGGCAATCGTATTGGAAATATCATTAATCTGGTTAATGATCATGCTTATTTCCCCTATCGCATCCACAGCACTACCCGTATCAGTTTGGATGGCCTGGATCTTTGAACTTATCTCATCCGTAGCTTTAGCCGTTTGATTCGCCAACTCTTTCACTTCATTAGCGACTACCGCAAAACCCTTACCCGCTTCACCAGCCCTCGCCGCTTCAATCGTGGCATTTAATGCCAAAAGGTTGGTTTGTTCAGCAATCGAAGTAATGACCTTAACCACCTGACCCACCTCAGCACTGCTATCCCCTAATTTTGTTATGGTCGCGTTGGCATTGTCAGCAACCTGAACCGCGGACGAAGCCACTTTTGCCGCCTCATTAGCATTTTGAGCGATCTCTCTAATACTTGTCTCCATTTCTTCCGCTCCGGTGGCAACGGTTTGTACGTTCCTGGTAACCTCCTTGGAAGCCGCCGTAACCACATTAGCCTGGGCAGAAGTTTCTTCGGCCGTACCCGCCATTTCCTGGCTGACCGAGGTCATTTCCTCTGAAGAAGAGGCTAAAGTTTGCGCCGTGGTGGCCATTTTTTTAATATTTCCTCTGAGGTTCTCAAAAAAGGCCTTTAACCCTGCCCCCATTTGCCCAATAGCATCTGTTCCATTAACCGTAATCTCCTGAGTAAGATCTCCTCCAGCGGCGGCAGTGACAACTCCAAGCATACTATCAACGTTATCCTGAAGTTCCTTGGCCACTTTTCTTTCTTGTGCCTGTCTTTCTAGAACCTCTTTCTTCTCACGCTCTTGCCTTTCCTGCAAGTCATGCGCCTCTTGGCGTTCTTTTTCCTGTTGCTCAATGGCCTGCTGTCTTTCTCTTTCTTCGGATATCTTCTTCTCTTCCAATTCCCTTGTCATTTGTTGAAAGGCAACCGCCAAATCTCCTTTCAGATCATATTTTCCGTCCAATTTACCCGCCGCGATATCTTCAGCCTGCCTCGCAATTTGTTGCATGGAGTCGGTCATATTGTTATAAGCAATCGCCAACTGGCTAATTTCATCGGTAGATTCTACAGCTAAATTATCCTGTTTTAAATCCCCTTCAGCTATGGCTCTCATGGAAACCATAAGGACTCGAAGTCTTCTCGCAATACTTCGCGAAAAGATAATGGAACATATGGATCCAAAAGCAATAGCCACTACAATTAAAACAAGGGAAACACTTCGAATAGCGGCGTTAGCATCCACAACTCTTTTACCCGCCTCATTAACACTGATTTTTGCCTTTTTGAGTAGTTTATTCAGCTCTCCATCAATTGTCAGAGCCTCACTACGACCATCTGAAACCATCGAATTTCCCAGAACCCGATTCTCATCAATATAAGCGTCAACAGATGACAATAATTTTTCCGAATAAATTTCAATCTTAGGTTGGATTTTTTCAACCAGCTTAGGATCCGTTTTCTTAAAATCCGCCAAAATTTTATCCAGTTTCGCCTTTTGCGCCATAGCATTGTCTTCAGCTTCATTCTGCCAACTTACCGCAAGATCTGTCAGCCAATAACGTAGTTCGGAAAAAGTACTGGAGGCAGTGCTCACTGCCTCCAGCCTTTTCATGGATTCTTGTTGGACCTGAATCACATCATTCGCTTTTCCCAACTCATTAAAAACATAAAGCAAGGACCCAGCCAATAAAAGGAGGATTAAACCATTAAGAAGTATAATTTTCGCTCCAATATTCAAGTTAAGTCCTTTCATTGCACTGTGCTCCCTAAAAGTTAGTTATAGATAACAAAGCTGATTGCGCCACCCAGCTCTCCCAGTTTTCCGCCTTCTTTTTTACCACCGGTAATATCCTTTTCACCTTTGGGCTCACCGTGACAATTCAAGCAGGCTTTTTTGTAATATTCTGGGAGAATGAGTCGAAATGCACCCTTGCCCTTATGCTTGGCATCAGCTGTGAAAACTTTATTCTTTTCATAAGAAGCACTCTTGAATTTATTTTCAATAACATCCGCTTCCCATTTATCGGGACGGTTAGCCCGGTTGCGAACATAGCTTTTAGGTGCCGTTAACTTTATGTATGCTTTGCCACCAATATTTTTATTGAAACCATCGCCCATCTGTTTTGCAAATATAGCCGGCAAAAATCCTTTTAAACCTTTACCCTTTTCATTGATCAATGCCTGGGCATTGTTCATGACATCCTTGATAGCATCTAGCAACGCTGTCTGAGTTTGTCCTTTCAGAGATCCGGCAT
>Ga0233439_10005867_pt1 | contig 11174 bp, 12 predicted proteins | sample SI_123_September_6_FD_182713 | JGI IMG/M metagenome (GOLD analysis project Ga0233439, IMG submission 182713) | Seawater microbial communities from Saanich Inlet, British Columbia, Canada - SI_123_September2016_100_MG | ecosystem: Environmental > Aquatic > Marine > Inlet | place: Canada: British... | reverse complement strand
AATTATGGCAAGAGCAAGTAACTCAAGCAGTAAATCAAAAACTGTTGTAAATATTGTAAATATTAATGATGTATTAATAGGTATTATAGTTATCTTAGTGGTCTGTGTGATTATTAAAGAATGTAAAAATAATAAACAGGCTAGAATAGAAGCATTTTATAAAGCAGAAGCAGAAGCACCATCAGACCAAGCACCATCAGACCAAGCACCATCAGACCAAGCACCATCAGACCAAGCACCAGCAGACCCAGAGTCAGGGGAAAATGAACAAGAACAGTGCATAGGTAACATATGTTGGGGTCAGAAAGGGCGTAGTCGTATACTAATCGTGTGTTATATTATGTTATCGATATTGGGTGCTATTTTATTATACTTGGTTTATCACAAAGTCAGAAACTATTATAGGGTAAAAGATGGGAAGGACCCAATCCCATTCCGTATATGGAGACCAACAGGTAAGTAATAATAGTAGTTATATATAAGGATATGCATACTCCAATTACCCAAACAGGTAATATAATTGTTAATGGTATTCACGCCTCCTGTTATGCTTATACCAAATCGCATCAAATAGACCATAGTATATTTAATCATATCCTTAATATGACCCCAAAACATTTAAAAATAAAAACATCAGAACCAGGAGAGTTACATCCTATTTATAAATTAGCATTGACTTTGCCAGTATGTTGCTAAAAGTGTCTTTTTTAAACTTTTTTTTATATAATTAAATATAATTAAAATTATATGAATATATATAAATATAATCACTATGCCAAAAAGTGTTAAAAAATATATAATAGAAGATGATGTTTATGAATATAATAAAACAAATATAGAGAAATTCCTTGATATAGAAATGTCTAAAACAACAAGAAACGTCATAATCGGTTGTGTGGTTTTTGTGGGTTTAGTGATTTTTTGCGTTTCTTATTTTAAGTACTGTGATAAGAATAACACATGCTCTGACATTTCTGGTATTTTCGAGTTTCTTTGGATAGGTATAAAAGCTTTTATTATTGGGATTGGTAGTTTTTAGGATAATTCACGGACATAAAAAATTTAAAAAATATGAAATAAGAAGTAAAAAGAAAGAAATAAAAAGTAATGATAGAATCAATAATAACAAACAGCAGTTCTACGAAAATAGACTTTGAAATCACAAACCAAGGGTCTGGCAATAAATCAATATTTAATATTGTTATTAGCGACTATGATTATGATAACGATAACGATAACAATAACGATAATGATAACGATAAAGATAATGATACTACCAAAAAAAAAACAGAAAGAAGATGAAATACGACCAAAGTTGCGAAATATTGATACTTTAATTATGTCTGGTGGATTTATGTCAGTTTATTCCTATCTAGGATTTCTTAAATATATTTTAGAAGAAGAACAAGAATTCAATAGAAAACAAATCAACACATATATTACCAGTTCTGCAGGGTGTATAATGTCTATTATGATGTTGCTAGATTATTCATTTGAAGAGATTCAATACGTAGCCTATAAACATAAATTTGTAGATTATGAAAACTTTGATTATATAAATGTGCTAGATTTCAATACTAATTTTGGCCTAGACACAGGTGAGAAGATGGAATATTATATTAAAAATCTCCTTTCTTATAAAATAAAAAACCCATATATTACATTTGAAAAACTACATGAAATCACATCTAAAACTTTGGTAATATGTGGAACTAATATTGATAAAGACCGTCAATTTGAGTGTTTTTCACACATTACAACACCTAAAATGCCTGTTTGGCTGGCTGTTAGGATCAGTTGCTCATTCCCCCTTCTTTTTAATATTGTAAATTATAATAATTGTTCTTATGTCGATGGAGGTGTATCTAGTCATTGTCCCATTGAAGCATATAACGACGTATTTAATAAAAAGATTGAAGATAATTTAGATACTATATTAATACTTGTTTCTCATAAATTAGAGCATAAAAATAGTGATAGAAAAAATAATAAAATAAGTAAAAATCAATACAACTATTTATCATATGTGTTTAAAATAATTGATTCTTTTAAATTTAAAGATAATCACAAACTACTAGACTTTAAAAATAATGTGCTAGAACTGTTCCCTCCATCCAAACAATCATCCGCAATGCCTAATGGTATATCTTATAAAGAAGCTGTAACGGATGAGGATATTGATACATTTATAAATCACGGCTATGATTTAACTAAAACATTTTTTGATTAGTATCTTATTTAGTATTTTATTTAGCATTATTATTAACAAATTTTTTGAGCCCTGCCACTGTTCTTTCATCATTGTGTTCTGATATTTCATTACCTTGAGCGTCACATAATTTAAGAGTTGGATAACTTTCTATTCCGTAATTTTTAATTTTATCTTTTTCTTCCGATGAACATTCTATACATACAATTTGTTTTCCATTAACAGTTTTACCGTTCATATGGTTTTTAAATTTATTCCATTCTGGCTTGAATTTAGTGCAGTATCCACACCAAGTTGCGTGAAAGAAAACAACCGCACATTTCCCTGGTCCTGGAACAATTTTCCCTGAATTATTATCAAACCCCTCTAGTTCCCCTGCATTAAAATATAATTTATCCCTATCTGAGTTATAACCCATAGAAAGACCATAAACATCCTCATCATATCCCACACCAGCCATAGCACCATATTTACCTTTATAACTTACATTACCTTTGGCATAAACTTCGTCATCTTCTCCCCCAACCTGAAGACCAACTCTGGCACCTGCTTGCTGATTACCAACAACCATTTCACCGTCGAGTCCTAATCTTGTGTTGTTGTTTAATCCTACTGAAGCATCCATACCAACATCAACATAATTTGTTGGGTCTTTACTTCTTCTATCATCTAAGAAAATGAAATAAATAACGAGAACCACAATTACAACTAAGAGGAGACTTGTAATATCATCAGAGCCCATATTAAGACCCATAATACTTTTACCTTTGCTCTTGCTCTTTCCCTTACCACTACTGAACATATTTAATAATCCTGATTTCATTTTGACTAATAATTAAATTAATTACTTATACTTTACTTAATATTATAACTACTTTGTGTTTAATCTATAATAAGAAATTATTTTACATTAATTAAAATAAATAAAAAATTTAAATTTAAAATACGAAAAAACAAATTACTCATTTGCAAATCTGACTGTATATGATTGTGCTGTTGCAAAGAATTCTTCATAGTTTGTTTTATATATTTCTGCAGCTCTAACATTTAGGGGGTCATTTGGATTAGGGTCATTCAGAAGTGATGAAATGCTTAGAAGAAGTTTACATACTGTTAGAGCAGGACTCCAACTTTGATTAAGAATATCCAAACAAATATTTCCAAATTTATTAATATTTGGATGGAAAATCTTAGTAACAAATTTAACCTTAGGAGGTTTGAATGGATAATTTTCAGGAAACATAAGTTCTAATTTAAAAATACCATTCTCATAAGGTGTTTTTTCTGGACCAATAATAGTAGCCTCCCAGTTATGGATGTCATCATCAACAGTTCTAGCCGTGCAATTACAGGGTGGGTCTTTTTGAATCTCTGCTAGTTCCTTGTTTAATCTTTTAACACTCATTATATTTTGGTGTTTGTTTTTAGTGTTTGTGTCTCTCTATCTAGTTTAATTATTAGGTGTTTTGTCTTAAATTTTGAATTATTTTAGTTACTTTTTAATTATATTTTTATTTTCTTTTTTTTTAAATTACATTATTTGAAATAAATTGTTGTCTAGTAATAATAAGACTCCCCTAACATTTTAAAATGAAAGCAAGCAGTTCAGACATAAAGACCAGGGATACATTATTAAACATCAAAAATACTAAAAACACTAAAATATCAAATAAGTCACAAGTTAAAAAAGCACCAAATAATGTTACATATAAAAAACAAAAGATACCTAAAAAAATAAAAGAGGAGGTGTGGGTTAAATATTTTAAAAAAACATATGAATCCAAATGTTGTATTAGTTGGTGTTCGAATTACATTAATGTATTTAATTTCCAAGTCGGTCATAATATACCAGAGTCAAAAGGAGGAACAATGACACTAGATAATTTAAAGCCCATTTGTGATAGATGTAACTATAGTATGGGTGCAAATTACACAATAGATGAATGGGATATAAAAGTAATAAACAAAACACCAGAAACAGAACATACTAAACTGTCAGGTATACGTTTAAAAATTAATAGTCTATTATGCGGTATTTCAAGTCTTATGTCTGTGGGTTCTAGCATCTACAACTTTTTTTAATATTTACAATAAGTAGAGTAATATTAAAAATCATATGTTAAATTAGTATGTGATGAAGATACACCGTCATCATTGTCATATGACTGTCTAGGCTTAACGTATTTTTTAAGATTTCTATTTCTAAATAAGGTTTTATCTTTTTTATTATTATCTAATGATTCATCGCCATCATCACTAGTAATAGGAGGTGTAATGACCTCTAGTTTCCCTTTGTATTTTTTGAGAAGTTGTGTATCAGTAAGCTGCCTTTCTTTAACGATTTCATCCCAAACAATAGCCGACCGTGACTGTATATCGCTCCACATTTGATTATCAAAAAAGACAGTTTTAACATCATATACTTTAACACTCCAATAAAATATTTTTTCTAACTTTAACCCTTTTTCGTTCATTTCAACTGTTTTTGTGTTTACCCAAGACATTATAGTATCATAGTCATAGGGGATATTAATATCAAACATGACACCTTCATATTTGTATTCTGCATATTTATCATAATTGTTAGAGAATTTAATTAAAATGCCCTTTTCATCCCCTTTATTATTTAGATTTACCCACGGAATATTGAGGTTATTAATATTCGTAGAATCAAAAATGCTACTATCATTACTATCATTACTATCACCAATACTGTAGTTATCTCCAGAATCATCACCACCATTATATTCAGAAATAGTACTACTATTGTTAGAAGTGCTATTATCAATGTGAGGCTCATCCTCACAGTCATCTGAAAAATCGGAACAGTCAGTATAATTTGTGTTACATGATGCCCTAGATGACTGTTGTAAATGTTCTGTTGCATCTGATAAAGAAATATTATCGCCCTGAAGGTCATATGTGTCATCTAAGAATGCCTCTAAACAATCATAAAAATTATAATTGGTTTCTAGATAATCACATATGGGAAGACCGCATACTTCCTGCTGTGCGTTGATTTGACATTCATATTTGGCAGGTATTTTACTATTAATAACTCTGGAATAGGGGTTTTTAATTTCTATAAGGCGGCCGTGCAATGATACTTGTTCCAGAGTGTAATTCTTTGTTTTATCAAATATATCAGGGAGGAATACTACTCCATCTGGACTCGCACCTATATAAGAATGTGTGCTATGAGGAATACACCCAAACTCAATAATCTTAACGCCGTTTCGCGTTTCATACAAAACTTGTGAAACCTGTTCGAACATAACACCGTGCATAATAGGATTTGAATATCCAAACATTGGCATTTGAATCCCAATCTTCTCAAACTTCAAACCATCCTTATCAAAATTATCCTTCAATACTTTATAAATACTACTGGCTGATATCTTTTCTTGCCTATCCTGGAACCATTCCAGACTTCGCTGAGGATGATTAGGATATGAATGCATTTTCATTACACTAGCATTGACTTCCATAAAATAGTCTTTCATAAATGTAATATATGAATCCACTATTAGCGTAGTAATATTAATAGGTGTATCTGAATTACTAATGTCTATATTATGACAAAGTTCCCTAATCTTATCTATATGACCTACACTTGTTAAATAATATTGTAGGGTTATATTATTACGAATCCTGTATCCATCAAACAACATTATAAGCACATCTTTCAATGTTGTATAATTAGACATTGTTATAACAAGACACTTTACAAGTATCTATGTTGGAAATGATTATCAATTTTATATTATCCACAAACTACTTATATTCTAGCGTATAAATTTAAAATTACAAAATGAATAAACATATTTAAATTAACAATTTAAAAATTAAAAAGTATGGAATATTAATAATCCAAACGTATAAGACGCACCAAAATACTATAAAATCAGTAACACAAGAAATAAACAAAAACAAAAATACAAATACAAATACAAATACAAATACTATGGATGAAATAATAAATGAAAATGAAAGCCACCCCAAAGACTATGGACACTATTTTAATGACAAGGTAGAGGCTAGATTAAAAGGAATTTCTCTTAGTGTAGTTCAGTATTTAGACTTATGTAGGATAAATAGTCATACATATAAATTCAATAAAAAGAAATTATGCAAGAATATGCTTCTTAAAGGGAAATGTGACTACTTTCAACAGGGTAAATGCCATTTCGCACATAGTTTTTTTGAAATAGATAGCAATTTTCAATATGAAATAGTCAAGTTAGGCCTGGAAGCATACTATCATCTTAATGAATATGATTATAAAAAATATAGGGCATCCGGCAAATCTCTTATAAGTTATATTAATAAAATTAAGGAAGAGGAATACAATAATAAAATACTAAACAAACAATTGAAAAACACCAAGTTGGAATATACTTTGCTGACAGTATATGCTCATAAATTATATAAGGAACAGCAGGTATTATGTGATAGTTCGGTTAGATATTCCAATGTTGGAATGAATACTGATGTGTCTAATATTATATACAAATTCAAAAAAGATTTGAATCACATTTTTACCTGTAAAATTTGCTATAAATCTATATTTACTGACATTGACGATACAGATGATGTAAATGAACATTGTGATAGTAGTCATCCAAACCACGATATTTATAGACATAACTTTGGAAACACACGAAATATCGACACTGACAATAACAATAAAAAACAATACACATATGAGAATAATAAATATATAGTCTTATATTGTGGCCATTCTATTTGTCATAATTGCCACATAAACTTGATAAATGAGCATAAATTACTAGAAATTAAATGTCCAATTTGTAGGCGACCGAATGATTTTGCAGTTACAAGACCAAATTATGAATTGAACCAACTAATAAATCAGTCAGTTAATATAATCAAAAATCTAGAAACCCATTTTTTAAATTTAGAAACTAAAACATCTCAACAGGAGAAATCACGCTATTTCACCAAACACTACAATACAACCTTGCTTTTTGACAATGATAAAACATCCACATCAACCACCACATCTGCAAATATAAAAGATAATCAGGTATCACTAGCAAAGGTAAAACTTACTAAAAAGGCACACGAATGTCCTTGGTAGTGTATTATAATACATATTTTAAACAATCACAAAAAATAAATAAAATAAATAAAAACTACAAATTATGATCCACTTCTAGTCTAGTTGGAGAGAATAGCCATTTGCTCTCATTATCATCACTTATATTTTTATGTATTGACGAATTAAACCTTGGTTGCATTGCGTCTATTAGGGGTTCTTGTTCTCTTTGAAATGTATTACAACTTAGGCTATGAGGGTCTTCATTTCGGATTCCATCAGCATTCCAGCAATTTGGTCGGTCTTCGAGAACAACATTTTGAAGTAGTAGTTTTCTGTTTTGTTCTGACTTATAATAGGAGTCTTCTTGTATTGACATAGGAAGAATATCTGTATCGAATTCAATGGGAGTTGGGACTTCTTTCTTTTTTGGTATATATGAGTTGTCTGCTTTTGTAAATTCTAATGTTGAATTATTAACCCCTTTTATTGTATATATGTCTTTGAAATTTTTCTTGCTAGAAATTCTATGATTAAACACTTGGGGATGGTCTTCCATCTGAGGGTCATTCATATCATATTTAAATGCGTTGCCTCTGGTGATATTATTAACCTGAACTTGTTTGTTTCCATTTACATTAAAGTTCATTAAAGTTCTGAGAGTGTAATCTTTATCACGTTCGAACAGAAAGACATCAACAATATAATTCAATTCACCCATCCCAACTTTATTAACAGTTATATTTTCTATGTTTCCTAGATAAAAGTTAGAATTAGATTGGCGATTAATTTCATCAATTAATTGTAGAAGAATCCCATCTAGTTGAGAGATATTTTTCTGAGAATAAGAATAATAAGGTCCCGAATTATCTGTCAAATTATTATATCCATAGTTTTTGTTAGAGGTCTTTAATAAATTAACAAATGATTCTTTCTTATTAACACACATTACATACATTATAAGAATCATAAGAACTATTAAGACTATTTTACCATTTTCGTAATCCATTTTGTTTTTGATGTTTTTGTATTTTGATGTTATTATTTATTTAATAGTAAGATAAATATATTTGGTGTAATTGTAAATTGTAAATTTAAAATTTAAAATGTAAAATTGAAAATATAGAATTAAACTGCAACATATAGATTATTGTAATTGCCAGTTTATATAATTATATTATTTACATACTTTTAACAAAAACTATGGATAAAACCAGAAATATAGAGTGGTATATATTCCTTGTTTATACCCCAACTGTCATAGATTGGTCTAGGAAACATATAAAACTTAAAAATAATATTAACAAACTACTAGTAAGTTTCCAACCCTTGTTCAGTTTAAATTGGTCGGATAGTTATTCACTAGAAAGCATTTCAAGATTCTGTCTAAAAAGCATTGTTACTAAGAAATATCCAAACTTAAAAAACATTGATTATACTACTTTTCCGATTGAAATAGACGATGAATATACTAATATGAAACAAGGCATTGTTTTATATACTGATGCTAATAATATTAAACATCTGAATACACTCCTAGAAAACAACGCCGTCAATGGTAACCCCTTAAAAAACAACTATTATATTTGTGATATTAAAGACTCAATTATTAAAAATAAAAAAATTAATATATTCAAATCCTTACTGAAAGTTAATACATCTATGGATTATAATAAGGGAAACAGTAATAATAATAATAATAATAATAATAATAATAATAATAATAATAATAATAATAATAATAATAATAATAATAATAATAATAATAATAATAATAACTATATAGTTGTTGGTGGAATAAATTACAATATTTGCGATTTATTTAAAAAAATTAAAAACTACAGCCTGTTGTTTGAATTTTGCTGTATGCATAAAAAGTATGATTATTTTAAAAAGTAAGTATTTAAATTGTGTTTTTTAATCTTTTAATGTATTCTCGAATTCAGTGATGTCAAAGTCAATTTCACTTCCCATTTCTGATTGCGAATCTTCAATAACTAGTTTCTCTGGTTGTATTTCTCTTTTTTTTATTATATCAGATATTTTTGTAGATTGTCCACCTTCTTGAACTTTTAAGCTAGAACTATCATCTTGTTCGTTTATAGATTCTTGGCTGTTTGAATTGCCTTTTATTTTTGATGGTGTTTCTAATGATGTTTCTGTATTTTGTGATGTATCTGTATTTTGTGGTGTATCCGTATTTTGTGGTGTATCCGTATTTTGTGTTTTTTGTATTGCTTTGTGTTCGGATATATTTGAATCATCCTTGACTGGTTCGGATTTTTTACATTGTTTTGGACTTGTGTTTGAGTTTGGGCTTGAACTTGGACTTTCTTGTGAAGACGTGTCATCTCTTCTTGCTACTAATCCTTCCATAGTATCTTTTAATTCGAATATTTGTTCCATAAAATTCTTATTTGAACTATCAATGTTTGGGTTATTTGTGTTATTTGCATTACTTAAACTGCTTGCACTATCATTATATTGATAATAAGTCATTACTGAATCTAAAAGTAAGACAACCCAATAATATATTTTAAGCCTACTAAATAGTTCAGGGTTAGTAAATGATAAGAACGCGTGTATTACTAAGTAGCATACTGAACCTACTAGAAGAATAGATAAAAATTTCGGATTCGTTTCAAAGTTTTTGAGTATGGTAGATTTAAGAAACAGATAAAAAAACATATTTATATGAGAGTTTTTTTGATATACCTTCTAGTTGTGGGTTTGTTGTATTTTGTATTGACTATATGTCTGTAATAATTACTTATTTATAACATAAAAAAAGCATAAAATGAACTTAACACCTATCACAAATGTTTAACAACAATACTATTAAAATATGAAAATAAATATAAAATATGAATAAATATATTTACATAGACTATAGGGATAAATACAAAACAAAATGAAAGAAAAGGTAAAATCTAACACTAAACACACAACTACAAAAACTAGTAAACATAAATCAAGCAAAATACACAAATATGAAGAAATATTCACAGAAGATGAATACGAAATCATTTCTAAGAATAATTTAATATCAAATGTTAATATTAACAAAAACAGTAAAGAAACTCTGTTAAGCAGTGGTTTAATATTAAAAAACGTTGGTGGTGTTATTTATTTTTCTTATGACCCACTTGGTTTGTCTAGTATTGAAATATCTGTTAAAATTTTGCACCTCTTTTCAACGTGCTTAACTAATACACTGAAATTACTCTATAAAAAAAATAAAGATGTCGCGCAGATAATAAAAAAAAAATTCAATAGATTTACTGTATTTTTTGATATAGAAACAGACCTTGGAGGTGACATAATGTTTCAAATGAAACTGTTTAGATATTTATTAAATGAAAATGTATTTGTATTTTTTAAAGAACCAGTTAAAAACAAAATAATCAAATATTTTGAATCTCTTATAGAGTTGAGAAATCAAATAGCACACCAAGTATATAAAAAAGATGATTATAAAATCAAAATATTAACAAAGGAAAACTATATTAAATCATATTATAAAAAACACAAAATCAGGAACTACAATTATATCAAATCACATATTGATATGATACAGTATATATTAAAACAGTTTTATGATGTTAAATATGGTGAAGGCTATGACATAAACAAAAAACTTTTTAGAAGGAATTATACTGGGCTTACTAATATGAAACATAATTTGGATAATTTGTGCCTTATAAGAGATAGAAGACATAAAATGCTTACAATGATTAAAAGTAATAAGCAAACACACAAACTTGCGGAAGATACACTGACTTTTTTAAATAAAAAACTGTCTAGTAAAAACAAAAAAACGTCTCAGCAAACTGCTAGAAATATTGTTAATCTTGTAACTTCTCGTTTAACTGATGACAATGTATTTATTAAAGAGTTTAACGGCCA
>Ga0233439_10005862_pt1 | contig 11180 bp, 10 predicted proteins | sample SI_123_September_6_FD_182713 | JGI IMG/M metagenome (GOLD analysis project Ga0233439, IMG submission 182713) | Seawater microbial communities from Saanich Inlet, British Columbia, Canada - SI_123_September2016_100_MG | ecosystem: Environmental > Aquatic > Marine > Inlet | place: Canada: British... | reverse complement strand
CAGGGTGGACAGACCGGCGGCATCGGCACGCCGGATCATATCTTCCGATATGGCTTTGTCCCGTGCGGCATATAGCTGATACCAACCATGATCGGGGGCCAGCATAGCCAGGTCTTCCATTGACGCATTTGACGATCCCGACATCACGAAGGGAATGTTAGCGTCGCGCGCGGCCTCTGCCAGCATCAGGTCCGCGCCGGATCGGAACATTCCCGCTAAACCCGTGGGCGAGATGCCGAAGGGGCTGGCGTAGGTGCGGTCGAACATTGTCGCCGTTTGGTCCCGGACAAAGACGTCCTCCATATAACGGGGCACCAGGGCGATATCGCGAAAAGCCTGCTGGTTGCGATCAAGGCCGATCTCGTCATCCGCGCCACCTTCGATAAAATCGAACATGATTTTCGGCACGCGTTTCTTTGCGGCAAGACGTAGGTCGTCATAGTTTACGGCGTCTTGGATACCCATGTGGTTCCTCAATCTTTCAAAATTTCCTGGCAACCATTTTGACCTGAATGGAGGGCCACGCCAAGAGGAAGAATGTTCACGGCTTCACATCGCCCCTTGATTGATGAACAATAGAGCCTTCTGAATTGGGAGGATGCGAAATGACATTCACGTTGGGTGAAGGCGAACATAAATACCGGGTGGTGGAAGATTGGGCCAAGCTGCCCACTGGTTGGGATTTCCGCGATGTCGCCGGTGTCGGCATCGATAGCAAAGATCAGGTCTATGTCTTCAACCGTGGTCGCCAGCCCATGATGGTCTTCGACCGGGAGGGTAATTTTCTGCGGTCCTGGGGCAGTGATATTTTCAATCGTGCCCATGGCCTGCATATTGGTCCCGACGATGCCTTGTATTGCACGGATGACGGCGATCATACGGTGCGCAAGATCACGCCGGAAGGCAAGGTGCTGCTGGAAATTGGCGTGCCTGGCGAACCGGCCCCTTATGTCAGCGGCGAACCGTTTCATCGCTGTACCCATACGGCCCTGTCGCCGGATAATCACATCTTCGTCTCGGATGGCTATGGCAATGCCCGGGTTCATAAATACACACCCGAAGGCAAACTGGTTATGTCCTGGGGAGAGCCCGGCACCGACCCCGGACAGTTCAACATTGTCCACAACATCGTCGCCGATGACGACGGCTGGATCTATGTCGCGGATCGGGAGAACCATCGCGTCCAGGTGTTTGATACCAATGGCAAGTATGAAACCCAGTGGAATAACCTGCATCGTCCCTGCGGTTTGTTCATGCCGCGCGGCAAATGCCCCAACTGCGTCATCGGCGAATTGGGCCCTGGTGCGCCGGTCAACCGCCATATGCCCAACCTTGGCCCGCGTTTGAGTATCGTTACCAACGAAGGCAAGCTGATCGCGCGCCTGGGTGGCGAGGAGGGCCTGGTCAACAAGCCGGGCCGCTTTATGGCCCCGCATGGCCTGGCCATGGATTCGCACGGTGACATTTATGTCGGTGAGGTTAGCTACACCAACTGGCCGTCGTCATTTGGTGCTGAACCCATGCCGGGATATCTCTCCACCATGAAAAAATTGGAGAAAGTGGCCTAGCCCTTAAACGGTTCCCGCTGATCATACAGGCGGGCGGCATCTTCCATGGTCATGAACACGGCACCCAGATCCGTTAGCTTGTCGATGAATCGTTCCAGCATCAACATGCGATGGCCCCGGCCAATGACGTAGGGGTGGCAGGTGTAGGTGGCGATGCCCCAATCCGTGATGCGGGTCATATAGATGAAATCGTCGACCCAGTTTTCCATGACGCTGTTGGTGTTACGGTGGCCGTCGCGGGCAGCCGTCATCTCGAAATGCGGGTGGTCGTCCTGGGACCAGCTGACCGGTATTTCGATTAACGGCGTTTCGGGGCCGAACACCATGGGCTTTTGCAATTCGATGACATCACCCTGGCGCACACGATAGGGAGAATAGTCATGCCCCATCATGGAACTTTCATAATAAAAGCCCTGCTCCAACAGAAATTCCACGGTATGCGGGCTGAGATCCCACGCGGGTGAGCGATAACCCCTGGCCTTCTGGCCGGTCAGACGCTCGATCACATCGTTGGCGCGGATCATTTCTGATTTTTCCTGCGCTGGCTCCAACAATGCCGGTTGCACATGGGTCCAGCCGTGATGGCCGATTTCGTGTCCGCCATCGACCACCTGGGCGCAGGCGTCGGGGTAGGTCTCGATTGTGAAGCCGGGTACGAACCAGGTGGAGGGGATATTGCGGGCCCGTAGCAGAGACAGAATTCGTCTCGCCCCGACAATGCCGAATTCGCCGCGCGAGATAGGTGTCGGCGTGGTCATCTTGCGCGCGATATGCCCGGACATGACATCGAAATCGAACGTTAAACAAACTATATGCTGTGCCATGGAAAAATTTACCCAATTCTAATGATCGCTTTTTACAATAGTGCGTTCAGATTGGATTGGACGCAATGCACCTCTTTGCCGGAATTACCGCTTTTATCCTTGTCGCGATCTGTTCTTTCGCGCCCGCAGCCTTGTCCGAACAGACGCCCCTGTCTTCTGATGGTCCTTTGACCGCGGCGGAGCGCGCAGCGTTCGTGGCCATGCGGCCGCCCGCGACAAAGGCGTCAAAATTACCTGAAGTACCCTCGCGAAAGGATATGACCCCGAATATGAGCAATGTCTCCGCGGTTCTGGGTTTGCCGTTTATGGGCCGGTTGAAAGAAGGTTACGAAGCCTTCATGTCAGGGGTTGTGGATGGGGCCCTCGCGCTGCTTGATGAGGGTATGAAGGATGCCTGGGGCGATCTGATGCGATTTAGGCTGTCCTTGATCAAGGCGGATTTATTGGTCAGGGCGGACCGTGCCGCCGATGCGGAAATTTACATTCTGAAAACCGCCGCCTTGGAACGGGAATATTGGGATAAGGCTCTGCTCAGTCGTGCGGCGCGTGGTGATGTTCGGGCCAGGTTAGGTGATCGCCCAGCGGCGGAGGGTGATCTGGCCCGCGTCGCTCTGGCGCAGAAAGGTTGGCAACTCGCCACAGAGTTTGATTCCATCCCGGACATTACGGCAATCGCCATGAATACAGAGGCAAAGTTCAGGGCCGCATTGGGGCTCGCATCTCTCTATATCCGAGATGGTCAATACGCCAAAGGCCTCGCTTGGGCAATCGAGTTGGAAAAGCATTTCGTCCGTCTGTTCAAACTGGCGGACCACTATGAATTCGGTCAAATGGTGCCATTAATCCCGGAATTTTATGTTGCCCGAGGTGAAAATCTGGCCTACCTGGGTGCCGGCATTTTGGCTGTGATCGGAGATGCGGCGCAGGCTGAGCTATATTTCGCCGCCGCCGACGGGTTCTTCAAATCCATGCGCTATACCAATGGCCGGGCGGTCACGGCAGTGCTCCGTGCGCGCGCCCTCTATGATGTGGGGCAGAACGATGCGTTTGAGGCGGCGGCGGTGCCAGCGATTACCTTGGCTGTACAGGCGGGCTTAGGCGAACTGGTCTGGCGGTTGGAGGCGTTACGGGGGGAGCGGTTTTTCGAGGCCGGAAAGTTGGCGGAGGCAGAAGCATCTTTGCGTCGGGCCCAAACCGCCGTCGCCTTGGTTAGCGGCGCTCTGGCCAGCGATCAATCAAAATTGCGATTTGGTTTGGGCAAGGAACGCCTGATCCAATTGCTGGCCGCCGTCGATATAGCTCGGGGTCAGCACGGAAAACTGTTCCAGGATATGGAGCAGGGACGCGCCCGTGCCTTCATGGATATGCTGGCAAACCAGACCGTTGCCTCGGGCGATGAGGCTGCCCTGATGGCAGATATTAGGCGTTTGCAACGCGACATTCGCCGCCAGCGCCTGGCCAATGCAACGCCGGGTGCCGGCGAACCGGATGGTCAGACAAGGGAAAAGGCTTTGATGGTGGAATACACCACAATGGTTGGCAAACTGCGTATCGCCAATCGGGAACTGGCGGATACCCTATCCGTGTCGGCGGTGACATTGGCGGACGTCCAGGCGCAGTTGCTGCCGGGGCAGATGCTGGCCTATGGGGTGCCCACATTGCCGGGAGAAAATTTGAGCTGGTTGTTGATAGAGGCAGAGGGGAGCCGGGTGCTCGAGACGCGATCAAGCCAAGAGGAGCTGGGCGAAAGCCTGGAAGAGTTCATCGATGCGGTGACCCAAGGGGCGAATGGCGCGCAGCTGGATATCGCCGCCCAACTGAGGCTGCAAGTGGGGCTTGATCAGTGGGGCAGCCATAGGGGCGTGTTTGTCGTGCCTACAGGGAATTTGTACTTCATGCCTTGGGGCGCATTGAACACGGATTATTTTGTTGCCGTTCTGCCCATGGGGGGGTGGCTGAACCGAGGTAGCGTTCAAAACCCGACGTCGGCAGCAGCGACAATTGTTGGCGATCCGAATTTCTTTGGCCAGTTGCCCCAGTTGCCGGGGGCCCGGGCGGAGGCGACGGCTGTTGCCGGACTATATGAGGCGACGCCAATGTTGGGTGAGGACGCGACCGAGGCAGCCCTGCGTCGGGCAATTGGCGAAGGTATCTCGGTGCTGCATTTGGCCACACATGGCAGCTTTGATGCGGCGGAGCCACTGAATTCTGCAATCGTGTTGACGGGCAATGGCAAGCCGGCACGCCTGACGGCGGCGCGTCTGTTCGAAGCGCCCTTGCGGGCCGGTCTTGTTGTGTTGTCGGCCTGTGAAACCGGCGTAGGGCGGGCCACGGCTGGGGATGATTATCTGGGTCTGACACGCAGCCTTTATCTGGGCGGTGCGCGCACGGTGCTTAACAGCCTGTGGCCTGTGGCCGACAAGGGTACCGATCTTTATATGCGAAAATTTCACGAGGTAGCACGGGCGGGCGACTATGGCGCGGCCTGGTTGGCCGCCCGGAATGCCGCCAGGAAACAAGGCTATCCACCCGCTGTGTATGGTGCCTTCAGCCTAGGTGGTGCGGCAGTACGTTAATCTGCAATACGTTAGCTGGAGGCGTGGCGCGCCAGAAATTGCAGCAGGACCCGGTTGAATTCTGCTTCGCCTTCAATGTTTGACAGATGCCCGGCACCTTCGATGATGGCCAGTTGCGCGTCAGGAATATCCCGCTGCATCTGTTCGCCAATGGCAGGCGGGGTCAGGCGGTCTTCGGCCCCATAGATCAATTGCACTGGAACCGAGATGGTGGAGATATCAACCGCGTGATCATAGCGCATGCTGGCCTCTAAGGTCTTGATATAGCTGTCCTGGTGCAGGGCCTTGATGCTGTCCACCAGGCGTTGGAAATGTTCGGGTGCCGGATTGGTGCTTAGCAGTGTTTTAGCCAAAGGTTCCGCCATTTCGCCCAGACTCTTGCCTGCAATCAATGGCCCTTTGCGCAGATTGATAAATTCTTCGCGTTCTTTTGGCGGCAGGGTTGGTGTGGTGCCGGGGAAGGTATCGCACAACACCATTGTCAGGACCCGTTCGGGATAGCGGAAATACAGATCCTGAGTGATCCGCCCCCCCATGGACAGGCCAACAAAATGTGCCTTGGCAATGCTAAGATGGTCCAGTAATCCCACTACATCATCGGCAAACTGGGCGAAATCTAACGGCCCGTCATAGTCATCGGACAGGCCATAACCACGGGCATCCCAGGCCAGGGCGCAATAGTCCCCGGTGCAGGCCTGCATCTGACTGGTCCAATTGGTTCGGTTGCCGCCGATGCCATGCAGGAATAAGACCGGCTGTCCCATCCCCGCAGCGTCAAAGGCAATACGCGGCGGACCGGGAAAGTATGCTGTCAGCTGTTCCATTTCTTCCTTTTCGCCTTCCGGCTGCGATATAGTCTTTACAATGATGGAGGATAGAAAGATGCAAAGACGCAGTTTTGGCAAGACCGGATTGGATGTTTCCATCCTGGGCTTTGGCGGCGCACCGGTGGGGTTTCTGGAAACGGAGCAGAGGGAGGTTGCCGAAATTCTCAACAATCTTCTGGATCAGGGCGTCAATCTGGTGGATACGGCGGCGGGCTATGACGGCTCTGAAGAGATGATCGGCAAGACCATCAGCCAGCGCCGGAACGACTATATCCTGGTCTCCAAATGCGGTCGGGCCACGGATGGCATCGCGGGCGAAGCCTGGTCCGAAGCCTGTGTCACCAATACACTTGACCGCGCCTTGACGCGGTTAAAGACTGACTATCTGGATGTCATGTTGCTGCATTCCTGTGATCTGGAAACCTTGCAAAAGGGCGAGGCGATTGCCGCTCTGGTCAAGGCGCGGGACGCGGGCAAGATCCGCTTTCTAGGTTACGCCGGGGATAATGAGGCCGCAGCCTATGCCGCCGGGCTGGCGGATGTTTCGGTGATCGAAACGTCCATCAATATTTGCGATCAGGCCAATATCGACAACGTATTGGGCCTGTGCCAACAAAACAACGTGGGCGTTATTGCCAAACGTTCCATCGCCAACGCCGCCTGGAAAGACGTCTCCGAACAGCGGGGCATGTATGTAAATTATGCCGCCACCTATGCTGATCGCTTGGCACAGATGGCCATAACGCCCGCGGACCTTGGTTTTGGCCCCGATGATTGGCCTGAAGTCGCCTTGCGCTTTACATTATTTCAGCCGGGGTTGAGCTGCGCCATTGTCGGCACCACAAAAACCAGCCATGTAGCCACAAATCTGGCGGCGGCAGCCAAAGGACCGTTGCCGGATGCTACCATCGACCAACTGCGGGCAGCGTTTAGCCGGGCCGAAGCTGGCAGTGGTGAAACCTGGCCCGGACAAATGTAGGGGAGCATTTTGCCATGAATACAATAGTCGAGGCCCGGCCCGACACGGTGCATTGGGGCTATTTCGAAGCCGCCCGTCCCGGCGTAGCGGAAATCGCCTCTGGTGACCGGGTCACAATTCGCACCATCTCGGGTGCTGCAAATGTTACGCCGTCAGATGACAGCGCCTTTACAGTGGCGCCTGAACAGCGCGCCATCCACACCGAAGTCACGCGACAGATGCTGCCCGGCCATATCCTAACCGGCCCGGTTGCCGTTAAAGGCGCGCAGCCCGGCATGGTGCTGGAGGTTCGGATCATCGATATCGAACTGGGGGCTGATTGGGGTTGGAACATCATCCGCCCAGGTTCCGGCGCCTTGCCGGACGATTTTAGCGAGGAAAGGCTGTTCCATATTGCCCTCGATAAACAGCGTCAGGTGGGCACCCTGCCCTGGGGGCAGGAAGTACCACTGGCTCCGTTTTTTGGCGTTATGGGCGTGGCACCCAGCCCGGACCGGGGCACGCTGACGTCCATTATTCCCGGCGATTTTGGCGGCAACATGGACCTAAAGGAATTAATCCCCGGCACAATTCTGTATTTGCCGATCTTTGTCGAAGGCGGGCATTTTTCCGTCGGCGACGGTCATGCCGCCCAAGGGGATGGAGAGGTTTGCGTCACGGCCATCGAAACCGGCCTGAACGGCAGCTTTGATTTAATCGTCCGCGACGATATGCATCTGACCATGCCGCGGGCGGAAACGCCCAGCCACCATATCACCATGGGTATTAACCCGGATCTGGATGAAGCCGCCCGCCAGGCCCTGCGCGAGATGATAAAACTGATTTGCGAACGAACGGAGCGTAGCCGGGAGGAAGCCTATACCCTGTGTTCGATCTGCTGCGATTTGCGGGTGACCCAGCTGGTCAACCAGCACAAAGGCGTTCATGCCATGCTGTTGAAAGACCGGCTGACCTAACGGATTTAGGCCAGATTCCGCAAGCGATCCTGGTCATCGGCCATGATGGGGGAGAAATCCCGGGCCGCGTAATATTCCGGCCGCTCGTAGCTTTCGCCCTTATTGCTGATGATGGAAACATTGAGATAAAGGATCACCCGGCGCAATGGCGTGATATTGACGGTGGAGCCATGCACAACCGTCATATCCATCAACAGAACCGAACCCGCCGGTCCCATAATAGGCTCCATGCCGTGCTCATCAGTCAACGAAGCAATGGTTGCGGGCGTTATGTCATAGCGATAGCGGGCGACGGTCTCGTAATCATCGTTGCTGGGATCAATAGCCGCCTCGGATACGATGCCGTGTTTGTGAGAACCGGGAATGCCCAGGACCGGGGCGTTGCATGGATTTATATCATCCAGAAAAACCCCAATCATGATGCCTTTGGGTTCCGGCAGGCCATCGACCCGATGGTAGGTGCCGAAATCCTGATGCCATTTCACGATGGAGCCATCGGTCTGTTTCACGTTGACCCGGCTTTGATGCACAAAGAATTTTTCACCCAGCAGCTGTTCGGCTGCGGCGACCAGGTCAGGATGGCGAACCAGGGCATTAAAACGATCATCGATCAGATGCATGCCATAGACCACATGCGGGGCCCCGTTATTCTCCCGCGCCACTTCGGGTCCATCCCGGTTGGTGACGGCTTCGACAGCAGCATTCAGGACCGCGACCTCGTCCCCATCCAGCATTGAGGGCAGGACAATCCAGCCTTTGTCGCCATATTCCCGAACCTGGCTTTCATTGAGAACTGTCATTATTTGCCTTTCAAACCGTCTTTCAATCCACCGATCCCGGCCGCCAACGCATCCCCCAGCAGGCCCATGTCATAGCTGTAGGTTATCATGCGATAGCCCCGGTTCAGGGCGTCATGGCCCCATTCCGGGTTTGGTGCCAGGGTGGCGGCGGTCTTGCCATGCTTGGCAGCGGTTTCGGCAATCTTGTCCACAGCGCGCTGTAGATCCGGGTGATCGAATTGTCCCGGAATGCCCAAAGACAATGACATATCCGCATGGCCCAGGTGGGCTGCGTCAATGCCATCTACGCCTAAAATTTCGTCAATATTCTCCAACCCCGCCTTGGTTTCAATCAACACGGTGGTAAAGGTACGCTCCATGGCAGCGACGGCCTTTTCCGCCATGTCACCGCCTGTATAGTCATCATGGGCCCCGCCAAAAATGGCACCGCGAATGCCCCTCGGCGGGTAGCGGTTCCAGCGGACCAGCTCGCGGGCTTCCTCGGCACTTTCAACCATTTGATACAGCATGCCAAAGGCACCCACGTCCAACAGGCGGGAGGTGAATTGGTATTCTTTCCCCGGTGGCCGGGCGAAGGGAATGACGCCGGCGCCTGCACAAAGGGCAAATTGGGTTTTCATATCCTCAATCGTGAAACCACTATGTTCCAGATCATAGAAAACGAAATCAGCGCCTGAATTAGCCATGATACGCGGCAGGCCGGGACTGAGGAATTCAAAGATCATAGTGCCGAACAAAGTTTCGCCGGCGGCAAGCCTTGTCTTTACAGGATTGGGACGCATGTAATTGTCTTCCCCTAGTTTGTGCTAAACAACGAATTCCAAGACCGTGTCGAAATCAGGCTGGCGCACGATCACGCGACGGCCATCGTCGATCATCGGTACCGGATTATCCATTCCGGCAACAATATCCCGAATTTTGTTGAGGTTATCGGTTTTGATCACCAAGGCCCCAAAAACGGAACTTCGCCCCGCCATTGCAGAGGCTGCTTCGCCATAACGGGCAGCATAGGCATCCGGCGTCATGACCGTGATCCGTGCGCCCGCAATAGGGACGGCCAGGCTGCCGCCGGTACCCGTGACTTCCGAGTGCAGCAGTTTGGAAAATTTCTCCGCCTCCCCCTCGTGATCCGTGGAAGCGATGACAAATTCCGGCATCGCGAGGGCACCATTGGCGTGGTTTTGCCATTCGGGCCGCCAGACCAGTTCCGGTGTTGCATGTTCGCAATAATAGACCCGGCCACCAGGGAATGTCCCTTGGGCTACGGCGACCGTCCGGAAGGCGGCATCCTTTGCCCCACCTGGCAATTCCACCGGCCGGGTGAAGGCCTTGGGCGGATCGCCGGCCATGCCCAATGACTGCATATGGGCGAACGTGTCATCCACATTCGGGGTCTTAAAGACCAGGCCATTGATGCCGACAGGTGCCTCGGCAATATCCTTGCGCGGGTTTTCCGCCCCGGGGGGAAGGGCAATCAGCTCCATATAATCCGTGCCAAAGATCATCAGATGGTTTATGGAGCCGAGGGAGTGATAGCCCCGATCCGTCAGTGAGAAGCCCAGGTCCGTGAACAGGCCCTGGGCCCGGTCCATATCGAATTGCACGTTGATGACTGTGTGGTCCAGTTGAGCGCGTTCGGGCATATCAGCCTCCCTAGAAAATGTTAGCCAACCAATGTCGCGTAGGTGCCACGGCCGATCGCGACCAGTTGTTCCTGCTCGTTCAGCACATCGATATCCACCACCGTGACGGTTCGCCCCGTGCGGCGCACCGTGGCCACTGCCGTCAGGCTGTCGCCCACGGCGGGTTTCAGATAGTCGATGCGGATGTTGATGGTCGGCACCCCGCCGCCCAACAACATTCCGATGGCGTAGTCTCCCACTGTATCAATGAACGATGCAATAGGCCCGCCGTGAAACTGTTTCGTGCCCGCTACCCGTTCCAGGCTGGGGCTCATGGGCATTTTCACCGCCAATGTGGACGTATCGTAATCCATGGACAAGGCTTCCAGTCCCATGATCGAGATGGCGGGGGAGCCGTCGAATTTTTCCTGAATGTCTTCGAGACTCATACGTTCCGGGCCCGGACGTTCTGTTTTGTCATTCATAACCAAATTCTCCGATGGCTCAGGGCGTCAGCACGACTTTGCCAAAGACCACCCGGTCTTCCAGCAGGCGGAAGGCTTCGTTGACCTCTTCCAGCGGCAATGTTTGATCAATTACCGGCTTTAGCGAACCGTCAGATAACAGATCCAGCAGGGTGGTCAGATCCTCCCGCAGCCAGCCATTGGCACCCAGGATCTTCAACTCGTACGACCAGATAAAACGTAGATCTTCCGCCGGGTCATAGCCCGCCGTCGCACCACAGGTCAGGACTTTACCGCCCCGGTGCAGAACCCGCAGACCCGGCACCCAGGTATCACCGCCGGTGAAATTGACGACCACATCGACGCCATCGTCAAAGCGGCGACGGTGGGGCTTGCCGAACTTGGTCCAGACCGCCTTCATGAAATCTTCTTCGACATAGTTGATCAGATGATCCGCGCCAATACCGGCCAACCGGTCCAGCTTATCCTGGCTCGAGGCGCAGGCGATGACTTCGCAGCCCACGCGCTTGGCCAGTTGCACGGCACAGGTTCCAACCCCGCCCG
>Ga0233439_10005858_pt1 | contig 11186 bp, 15 predicted proteins | sample SI_123_September_6_FD_182713 | JGI IMG/M metagenome (GOLD analysis project Ga0233439, IMG submission 182713) | Seawater microbial communities from Saanich Inlet, British Columbia, Canada - SI_123_September2016_100_MG | ecosystem: Environmental > Aquatic > Marine > Inlet | place: Canada: British... | reverse complement strand
TGCCAGGTCCAATATTCTCTGGTTACTCATTGAGGGGATGATTTCCGGGAGGTGAGCAACCGCAATATATTGTGGGAGGGTTACTTCTGTCTCCCCGACTATGGGACTATAGCCAGGATCGCTCCAATCAGAGTTTAGTGATCTAAGTGTGGTAGCGGTGGTATTGTTTCTTCTGGCAATATTAGCCAGCTTAACATCCTTAGGCTTAGCTATCAAGAACTTAGCCTTTGGCATAGGGGAGTCAAATGATCCTCCGGGGGACTCAGAACCTACTTGGAAGGATGGTTTTTGAGCTAGTTTCGTTGTTACAGTATTTGCATGTGTTCTGCCTCCCCCTAAGTTATAGACCTCACCGGCGATGAGGTTTAGGGCTTCAGTTCTAGAATCTCCTATCCCGATAGATTCAAGTTTGAAGCTTAAACCTTTATAAACAGGGTTGCCCGGCATGGGGATATTGTCGGGGCGGAGAAATACTGCTGCGTTTGCTGGATAAAGGGCGGCGTAGGATAAAGCATCCTTGAGAGTGAACCGGCGACTATCCTCTGTTAGGGGAGTATTAGGGACTACGGTAAAGTCTTCTCCGATTCTTGGATAGTCGATTCCGTAGAGAGTGCATATGTGAATCGCATCCATGACAAATCTATTACGGGGATTCTCATAATAGGTGTTAGTTTGACCTTCCCGAAAAGGTCCTTTTCCTTCAGGTAGATTTGTCCATCCAACGTGGTCGTCTGCGCCTAGGAGAACTGTCTCGCCGTTAGCGTTAGCGGGGGTTGGCTGTAGGAGGGGATAGGCTAAAGGATTCGGGTTGACTATATTTTTCATAAGTTTTAGTTGGTATTATTGTGGATACTGTTTATAAAGAGGTCACCAGTAGGAGTCGTAAAATCTAGTTTCCAAGCTATTGTGTTTTTTTGGTGCATTGCCAGATCAAACATCATTACTGCGAGTTGATTGTATTGAGAAATAGCAGTTGCTGGAAAATCGGGAGAGGGAGAGGTTGGTGCGCCGGGTCCTGTCGCAATATGTGTGTGTATAAGGAGACCGTTCACTAACATAAAATATTGCCCAACAAGTTTTGTCATAATGCCGTTCATATCAACAACTAAATCAACCAACTCTTCCATAGAGACTAAAAGATTCATGCCCTTAACAAGTGGCTGAAGTCCTTCCTCTGCGTTGCCGGCTATCAGGTCAATGCCACCTTGGACACCTATTCTCACCCCCTGCCCGTCGTATGTGTCAGTCCCTGTAACTAACTTTATCCCATCTCTAGCTATAAGGCGTACAGCGTCGGCTTTGATCGCTACTGCCGATTTGCCTATTGCATTGCCAACCATTCCGTCGGTGAGGTTAAAGTTTTTATCAACGTCTGTCTTCTGGCTTATGTATACCCTTGCGGAATCTAGTTCGGGGCTTTTATCTGTATATATAAGTTCATTGTTTTCATTTACTTCCCTTGCAAGAGGTCCTGAAAGGCCAGCAACAAGATCGATAGTAGCGCAGTGAGTGTAACCTGCACCGCCATAACCAGAGTCAGTACCACGAGGGCGATCTCGTCCCATAATAATATAGTGGGCAGGTCCTCTGACCGGAGAGGAGGAAGGTAGGACTGTCTCTGAATCTGTGCTGTTATATTTTGGGGTGGCTTCGGCTAAGTTGCTATTGTATAGTCCACTGTTATGTGTGTCAGAGTTGTTGAGAGATTTAAGAAGGTCCTTGTCTTCCTGGGACATCCCCTCTCTGGTCTGCTTTTTTAATAGAACTGCCATTAGCTAAGCCTCGGGTAGACATAACTAGCCGGTAGTTTTGGATCTCTTATTGTTTCGCCGGCTTTCTCTTTACGGCGCATATCTTTTGTAGATGTCGTCAATACCTCGAAATGAGGTCCGTCAAATAGTTTTCTAAAATTCCCTCCCCAGATAAATCCAAAGGACTTGCCGATTTTCCCTATTTCCTGCCAGCGGCTCATGGGGTAGTTCTCGTCAAACCCTGATTTACCTCGGCTAGGATAATCGTTTTCTACACAGTCAAAAGCAATCCCGAACTGGTGTTTACTACTTTTTGGGTTTCCTCTGGCATTTGTCACAATAGAACCATTTGGGCGGCCCTTGGCATAAAGTTCGTCTTGCCTCTGTATAGTTCTATAAGTCTCAGTTATTCTTAATTTATACCCAAGCTCTTCGGCAGCATTGATAAACTCGGCAACGATCTTTCGAGCTACTGGGTGGAGCTTCTTTATCCTTCTGTTGGTATATCTATCCCAGGTTTTGGGGATCGGACCCTCGTTGAATACATCACCGTTCTCAGAAAATGTTGCTGCGGTATTCACACCAAAATCTGACATTGTGTATATTTTGCTACAATCTACATTTGAGTTTGTCTGTGATTCATTGGTGCCAGGAGAGGCAGAATATGGGCCAGGTCCAGCGGAGTTTGGATTTTGGTCCGGGTCAGCGGGGTCAGGTGGAGTAGAGGAGTTGGGAACTGCCGATGATGGTGCTTCTTCCGGGAGCCTCAGGTCCCCAGGAATCCCAGGATCGTCAGTTGGAGAGTTCAGCAAACGGGGATGATTCTCAGATATAGTAAGATCTTTATTGCTACCTCGAATAGCTCTGCCTGAAAGCGCACGAGTCCGAGCCTTATTTTCTGAAATGCATTCTAAAAGTTTCTGCGCTTTAATGAAGTTTTCAGAAGGCGATCCCGGAGATTGTCCATAGTCGTTCGCCTCCAGCCCCGCTACTTTATCGATGGGTAAAATACCAAGGATAACCCCGTTTCCATATTCCTGGGATATAAACTCTCGATTTTTAAAAGCAACTGTGATAGTATCACCGATGAGGGGTGTCTTACCTCCCAGGTCGTCCTTGGGAACCTCAAACACTGGGTATAAGTTGATTCTGGCATGATCCTCTGCATCTTTGGGCACGGGAAGGTGGTCGTGAATGCCGCTGCCTGACCTTACTCTTGCTCGAAGTCTTATAATATTTGGCGAGAATAAATCAAGCCATCCTGAGGAGTTTTCTATCCTCAAGACCTCTGCTAAATAGCTTTGTTTTGATTTATTATTATCTGACGTTGTCCTAAATTTGTCATAATAAACATCTCTTAAAGTGTCAAGAAAACTATCAGAAGATTTAGATAATCCTCGTTTCTTTTTGACTGCTGTCTGGTCTGATGCTTTGTTTTTGGGGCTTGTCATCTGATTTGTCTTTAGCTCTTTATTACTTCGAATAAGGCAGCTTTGTCGTCATCAGAAAGCCCCATATCCGGCTTTTGTGATTCTTTTTTCTGTACTAGGGTAGCGAGCTTTACGAGTTGTTCGTTGCTTCGTTGTAAAGTCTCTACGAATTTGGCAGCAGTAGCCCCAGAATCAGCATATCTCTCTCTTGCTCCAGACAAGTATTCCTGCAACTCAGTGAGCAGTTGTTCGGTAGTCTGTCTATCGTTCTTAATATTCTCAAGTGCTTGTTCTAAAAGAGAATCTAAATCCTTTTTCATATTTACCCCCAATGTGAGTATAATAAATAGGCTCTCACATGATTTCTCCGCAATCCCACTTGCTCTTAAACATCTTATATCTTGTTCTCATTTTATTGAGACAACTAACTATCTGCTTTGTATTGAGTCCCGTGATCTCACGGAGATATAAATATATTGCCTTCTTATTAAATATCTCAATCTGATCGATATTGTTCATCAGGGTCAAGACAGCAGAAAGAACAAGTTCTTCATTCTCTTTTAGGTTCAGGCGCTTCCAGTGTTCTATCTCTCCTAGAAGGACAACCCAGAACTGTCGCTCCTCAGCCTCTTCTAATATGTTTTTACTTTCACCCCCAAGAATTTCAACCTCACGATACATGTCCTCGTAATTTATTTCTCGGCGATGCTTGATCGATTGTTTCTTTGCCTTATGGGTAAACCAGTTCTTCGTAACAACTGAGAAATAGGAGAACGCTTTTTTACCCTTTGTGTGGTCAAACTTTCCTAAAATAGTTGTTAGCCAGACCTTACAGTCGTCCTTTAGGTGGTTTATATTATCTAAAGAAGTAAACTTATAAGTATAGACAATTTTATCGACCATTTCGTTAAACGCTGGCTGGATATGCTGAACATATAAAACTGTTCTCTCGGCTGTCGATTCCGTGGCGCAATAATCTACGATAGCCTGTTCTGTGACTGATGTAAAATAATGTTTACTTTTGCTTTTAGTTTTCTTCGTCTTGTTCATCTTGTTCCTCCATATTAAACATCCACTCAAGATAGCTGAGTTCTTCTTTCATATCATTAGTATGTTTTAAGAGACCCTTGAGGGTTTCATCTCCGTAAAACATGGGTAACTCATATACTGAGGCTAAGTGCTCCTTATACTTCCGGATTGCTTGAAATAGATCATCACTATTGTTAGATAATATATAGAACCTCTTCAAGAGTTGTATAATATACCAGATGAGGAATACATTGATTGCCATAGAAAAATATGTAATGATTGTAAAAGTCGTCATTTCTTATTTATTCTTTCCTTGAGTTTATTCTTTTCCTCTTGTATCTCACGCTTCAACTCGTCAATAGTTTTGTTTATTACAGACCCGACAGGAGTATCAACAGGAATTATGTTTGTAGAGGTTGTTGTTATCGGAGTATCTAGAAGTTTTTCCAAAGAACTTTTACCACAGTCCTTGCAAACTACCATTTTTTCCTTATAAGGGTGCCTGATCTCTAAGATCATATTACACGCTCTACAAATATAAGAATATTTTGGCATTATTCGGTAATAAACCCTGGCGTTGTATCTTCTTCTGGTTGGTTTGACATATAGAAGGAAGGGGGATTATCAACAAATATTTCATCGTTATCGACCCTAAGCTCCCAATCTGATAGTAAATCTGTGATATCTACTTCCTCTGCTAGGCACTTTTGTAAAGTAACTAGAAGTGCGCCGATGGCCTGTTTAGAAAGTTTCATTTTTTTCTCCTTATTTCGTTCTCTAGAACGTGGTTATAATCTGCTTCATACATCATTTTAGCTAGGGCGTCAAACTTTATTTTAGGATCCCAACCTAATTTTTCTTTTGCCTTTGAGGGATTACCAAGAAGAATAGGCACCTCATGTGGTCGAAATAGCTTCTTATCGAGGACCACCCTCTCGCCTATATCTAATCCAGCCAAGTCAAAGACTCTTTCTAAGAACTCCCTAACGCTATGAGTCTCGCCGGTTGCAATAACATAATCATCAGGAACATCTTGTTGTAGCATTTTCCACATAAGCTCAACGTAGTCGCCGGCAAATCCCCAGTCACGTTTTGCATCTAGATTACCAAGATATAGTTTTTCTTGGATTCCTAGTTTTATCCTGGCGGCAGCGAGGGTGATTTTTCTGGTGACAAATGTTTCTCCTCGGCGAGGCGATTCATGGTTGAACAATATTCCACTAGAGATATGCATCCCATAACTTTGTCTATAGTTTCTCACTAAGTTGTGTGCAAACACTTTTGCACAAGCGTAGGGTGACGCCGGCATCAGAGTAGTATTTTCATCTTGCGGATTTTCTGGATTGTCTCCAAACATTTCTGAGGAAGAAGCTTGGTATATTCTAGCGTTGGGGACGATAGCCTTCGCCGCATTTAGAATTCTTAAAGTCCCCATCGCAATGCCGTCAACTGTGTTCTCGGATATTTCAAATGAGACACGGACATGAGATTGCGCTGCCATATTGTATATCTCGTCTGGCTTGTATTTTAGGAGTAGGTTCCATATGCTGGCAGTATCGTTAAGGTCGTGATATTCTAGAATCATATTTGGGTTGTCAAAAATATGATTTACACGATCTGTGTTTATGAGAGAAGTTCTTCTCTTGAGTCCTATAACCTGATACCCTTTCTCCAATAAAAACTCAGCTAGGTATGATCCGTCCTGTCCGGTTATCCCAGTTATCAATGCTGTTTTATTTATCAAGGTTTGTGTACCATCCATATGTTATTCTAATACCTTCTTCGAAAGTTGTATAGTTAAAATCACCAATTATATTATGAAGTTTATTATTTGAGCCGTCTTTCCTATATTGTCCGTCGTATTTTCCATTATAGGTAAACTTTAATTTCTTTCCGCTTATTTCATTGAGAATGTTACAGGACTCAGATATAGACAAGTTCTCATTAGGAGCAACTATTACTGGCACCTCAGTATTATGAAGCTGTAGAAGTTTGGGGATGACTTGGCACAAATCGTCCACATAAAGATGCTGTCGAAGAGGTTTTCCTGTGCCCCACATTTCTAGTGTATCACCGTGAGAAGCTTTTGCTACTTTTGAGATTAGGGACGAAATGAAATGAGAGGAGTCCGTATCAAAGTGGTCGCCGATACCATATAGATTTGAGGGGCTAAATGTTGAGTAGTTTCGATTGTATTGTTTTCGGTAAGATAGTGCCTGGATATGTGATAGTCTTTTGGAAAAGCCATAACTAATGTTTGTCTCTGCTGGCTTTCCGCTGTAAAGATCATCTTCAGTCATCGGATATTCGTTTGCGGTGTCTGGGAAGGCACAGGTACTAAGTGAAATGAGCATCCGATCAACCCCAGAGAGAGAACCCTGATGAATAAGATTGAGAGACATCATCGAGTTGTTGTATAAAAAGTCAGCAGGATATTCGCTATTCGCCTTTATCCCCCCGACAGTCCCTGCCAAGTGTATGACTGCCTCTGGACTATATTCCTCCAGCATCTCTCTGACCGAGTCTTTATCGAGAAGATCACAGTCCTGTGAAGATAAGTATGTCCACTCTGGCTTGTATTTTTGTAATCTTCTCCCGAGAAAGCCAGATCCGCCAGTTACTAAAACTTGGTTATACATCCATTTTCTCGAAGTAGTTTGCTGTGTTTATCGCCTTATCACATATGAATAAGTCATATGGGGGCTTTCCCAGCCGAAGTTCGTGATGTTTCACGCCCCAAAGCTTTAGTTGTGCAGCCGTTATTTCTTCCCAGTCGATGTTTGTTGTACTACCTCTCGCAGTCCAATAGACGATTGTATGACCCTTGTCATAAAGTGAATTAATTTTATCAATATTCTTCGTGATAGGGAGAGCATCAGGGTAGTGACGCTCTGATTTATAAAAACAGATAGTCTCATCTATATCAACATAGATTAACACTTATTCCCCTAAGATACCAGAAAGTTCAGCAGTATCCGCAAGGGCAGGGATCGTTTTGATAAGATTTCTAGCAAAAGTGTCGTCTACTGAAACGTATTTCTTTGCAAGCTCGAAGTTTTCTTTTATGGCCTCCATTTTACTCTCATAAAGAGCGGGGGTCAAGCTATCTAAAATGCTTATCAACTCTTGTCCGGTGTTGAACTGTAAAATACCGTCCGTATTAAAGTATTCTCCGATGTTTGGGCAACCCCAGAAAATTGGAATAGTACCATAACGGAATACATCAACAAGCGTTTCCGTAAAGTAGTTATTTTCCTTTGAGTTCATAATAGTTATGCTGAACCTATAGTCCTTTAGTGGTTCTGCCTTTCCTTCTCCGATAGCGGCTGCGGAATATCCATTGCCGGCAGATCCTGCTATCCCAAATGGTTTGTATGCATTTCCCCACAAATCAACCTCATATTTATCCTTTATTGCTTCTGCAACGGTGTGTCTAAGCCTGTGTCCACGTAAATCTCTTCTCTTTGAGGCAATCAATGAGAGGTTTTTATTTTTTGTGGCGATATGAGCGTCCTTCTCAGAGACACGAGTCATCCCGAATAAACTCTTAACATACTTTGGACCACGAAGGAGTAGTTGTTCGTCATAAGTGAAAATATAATCAAATTTATCTTCGAAGTTTATAATAGCTTCATACGCCCGTGGGTGGACACCCCGACATTCGATAAGCCAAGCAACTTTATATTTTGATTTTACCGAATCGGGGGCTTGTCCGGCGAAGGATTTATCAGTGAATACTGTGACACCATCAAACTCCGCTTTTCCGACTCCGTGCCCCTCTTTCACCCATTCAATGGCTGTTGGTGGATACTCTGGGGAAAAGCTGTGAAATCCCCAGAATTCATCGAAATGAATAGGAGTCAATAGATCAAATAGATTTACTTTTATTTTATTAGTCACCTTTTACCACCCGATAGCTGTCACTGTCAAAATGTTGGGTAGAGAACTCAAAAAGCTCAGAATCTTCTGTCGCTATCATCTGGTGTCGGAGTCCTACTGGAATATGGAAGTTATCCCCAGGGTTTAGAGTCAGTGTTTGTGCCAGGCTGAGATCGTCGTCAGTTCCAAAATGAATAGTCATTTGTCCGGATTGAAGATAGAACACTTCATCCTTTATTTTATGAAAATGCCAAGAGCAACGTTTACCCTTGTTGAAAAATAAAAGCTTTCCGCAATATTCTTCCTTGTTTACAATCCAGCGCTCCCAGCCCCAGCCCTTGTCTACATGTGTCATTTCTACCATACCGTCTTGCCTCCGTCTATGACCATATTTTCCCCAGTCATATAAGAACTTGCGTCAGAGCACAAAAAGGCGATAGCGCCCTTATATTCATTAATATCTGCCATTCGTCCCATAGGAATGATGTGGCTCAGTTTCTTAACGAAGTCTTCGGGGTGATCATTGAATACTCCCGTTGGACTTAGGCAGTTAACTCTTATATTCCTGTCTGCAAAATAAACAGATAGATACTTGGTCATACCGATTATCCCCCACTTGGCAGCAGAATAGGTTATTGGCTTGACATTTTGCTCATTTTCTGGTATTCCGTCTTTCCGATATATTCTTTGATCAGGGGCAATGATGCCGAGGTCTGATGCAATATTTAAGATTACTCCGCCACCAGTTTCAAGCATTTTATTAGATGCCACTTGTGAACATAAAAATGTCCCGTTTAGAGCAGCATCAATACCCGCTGACCAGTATTCTTGAGTCATGGTCTCAAATCTGGATTCTGTGTTTAGCCCGCCACCCTTTTTGACCTTTGGGTCCTTTGCGGCGTTGTTGATAAGAATATCCACCTTTGGGTACTGGTTGAATACATTTTCAATACTACCCTTGTCGGTAACGTCCATGAAGTGATGAGTAGTTATATTACTCCCATACATATCATTTATCATCTGGGACTTTTCAGCGGCTCGTTCTTCGTGGTGGTCGGTCAATATAACCCTTGCACCACAATCAATCAAAGCTTCTGCGTGTTTGGGTCCGAGCAGCCCACCTGCACCAGTGATTAGAGCAGTTTTAGAACTAAGGTCAAAATAATCAGTTGTTTTTTTCATTATTGTTTATTCCCTCAAAAAGAGTTTTATGATTAGCTATTGTTTCTTTCTCTGCACCACAAGAACCTCTTGCAGTTTGGAGAGTGTATAACCCATCATATTTTACTTTGCGCAATGTGTTAAATATAGTTAGAAAATCAGTGTCTCCTGCGAGAGGAGTGACCGTCTGTCCGTCGTGGGTTCTGTCTTTAAGATGAACATTATTAATTTTATTATGGGTTGCCTCAATATATTTCTCGTGGCTAAACCCTTCTGAGGTTATATTACCCGTATCATAGGTTATCCAAAAGTTATCACGAAGATTAACAAGCTCTAAAATATTGTCCCAATGAGTTTCTGCCTCAAACGAGAAGTTTAGTGTGGGGTATTTATTTCCATATTCAAGAATGTGTTCAGTAAATTTGTTCCTACTATCTTTATCTGTGATATCGCTGTCTTCGAGAAGAGGTATCGTGATAAAACCAATATTTTGTCTGAGCGCAGCAGAACAGATTGGGTCTAGGTTCTTATCTAGGAAATCTTTAGAAACAAATCTTTCATCAACGAGATTATCTGCACAAATTGAACTTATGTTATAGGAGGAACAATCTTCATAAAATATAGGGTTATTGTCAAATGAGTCCTTAGTGACCAACCATTCAATATGTTGTATATCCGAACGGCTAGCTATTTCGAACTCCAGCTTCCAATCCTCTGGGAACTCTTGTATCTTGCCACTTACTGGTTCTAAAAGTCTGCCCTGTATTATGCCAAGTTTCATTATAGTTCTTCCACTAGCTCAATAAGAGTGCCATCTGGATCAGCACAAAAGGCTACCTTTGCAAACCCATTGGGAGATATTTGCGGGGGACTTGTGAACAATACCCCGGCAGAGCCTAGCTTCTTGTAGGTATCTTCTAGATTTTCAACAGTTAGCGCCAAATGAGAACACCCTACATTTGTCAGACTTTGTCCTCCAGAAGGAATCTCCTGGTGAGTTTTGAACCAAAGCAGTTCTATCATATCTCCATTTTCTAGGGACATCTTCATGGTCCTAACTTCTACATTTTCTAGGTTTGTAAAATTGTCAATATACTTTCCGGACTCAATCATATCCAGTTTCATTTTAAACCCAAGATGGTTTGTATAAAACTGGATTGACCTGTCGGGGTCGGTTACTACTATACCTGTATGTCTAATATTTAGCAAGCTTATTCTTTCCTATATCCCATTATAATGAACTCATCATCTAGAGTAGAACTATCAGTAGACCATTCCTCAAATATATCGATAGATGAAAATCCAGCATCTTTCAACAAAGACATCATATCATCTCTGCTATAGTTCTTTAATATAACTTCACTTTCTGATATTTCTGACATATCTCTCTTAATAAAGGTCTTACTTATTCTAACCGCATCTCCATCCTCTGAACAATCCCATAGTGCATATTTCCACGGGTCATGTTGGGGGAACTCTTGCCAAGTTTTAAGTTCGCCGTCAATCATCTTTTCCTGTATTCTCTTGTGAGTATCTAACTCTAAAATAATGCTGCCGCCAGGAGCTAGTTGGTCATATAAACGGGAAAGTAAAATAGAATCAGAACCAGATGACAGTGGATCAATAAACTGGAAGGCTAAATCAACGCAATATATAAGATCGAACTTCGGCAAGATAGATATATCCATATCAAGGATATTTGAGTAGACATTATGAACATTATCTATCTCTAACTCTTCTTTCCACTGGTTAGCAAAGTCTATACGACTCTCACTGATTTCAACTCCATATCCGACATCCAGTGCCCCTCGCTTTTGAAGAGAAAACAGAAACTTTGAGTTACCAGAGCCGATTTCTAGAACTTTTAACACTTTGTCAAGTTTTTGACACACAAAGTCTGTCTGGCAGTTTACTCCAGCTAATTTCTTCTTTTTAT
>Ga0233439_10005857_pt1 | contig 11186 bp, 8 predicted proteins | sample SI_123_September_6_FD_182713 | JGI IMG/M metagenome (GOLD analysis project Ga0233439, IMG submission 182713) | Seawater microbial communities from Saanich Inlet, British Columbia, Canada - SI_123_September2016_100_MG | ecosystem: Environmental > Aquatic > Marine > Inlet | place: Canada: British... | reverse complement strand
GAATTTTTATATAATCTGTTCTTGAATAGCTGTACGTAATAACATTTTCTCAATTAGTAATAAAGAATTTGCAAAAACTACTTATTTTTTTTATTATTTAGAAACGATGAAGCTTACACAAAAAAAAGGAGAAATAATAATGGGACCAATTGAGCATGCTGTTTGTCAGATTGCTTTTAAAATAGATAAAAAATACAGAGATGCTGAATTCCGAGATCAAGTATTGTCCATTGCTAGTTCTATAAGTGAAGTAGAAATTCCTCCGAAAGATTGGGAAACAAACAAGGACTTGAAGTCAATTCAAAAAATTGCTCACGGTATTGCAAAAGAAATTAAATAGGCTTTACTATAGGAATCTCTTCTGTTAAATTATCTAAGTTCCTCTGATATTCTGATTCTTTCTCCCTAATAACAGCTCCATCAGGATTTGAAATCATACGTTCAAAATAAGGGATATCATGTTCTTTATACCACGTTGGAGGCTTTCCCCTTCTTGATTCTAAATCTTGAGGTGGATTCTTAACTTCACGTATCCAACCATCAACGTTAGTTAGTTTATCTCTAAAATTTGCAGGATCAAGTTCTACTTCCCATATTGTCTCATAAACATCCTGTATCTGCCCTAAAGTAAAATAATCTGGTAAAAACCTTGTTGCTAAACCACTAAATTCAAGATTTCGACGTAAACGATTAGAAGCATCCGTTAAAATCTCATCATGATCAAAAGCTAGCTCTGGAATAGAACGCTGAACATAAGCTAGAAATATTCATTTAAGCCATCTAAAATATTGGGAATAATTCGTGATTAAACACTGAAGATGAAAACTCCATTGAAAAAAAATAAATATTATAATCTAGTACTGAAGGTGAAATGATGCAAAAAAAGATTTTTATATGTGTAGCGAAGGAAAGTTACGAAGTAGTTTCAGAAATAGAAAAATTTTACAACACACCTACAAATACAGCATTTTTTAGTTTGTGGTCTGCCTCTAATTACCAAAATTTATCTGGAAGCACTGACTATGAAGAAGAAATCAAAAAACAACTTTTAGAGTCATCTGGTGCGATAATCTTGATTTCAAAAGGCAGCTTAAAAGATGAAGGCTTTATTAAAAGAATCGAAGTTCCTGAAATAGTTAAAAGAAAAAATGATAATCCTGAGTATGGATTAGCTGCTGTAGTTTTGGATGATTGTAAATTTCAAGAAGACGAGATATTTGGAAAAATGCAATTAATTAACAGTCCAAGTAGTAGATTGAACAATCTTAGTTTGAAACAACGTGAAAACAATATTATAAGAATTTTTCATGAGCTTGGCGAACAAATGCTCCCAAAAGAAGAGTCTCCAGAGATTGGAGGAAAACAAGATGTATACTTTGATGAAAGAAGAATTTACTCAGATGATTTGAATTCATTTACAAATGTTAATAATTTTGATACATGGTACGTACCAGGAGGAGCTTCTTTAAGATCTAACATAATTGAGTATCGAGATGAAAAAGAGAATTTCTTTAAGGAGTCCTTTTACAAAAGATTGTTTTCCCAATATTGTATAGGAGTACCAAAGAATTTTCAGAAAACAGATTTCACACAACAAGAAAAAGCTGGATTAATTTCACTAAAAAAAATAATGCAACGTGGTGACTCCACACCATTAGATCCAATTATAGAAAGAGAATTATTACAATCACACGGGTATGAAGTAACAAAGAGCACTTTACCTGGAAATTTAACTGTAGAATTTGAAAAACCAATTTATAAATTAACTAACGAGGATAATATCTTTTTTGAGAATGAGAATAAAAGTTCCCAAACAAGAATAGATGATGCTGGTTGGGGTACTAGAGAATATGCCTTTGACTCAAAAGAAGAGTTAGACTTTTATAAATTCATTAAAAAAAATAATCCTAGTTGCATTCAATGGTTGCATCCTCAATTTCCTAGAAAACTCCTTTCAAAGGCTGGCTCAGCAGAAGGTAGAGAAGGTGTAGATTTTCTCTATTCGCCTCCTTGGAGTAACCCTTTAATCATAGAAATTTTGGGTGAACAACATTTTAATGTTGCAAAAGGTGAAAATATTAAGAAACCTGAAACAAGTTCTTCTTTTAAAAAAGATGAACTGAATTTAGAGCATGAAGTATTGGGTATTCCCGCATTTGAAGTTAGGGAGATGAAAGGTGAAAATTGGGATAAAGTTTTAGAAAAAATGAAAATCCCAAATGATAATGCAGATAAGAAACTTGTAAAACTTTTAAGAGACCTGTGGTCTATAGGAGCAGTTCATAGTGCCATATACGAGTTATTTCAATCAGAAAAGTTTTATAACAAAAAAGTTTGGACAATATTAGTAGACGGAAATTTACAAGGCTTGATAGGAATAAAACGTTTGTTTGACTTAATTGCATCAATAACCTCCCTATGGCAAACAACCAACATGCTTCCTAAACAGATATTTTTCATCAATAATAAACACGAAATTTTAGAACAACTAGAGATGAATTCAGATAATTTTGGTTATGTGTCATCCGAAAGTAATAAAATTCTTAAGGATTATGACATCTCTTTAAAAATAGACCCAGACAGTTCATATTTAGATGAATTTGGAAATTATGACAAGGACACAATACTCGTAAAAAAAGTTAGTCTTCCATTCTTAATTAAAGATGAACGCCAACAAAATACTCGTGATGTTTTAACTTTACATCCTAGTGAAAATATGGGTCCTGCATTGAAAACAATACTGCAATATATATTTGCTAAAGAAGATTTTAGAGAGATGCAATTGGAAGCAATAACAAAATCTCTTACAGGCGAAAGTTCTCTTGTGCTACTTCCTACTGGTGCTGGGAAAAGTTTAATATATCAACTTTCAGCAATATTACTCCCGGGTCCTGTAATCGTTATAGATCCCACCGTACAATTAATTAACAATCAAAAAGTAAATTTAAATGAGAATGGTATTGATAGGGTTATTGGAATTAGTGGTGAAGCTGCTCCAAATCCTGAAATTAGAGAACGCTTTATGAACTCTATAGCTAATGGCGATAACTTTATAATATTATGTGCTCCTGAACGACTGTTGATGCCTGCCTTTAATAATGCTCTAAGTTCAGTTATTAGGAAAACTGGTATAAGTCTTGTTGTAATAGATGAAGCACACTGTATTTCAGAGTGGGGCCAAGAATTCAGAACATCTTATTTAAGTATTGGAAAACGATTACAAAATCTTATCAACAGCTATGGAATCTCAAAGAAGAAAAGCAGAATTCCATTATTAGCAATGACAGGGACAGCTTCACTAGCTGTTAGAGATGATATATTAGTGGAATGTGAATTATCTGAAAATCAAGAATTAAGAGCTCAAAAATTTAATCGTCCAGAGTTAGATTTTAATGTTGTATCTAATGATGATCCAAGTCAAGGATTAACTCGTCTTTTAGATATTGTTGAATACGACATACCAGAAAAATATAGTACAAGTGCATTAAAGTTTTACAAAACGCAAGATAAAGAAGTACAAAATAATTTAGTAATTATTTTTGTTCAAACAAAGCCTCAACTGTTGAATGTATACGATGCTCTAAATAATAATGACAACCTACAAAATGCAAAAATTGGAATGGTTTGGGGAAGTGGACCATATGACAAACCCGGACAAAATAAATGGGATGAATATAAATTTGGAAACAGTGAGGAGTATAAAAAAAAATGCGTTGAAGAATTTAAAAAAGGTGAGAAAAATATAATAATCGCGACAAAAGCTTTTGGAATGGGAATTGATATCCCAAATGTAAGAGGTGTAATTCATTTTGGTATAGCTAGTTCCGTAGAATCGTGGTATCAAGAATCTGGTAGAGCGGGCCGAGATGGGAAAAATGCCTTATGTTCTACAATCTTTACCGAAAATGATAAAGATAATACTCAAGAATTATTCTCTGGTAATTATCAAGATTTACTGAAAAAATATCAGCAAAGACCTCCTACAAACTACCAAGACAGAGATGACATTGATTCTCATTTATGGTTCTATTTTGGATCCTGGAAAGGACTATTGAATGAATTAATAACTTTATGTAGTGTACTAAGCCGATTTGATCAAAATTTAGATTTTGAAAGACGTCAATGGGTGAATATTGACTTTAAAGAAGGTAAAAATAGTTCATTTGGAGATGGAGATGAAACAAAAGCAATTTATAGACTTCTCACAATGGGATTATTTGAAGATTGGCAAATGGATTATGCTAATAAATCCTACAAATTAAGAACATCTAGAAAAGAAAACATATTGTTATTTGAGGAACTGTCTAAGTGGATGAATAAAAGACTTCCCTCTTCAACTAAAGGGTTTATTAGAATCATTAAAAACATTTCTTTAAAAATTAATGACTTAACTAGCGAGGAAGTAATAAATGAATTTATTAGTAAACTTGGGAATGCTGAAAACAAAAGTACCAAAGAAAGTTCTGAGGAGCTCAATGAACTTAATTTTACTTTTACATCTCTTAATCAATTTAAAAAAGCTAATAGAGAAGCAAGAACTAAAAAAAGAGCAAGTCAAAAACAGATAGACTATATTTATTCTCTTTTGGATAAAAAAAGGTTAACAGAGGAGTACAAAGAAGAAGTGGAAAGCCCTTATCTAGATTCAAAAACTGCATCTGAATTAATAGGGTTCCTAAAAGAAAATAGTGTTAGGAATGCTAGTGAGAATCAGAAAAAACTACTTGAAAAAAATCTAAGCAATCTACAAAACCACAACAGAAGGTCTTCATACGAGTCGAAAATGCAAAGTGACTTGTCCATGAAGGAGGCTTCATATTTAATAGCACATACTTTTAGCGAAATTAACGCTAGAGCACCTCAACAGGAATTAGATGAAGCAAAGAATTATTTTCAAAATATGAATACTTTTGATACTTTCATTGTATGCATATATATGTATCTAGTTCATGCCACATATGAATCAATTGGATATAGTAGAAGACAAAAACATCTACAGGTATACGAACTAGCTAGAGAAAATAAGACTAATGATGAGATTCAAGAAGCTTTTGATAATTATTTCTCTGACTCTGACAGTGAGTTCGCCAATCAAATGAGAACACAGCTCATGAAAGATGGAGATGATATTAGCTTATGGATAAATACGGTGGCAACATACCCAAGCATAGAAAATGTCAGATTAGAACTAGAAAAAATAAGGGAGCAATCTGATCAATTTAAGGGATGGCATTGGGCTATGTTATATACCCTATTAAAAGAAGAAGACTATGGGGATAGATTATCTATTCAGTACAACCTGATGGAGGAATTCTATGAAAGTAAAAATTTAGAAGCTGATAATTTGTATCAAGAGATTGAAATATTCATACACGATTATTTTGAAAAAGACATTAATGCTCTATCTTCTGTGTTTAATTGGATTACAGAAAAACCACAATCTAAAAAGACGAATTTTGAGACTAGTTTAGGAAGTCTTATTTTAGAAACTTTCAAAACTGAAGAAGATGAAAATAATGAAGAAGTCCTTTTGGCTTTGATGAATAACTTAATTAATGACATAAGAAAGATAAGTAATTAATTGTGCAGGAATTGTTTACTTGGAGAATAAAAAGTAGGATATAAAGTATGGACGAATTTGAAAAAATAAAAGACAAATACTCTGAAGTTCTTATAGAATTCAACAAATTAATTGCTAGTGAAAAAGAAAATTCAAAACTAATTGAAGAAATTGGTCTTATTTTAGCAAAACTAGATGATGAGTCGGGGAGACAAGTTGCAATTAATAAGAATCTTGCTCAGATAGAAGAAACACTGACACTGAGACTCGAAGACACTAAAGCAAATGTTACCGAAGCTTCAAATATTGTTGGGCAAGCCAAGAATATTGTTGAAAAAATTAATGAAAATAATGAGAAATCAATTGTGAAAATTGAGGTTAAAATAACTGATTTACAAAAAGAGATCGCAATAGTCAAAAATAATGTGGAAAAAATTACGGAAAATTATATCGACATAAATAGGAAAATCTCTTTAATCAAGGAAGTAAAAAAAGCAAAATAATGTTGGGAAATTTTTCAAGGTTATAAAAACTATATCTAGTCTGTATAACGTTATTGTCTTTTTTTAGTCGGGGACATCACTAATGAAAACTCTCTAGATTTTTCATTTCTAATATATAATTTAGCCGGAGCGCCCTTTCCAGGCTGTTTTCTTTTTTTATTTTTACTTTGAGGTGAGGGAAGTATTACATAATTACCATCTTGGTCAGTCTGATTTAAAACCTTTTTATGAAAATTGCTTAAATCTATGTTATCCAAATCCTCATTTACCGACCAAATAGCTTCATAGACAGATCTAATTTCTCCAATTGTAAATTCCTCGTCTAGGAAATCTAATGCAATGGGTGTGAATTTCATTTTCTCTGAAATATAGTTAATTGCATCATCAAGAATTAGGTTATGATCAAATGCTAATCTTCTTTTTTCAATTTTTTTATTAAGAATATCTTTTACATAGAAATATTCAGCTTCAGCCGCATCGCTTCCCGCAAAAGGGATAACATCCTCATTTAATATGGCTGCATAAGCAACTGACATAATTTGTTTGTGAAAGCTGGGATTTTTTGATTCAAAATTATACTCATCTCTTTTTGGGTCAGAGTAGAAACCTATTTGATGTGGAGATATCTTTTTTTGATTTAAATAAATCATTGCTTCTTCTAGTAATTCTCTTTTTAATGCAGTTTCTGCATTTTCACTAGATCTCAAAAAGCCTCCAGGAAGTGCCCAGTATCCAAAATATGGTCTCTTTGTACCATCTTCATTGATGGCTCCTCTTTTTATTAACAGGACTTTTAATTCTTTCCCAAAAATAACACGTGAAATCTCTTTGTCAGAATTCATAATCTCATCGAATGACTGATCCTTACTATTTGCAATAGTGAGAACAACTCCATCAACTGCTACTGAAGGTCTAAAGTATTCATTATTAGATGCATCATTTAAAGATTTTAAATTCTTTACCATTACAGTATTTTAACTATTTATGGTATTTTGTACAATAAATTTGACAAAATATTATATTAATGGTATATTTAACCATAAATAGGAGAAGTAATGTACGTAGAACAAACAATTTGCTGGAAAGATATTTTAGGTAGCACTGTTTGTTTGTGTTTAAAGTGTACAAGTTGTAGACGCAAGAAGCCTCGCTCTCAATCAGAAGCCCAAGATCGAGCGATTTTCTTAAACATGAAAAGAAGAAACAATCAAAGAAAAGTACGAAGTTACAGTTGCTTATTTTGTGACTTTTTTCATGTAGGACATACTCCTAATAAAAAAAGAATGAAAAATATAAAAGGAATGGTGAAAAGTGCATAATCTCTTAAGTAACAAAGAAAATCAAACACTCTCAATTAGGATTGTTTTAGATCGTTCAGGTTCTATGTCAGGTAGTCAAAGTATTACAGTAGAAGCCCTGAATACTTACCTTTCAGAGCTAAAAAAAGAAGAAGGTATGAACGCTTCACTAACGTTGAGTACTTTTGATTCAGTCTCCATAGATATACCTATCTCTAGAGTCTCAGTTGAAAAAATAGACTTATTTCCTGAAAGTATTCTTCAACCTAGAGGAGGTACTCCCCTTTTCGATGCAATTGGTTTGGCAATTCATGATCTTGAGAATATTAAAGATTCAACAGATGAGTATAAGATATTAGTAATTGTTACTGATGGTTTTGAAAATGCATCCAAAGAATATACTTTTGACAATATCAGTTCAAAAATAAAAGAAAAAGAAGATGCTGGTTGGCTAATAATTTACCTTGGAGCTGATCATGACGCTTTCACACAATCCAATTCGCTAAATTTTGATAGAGAGAGGTCTATGCGATATTCAAAAGAAGACTCTATCGATACATTTAGAGCTGTAACTAGAACAACTATTGACTATCGAAAAGGTCAGAACAACAAGAATATACGTTTTACTGAAGAAGAAAGATCTCTTTCGGATAAAAAGCGTTTTAAGGAGGATGAGTAGTTAATTGTTAGTCTTTATGGTCTGCTTAATAGGCACATTTGCTGTCTATTTCTTGTGGGTGTTAATAGACTCACGAGATACTGACAACGTTACTAATAGGTTGGAATACTATTTCAACTTTGATGATGACGAGGACGACGAATAATGAGTAAAAAAATACTTTTACTTGGCGATTCAATCATTGATAACAAATCTTATGTTCTCGATGGAGAACTAGATGTCACCGCACATCTTAAAAAGCTCTATTCAGATCAACCAGATGTCTTTATTATCAATAATGCAGTAGATGGAGATACCATGTACAACATAGAATATAATCACCTAGATACTCCAGAAGTTGAAGAGGCATCACACATTATTGTCTCTATCGGTGGTAACGATCTACTCCACAATATTTCGTTCTTGCAAACAACAAGTGAACTTTCAAAGGTCATGGGTAAAGATGCCAGAATTGGAAAATGGGGAAGAAGAGAACTTAACCCATCAAGAAATAAGGTTTTCGAGGAAACATACTTTGAGATAATCAAACCATTTACAAAGCAATATGAGACCATTGTTGCAAACCTATCTAGTCACAGGGCGAATCTCCTTCTATGCACTGTATATGAAGGTGATTTGGCTGATTCGGATGAGTTCAGTGATGTGAACAATTCATCAAAAACAATGGTCTCACTTTTTAATGACATCGTCTACAGAACGGCTAATAAATACGGTGCTGATGTACTGGAACTAAGGGAAATATTTGTCAGACCCGAAGATTATGCTAACCCTATAGAGCCATCACATATTGGAGGAGGAAAACTGGCTAAGGCTATACAAAAGTGGGTAAGTAATGCTTAAAGAGTTTATTAAAGATAGAGATGTTCTCATTATTACTTTTTTTCTCCTCTTGGCTGTGAGTGTCCAACTTGTTGGCAACGAAATAGAGGGCTACAAAGAAGTAAATGCTGAACTATTAGAGGATTTAAAATATGAAGAGACAAAAGCATCAGCATATCTATACGCCTTTGAAGATGAAAAAAATAAAAATGATACCCCCCTGCTTCCTGGTCCAGTTCTAAATATCACTCCTTGTAGTGGAGACATAGCTCTTTATCAAAATCTAGATTATGTTGTAAACTATGATTTCCCAACTAAGCCAAAAAAACTAAGTATTACCTTTTCACATGAGACTATAAAACAAGATTCAATTATTAACTTAATGCCTCTTGAGCTAAATGAAAAAGGAAGTGCAAACTACGGTGAAGTATTAACTTCATATCTTGCTGTTGGGGAACAAGGTATCTTAAATGCTGAAATATATGCTGAAGATTATGATGGCAGTTTCACGCTAACTTCCTGCAAGTACAATACCTATCTTGCTAATCACGAATATGAGGGTGATTATAAGAGAAATCATATACGTTCACCTTATGTTGGAGATGGCTATGCAAACGTCACAGTAGAAATTGAAGGAAAAGTCTGGGAACAAGAGTGGGACTCTATAGAGGAATGCGCCGGAGATGAATGGATCATTGACTGGGAGCTAGAGAGTTATAACAACTACAGAAAAGATGAGTCTGAAAAAGAACTTACTGCAGTGGAGTTTTGTTCTGGTTCGGTTACCGATCTGGCTGAAGCATATATCTGGGGTAGCACTTTTAGATACCCTGTTTTAACAACAGAAAACTCTGCTTATTGGTCTGAAATGTACGATAATTCTGAAGATATTACCTCTTTATCAACATGTTTCAATACCATAAATGCTGGTATTGAAGAATATGTTTCCACCTCTTTAGATACCTTTACGAAAGATATAGGCTTCGGAGATCACTGGGCATATTCTCTTCAGGGAGATTTCAGAACCGTTGGATTAAGTCTCCATAGTTCTGCAAATTCTACTTATGTTACAACTGATTCACATACAGATTTAGGCTATAAAGATATCCGATTTAAAAAGTATCAAAATTACATTGGAAATAGGAACACTCCCCCAGAAGAATCTTTTTATCTACATGAATATGGCTTAGTTCCAGATGGAGGCATTAAGTATGTCTCATTTATTTTTGAGGTTCATACTTTTACTGGTGGTAATCACGGGATGTATAACTATACAACTTTAAATTATGATCTAGATACCTGTAAGAAGATCACTCTGAAAGATATCATGTCAGACGAAATTCTGCTCGCCCAGGGTTATGAATTACAAAATGGACAAGATAGTCTTTGGATGAGTTTATTAAGTGCAAGACTAGGTGATATCTTAAGTGTTGACCAAGGAGAGCTTCCTGGGACTACAGAATGGACCCCAGTACCTTGGTCCAAAAGTGCTCCGAATTATTCATACTCAAACCTTAAAGCTGTATCTATACACGATGAAGGTTTAACTTTTAGCTTTCAGCCATATGTAACTGGCTGCTGGGCTTGTGGATGGCCAGAAATAACTATTGGGTGGGCAAATCTCTGGGATATATTTACTTGGGGTGATTGGGAAGTAGAGGATCTTAAACTCTATCCGAATACGGTCGTTCAAGATGTGCAGCTTGAAAATATTGGAGAACTAGCAACAAAACTATCAAACTCCTATGAATTACAAGATTTAATTTTTTCCTCAACTCATTTTTACAACTATCAATTAGGTAAAGGAGATCAGTATTTTGAAACATCATTAGAGAAACAAGATGGTGCAATCTCCTATGGTTTAAGTGGAAACTTTACGATAAAAGATGTTTATGTTGTTAAAAAATTTATCAATGTTATTAATTCTATAATCGGATTTGATAATTTTACGTATAGTGAAAGTGACTCTGATGCAGATATCGAAATTAACCTCGGTACCTGTCTGACTAAAAATGCTTGGAACTCAATATTTGAAACAGACCTGTGTTCAAGTGCTAATGGTTACTTTAGTTCTGAAGACATGATTGTCTGGGTCGACTCGGATCTATATGGTCTAAATAGAGACCGTGTATTAATACATGAGCTGGGTCACAGCATTGGGTTAAATCATTCAGCATGTCAAACAACAGGCTTAATGAGTTCTCATAGCAATAGAGATCAGAGCATTATCAGTTTCTCAAATTTTGAAATAGCACAAATAAAGTTTCTTTATTCGCAGATACATTCTGTAGGCAATATTGAGACATTCAGTATGGATCTTAGAGCGG
>Ga0233439_10005855_pt1 | contig 11189 bp, 11 predicted proteins | sample SI_123_September_6_FD_182713 | JGI IMG/M metagenome (GOLD analysis project Ga0233439, IMG submission 182713) | Seawater microbial communities from Saanich Inlet, British Columbia, Canada - SI_123_September2016_100_MG | ecosystem: Environmental > Aquatic > Marine > Inlet | place: Canada: British... | reverse complement strand
AGTTTACACACAGGGCCAACAGGCACTACTGCTACAAAGATCATGATCTAATAACCTATATTTTTTAACCCGAGTGGTACACTTTTACTCCGCCACACTGGTACGAATTTACTCTGCCCTTGACATGGCATTGACATCGAAATAAGTAAACCGGGTGCCATTGGTGTAGTTCTGGTCGGTTCCACTTCCGATGGAATCGTTTTCAAAGACGATGGTGAAAAAGTTATCGTGAGCCTCATCTGCTTTTTCCTGCGAAGCTTCTTTCGTTTCCTCACCCTCCTGAGCATAAGCAGAAGAAAATAACAGGAAAAATATGAGCAGTACTAATCGGGCCACGAATCACTTCCTTAACATCGGACAAGAATATAAAAGAGGAATTTGAGAAAGAATATTACGGGAGAATCTTAGATGCAACCCTGCTTTCCATTATGGGATTTGTCATTCTGAACGTAGTGAAGAATCTCGCTTGTGGTATTTCACCTTAGCGTTCATGCCCCAATGAGGGAGTATAAAGCAACCCCCCAGCCCCCCTTGTCAGGGGGGAATATTTAGATCACCCTCATCCGCCTTGCCTCTCCCTCCAGGGGAGAGGTTAACTTTTGTTCCCAGAGAGGATGTGAAGTTCATATCACAAGGGGTCGATGCCTATGGTCAAATCATGATCCAGGCCGTCGTTGGCTTTATTTTTTCCTTCATTAGCTTCCTGCTTCAGGTCGCGGCGGTGGCAGGAGAGGTTTTGCATGAAGTGGATATTGCATTTAGGACAGAACCAGCCTTCGCCAGAAAATATCCAGCATTCGTCTTCGACCCAGTCTTGCGCTTCTTCTTGCGAAGCGCACCAGCCGCCATTTTCATAGCAGTCTTCTGCTACACGTTTATAGCAGACGACTGAATACTGATTGTTTTTAACTATGAAAAATTTTTGCTCCATCGATCAATGCTAACTCCTATCCAAAACTGAAAAATTCACAACGCACAAAAAACACCCCCCTCTCATTGTCTGCCATGCTAATGACTGGACTACTGATGATTCTTCACCCATTCGTCGGTGAGTTTTTTTGCTTCGGCAAGTTGTTCGGGGGTGGCTTCTTTTTCCAGCGTGGTTCTGTTGTGTTGACCGTCTTCACTTCCATTGATCACCGAAAGGTTGTGCCACATCAGGGCTTTGACCATGTCTTTCTCGACGCCTTTACCGTCGTAATACATGGCACCGAGGCTGACCTGCGCTTTGGAGTTGCCGTTTTCGGCTGACTGTCGCCACCATTTGATGGCTTCATCCATATTTTTTTCTACGCCCTCGCCATTGAAATACAGCACCGCCAGGGTGTTTTGCGATGCGGCCTCACCTTGTTCTGCGGCCCGTGTCAGCCATTTTGCGGTTTCACTAAAATCTTTCGTTACGCCATTGCCCAGGTAGTACAACATTGCAAGATTGAATTGTGCGGGTGTGTGGTTTTGTTCTGCTGCCTTTCTATACCAGATAACAGCTTGCTCCCCATCTTTAGCAATGCCTTTGCCCATATGGTAACTAACGGCAAGCCAGAACTGAGATTCCACATCGCCTTCTTCGGCGCGCTTTTGAATATCTTCTATTCCTTCTTTTCCTTCGCTTTTTTGTTCAGTCATATATCTTTCGTCTCGTTATTAATCCAGGTGAGATACTTTTTTCCATTTATTGAAATAGTATTGAATGCGTCCATCTTTAGTGGGATAGATTTTTGAATAGGTCTCTTTCCCAACTTCATCTTTATCAACGATCACAATTTTCTTGTCGAGTACTTGTGTGGATTTTGCCACATACAAAAAGGTATAGGGCTGGTCGCGCGCAATCATTCGATGCAGTTCTCTCGCCATTTCCACTTGTTTGGATCGATCGTACTCTTTGCGAATGCGGGTGATGAGGCGATCTGCTTCGGGGTTTTTATAGCCAACAAAGTTCAATTGTTTGGGACCCGCCTGACTGGAATGCCATATTTGATAAAGGTCGGGATCGATGCCCATACTCCATCCTAAAACCAGCGCATCGTATTTGAGTTCATTGACAAAGTCTTTCAGAAACACGGCCCACTCGAACAACTGGGTATTGCATTTAACCCCTATTTTGCGCCAGCTTTCCTGCACTATGGTTAGAATATTTTTACGGATGGCATTGCCACTGTTGGTAATAAGATTGAACTCGAACAGCTTTCCGTCTTTTTCCAACCAACCGTCGGCATTTTTCTTCCAGCCTTTTTCGTTTAATATTTTTAGCGCGGCACTAGGATCGTAGGGCAGCGGCTTTACATTAGGGTCGTACCATTCGGTGATTTTCGGGTAGGGTCCGGTCACCCTCTCCCCTTCTCCGTATAAAACGTATTTAATGATTGGGTCAATATCGATGGCCATCCCCAGAGCAATGCGTACTTGAGGGTCGGCGAATAATGGATTGCGAATATTGTATCCAATATAGGAGTAGAAATAGCCGATACTGGAAAAACTCTGAAATTTATCTTCCTTTGAGAATCTTGCCACCTGATGGGGCTGCACAGAATAGTTGTCTACGGCTCCTGCATAAAATTCCATTTCCTGGGTCAACGGATCGGGAATAATGCGCATGATATATTCCTGGTATTCGGGGGTACCGTCCCAGTAATTTTCGTTACGCTTCAGATGAATCGCTTCGTCTGATTTCCACTCGACAAATTTGAAGGGTCCCGTTCCTACCGGATTGCGGCCGAAATTGCTATCTCGCATGATGAATTTTTCCAGATCGCGGCCTCTTGACTTTGCTTCCTGTTGCAGTTTTTTTTCGTTCAGCAGGTGTTCGGGCAAAATTCCCATAGCCCAGGAACCGAAGGCCGGTGAGAACAGCCGTTTGTAAGTGAACTTTATTTTATGAGGTCCGAGCACCGTTGCCGTTTTTACCGGTTCGTAATCGGATTTTCTCGGTGATGTGCCCTTAGGATTAATGATTGAGTTGTAGGTAAATAAAACGTCACCCGAATCGAAGGGATGCCCATCGTGAAAGACAGCATCTTCTCTAAGGTCGAAAACGATCACCGGGTTGTGCTCGGTTACTTGCAGGATATTTTCATATTGCTTTTCGAGGTCTTTTTGCTGGCCAGAGTCTTTTGCTTTTACAAACTGCGGGTAAGGAAACTTTTTGAAATAATCTTCACCAAGAAACTCTTTAATGGGCGCAAAAAAATCCTGATTGATATCTTCAAGGGTGAACTTAAGCCTGGCAGGCCGGTTCAGGGTGTAACTTATTTTTTTAATTTCACCTTCGATAGTTCCTTCGGGAACAACTTCTATACTGCGAAGATTATCATTCCAGTTTTTATTTTCAGATAAGGCTTTGATCAACATTTCGGGCCAGTTGTGTACATCTTTTTCCAACTGCCCTCCTGGTAAAAACCACGATGTATTGATAGTCAAATAGGCTTCTTCATATTGTGTCCAGGATTTTGCAAGCCGAGGCCGATATTTGAGGTCTTTATCAAGGTCAATGAGACCATCGAAAACAAGGTCGTTAATGGTGCCGCTTGAACTGTCGGCACTGAGTATAGGATTCAGTATCTGAGCATCGCCGCTGGAGCCTTGAACATACTTAACCAGCCTTGTGGGGTTTCCGGTAGCCTGTTTTTCGTAGGTGGGAACCCAAAAAAAGGACTGGAGGAGAATAAGAGTCAGTACTAAGGGTATATATATGAGAACCTTTTTGACAAACATGAATAAATCATATCAAATAGGAGAGCTAAAGAGGGTTAAAAATATTTTTTTAGCATGCAATTTTATGAAAAATGGTTCGCTGTCCAAGATACTCATATTTAATGGATTTTTAGTTGAAATAGAGGGGCAAATTCAATTTGGGGTGGATGTCAAAAATTTTCTTGACTTGGTCTGTATTTGACTATAATTTGGAGAGCCTTGCGAGGGCTGATGGCTTTTATAAGCTCTCCAATAAATTGAGAACACTAAAGCTTTAATTTTTATATAGTAAATTTTTCTGTTCATTAACTAATTAGAAGGAAAACGAGATGTCTACATTAATCACTGACGAATGTATTAACTGCGGAGTATGTGAGCCGGAATGTCCTAACACGGCAATCAGCGAAGGGGAAGATTTTTACGAAATAGAAGCAGACCTTTGCACAGAATGTGTCGGGTTTCATGGCGAGGAAGCCTGTCAGGAAGTTTGTCCGGTAGACTGTTGTATTCCAAATGAAGAGCACAAAGAGAGTGAAGAAGATCTACTCGAAAAAGCCAAGAAGATCCATCCAGATGAAACATTTCCGGCAGTGGATGAATTGAGCAACGAGACTTCTCTTTTCCGCAATCCGGATCGCAAAAACGCGAATCTCTAGTACCAATATTGTCAGGCTCTGTCTCGGGAAATTCTCAGACAGAGCCTGTTTTTTTTGATAAACTTCCACGCAGTTATATCAATCAAAACTAAAAGCGGATTACCAATTCTTCGAAAATTTTTATTTCGAAATTTTGCCCCCCTTGACAAATTCACCTTTTACAAGTATTACTCTTACAATAATTAAAACAATATCGATGCGGGGTGGAGCAGCCTGGTAGCTCGTTGGGCTCATAACCCAAAGGTCGTCAGTTCAAATCTGGCCCCCGCTACCAAATAAGATAAGGGTTTGGAGGCATAACGCTTCCAAGCCCTTTTTCTTTTTCTACTTTTTTTACAGCCTATTTACACCCTGCCTTCCCATTAGATCTGCCCTGCCCTATAATGCGATCGTTTTAACTACCCAAGTATACTCGCTCAATAATGAGGTCGAGTCAGAAATTAAAGAGTTATTGGCCACAAGCGGATTGAAATGACGATGCGATATGCTCACCTGATACCCGATCAGAAGAGAGAGGCCGTGCTCAAGCTGGCAAAGATTCAAAAAAATAAAGTAAAAGCCCTTTGAGGAAGTAACTCCATGTCAATTAATAAGCTCATCTCAAAAATATGCAACTTGCCAGAGGCGCTTGGGGAAGAGGTTGTCCCCTTCTCTAACATGCTGAAGGAAACTTTCCTCTTCATGCAATCAAGAATCAAGAAGAACAAGACAGGAGCATTCAGATTCACGCATGACGAAACTCTGCTTCTCCTTTTAGCGCTCGACAAAGCAATAGAGCATGGCTATCTGGAAGCAGAAAATGATCGCCTGTCTGGGTTCGAAATAAGAGTTCAAGAAGGATTAAAAGCTCTCAACAAATATGGGACGAATCATCCCAGCGGGAAGGGATATAAGGAAATGGCTAAATTCGTCCGTGCGGGAACAAAAACAAGAAAAGGTAAAGATTGGTCAGATATTTTTTGTTACTTTTCTGCCTTGGAAGGAACGGATGATGTTAAAGCAATCTTGATTCGTGTTGCTATAAAATATGATTTTCCATCCCCGTCTCCTCTGATTAAAGAACTCCGAAAAAAATACAACGTCGAAGGCCTCCCCAGCCATGACTCAGAGTTTGCTCGCACATCTACCCGCGAGCATGAAATCGCTAAAGAGCGTGAAACCTCTAAAGAGTAGAAACCCGACAGAAACACCCCCCTGTATTTAGTTCCTCGTTTTCATATCATCAGAACCCTATCCTGTTTGAACTAACAGGAACCCTAGTGGTTCCCGATCTTTCAAATCTCAAGCAGGAGTTATCATGGAAATCCAGAACTCGAGTAGGGCAAAGCCTTTGATGGTAGCTCGTAGCAAAGTGGAAGACTTGTTCCCCGGCCTCAATGGAAAAACCCTTGCTAATAAGCTGAGCCAAGGACTGGGGCCAAAAGCATACCGCGTTGGAAGAAAAATTTATTACCGCGTTGAGGATTTGGAAGCCTACCTAACCCAGAGCCCCATTCTAACAAGTGAAAGTGAAGCTTAAAAATGATAGCAAAAATTAAAATGCTCATTTTTTTGTCCTGTATTGCCCCAGTAATTAAAAGCTGGTGCATAGACAGGCTTATCTGTTCGCTGTATGAAAATGAGAGAAGCTGGTCTGTCAGTATTGCGCATTTTATCTGGCTCCATTATGGGGAGGCGCTGAAAGAAATATGAGCATCGACAAAGAACTCCTTAGAGCAGCAATTCCCATTGATCAATATTACCGCGATCAGCTTGGAGAATCACGATCAGGTAAATATTTCTGCCTTTTTCATCCCGACCATAAAACTCCAAATCTGGTTGCCAATGAAAAAGGGGTTAAATGTTTTGGGTGTGGTCAGGGTGGAGACATCTTTTGGTTTCATGGAAAATTGAAAGGGCTTTCGTTTTCTGAAACATTGAAGGATTTGGCTGAGAAGTACGCACCGCATCTTTTATCAAACAATGGAAATGGACACCGCAATGCCAATGGAATTAATAAGAACAATGAGGAACAGCCCACTATTGAGGATGCAAAGAAAGCGGCAAAGCTCAACTGGTTTGTTAAAAGGAAAAAAGAGTCTGGATATATTCCAACTGGATTTTATAAGTATAGATGCAATGAAAGTGGTGTGATGTTATTTCGTATCCGAATGGATCACCCAAACGCTGAAGACAATATGAAATGGATTACTCCTTTTTCCTTCATTAACGACAAGTGGGAATTGAAAGAACCTGAGTTCCCTAACGGTAAACCTCTTTATATTCAGGAACCAGATAAAAGCAGCAGAAAATTTTATATTGTTGAGGGAGAAAAAAAGGTTGATGCTCTGGGAAAACTTGGCCTGAATGCAGTTACAAGTGGTAGCTCAACGAGTGCTGGCAAGGCTAATTGGAAACCGCTACAGGGATATGAAGTTGTCATTTGGCCCGATCATGATGAACCGGGACAGAAATATGCGAAGGCTGTATCTGAAAAACTGTCAACACTTACCTCTCAAATTAAATGGATTGACGTTGAAAAGCTAAACCTTCCTATAGGTGGCGATATTTGTGACTGGCTGGAAACAAATCCGTTAGCTACCAAAGAGGAAATAGAATCCCTCCCAACTATTGAACCGGATATTTTTATTGAATGGCCCGATCCTGAATCGCTGGGGCATTCACTTCACCTCGTCGATCCACTACCGATGGAAATAGTCCCAGAACCTTTTAGGGATTGGATTAAGGATGTGTCTCACAGAATGCAATGCCCTCCAGATTTCGTAGCTTCAGCGGTTATAGCTTTATGCGGTTCCCTGATTGGAACCAAATGCGGCATCAAGCCAAAACAGAATGATGATTGGCTTGTGATCCCCAATCTCTGGGGTGGTGTTGTCGGTAGGCCATCAATGCTCAAAACCCCTTCTTTAATGGAAGCGTTAAAGCCTTTGGGACGATTGGAAGCCGAGGCAAAGAAAAACTTTAATGCTGAATGGGAAAGATACGAAATCGACCAAATGGAATCGCAAGCTAAAAAAGAAGCGTTTAAATCTGCAATGAAAAGTTCGGCGGGTAACAAGAAGGATTGCAAACCAATGAATACCATCAAGAAAGAAATGCTGGAGCTTGATGAACCCGAAAAACCGAGAATAACTCGATATAAGTCAAATGATGCCACCATTGAAAAGTTGTCAGAGCTTTTGAACGAAAATCCAAACGGCTTGCTATTATTCAGGGATGAACTGGTGGGTTTGCTGGCTGGTTGGGAAAAACCGGGGAGAGAATCTGATCGGGCTTTTTTTCTTGAAGCATGGGACGGGACGGGATCGCATACAACAGACCGGATTGGACGAGGAACGACTTTTACTGAAAATCTCTGCTTGTCCCTTTTTGGCGGCATCCAGCCATCAAAGCTAACCTCATACCTTTTGCAGATGACCGGACTGGAGAATGATGGTCTTATTCAACGGCTACAACTGCTCGTTTATCCCGATGAATTGCAGAAATGGAAGTTGGTGGACGAAAAACCGAATCGAGAGGCGCGGGAACGAGCGTTCAATGTCATTCAGAAACTGGCTACATTTGATCCTACAAATATTCTGGCAACTCAATACGATCATGACCGTTTCCCCAGCTTGAGATTCTCCCCTGAAGCACAAAATATATTTAACGAGTGGTTGACCGACCTTGAAAGTAATAAGCTCCGCTCCGAAGACTCTCCTCTAATACTGGAACACCTTGGAAAATACCGGAGCCTGATGCCAACGCTGGCCCTGATATTCCACTTGATCGACATTGCCGACGACTCTTCCAGCGGCCCTGTTTCTTTACAAGCGGCTAAAAATGCAGTGGCTTTTTGCGAATATCTGGAAAGTCATGCTCGCAGGGTCTACGGGTTGGTGGCTGACATTGATCAGCAAGCGGCGGCAGTTTTGGCTGAGAAAATTCAGGCCGGGAAGCTGAATGATGGGTTCAGCATCCGGGATGTCCAGCGGAAAGGTTGGCGCTTACTTAACAGCAATAAATTAGCACAAACGGCTTGTGACGAGTTAGTCGAAATCGGGTGGTTGAAAGTAGAACTCCAAAGGCAGAATGGTGTGGGAAGAACTCCTTTGCCAATCCATCATATCAACCCGAAAGTAAAAATATCTGGAGATACTCCTAAAAGCGACACCGACAAAACCGACTAAATTAGTTTTGTCAGTTTAGTCAGTGCTCTATTAAGGCAAATACGGAAATAAAATTCGATTTACTTCTTCTTGTGCTCCTCTATCCACTCCTTTGCCAGCTTCTGAGCTTTTAATATCTGGGTCGGGGTCATTTCCTTCTCGACTATGTCTCTCTGCTTCCGCGCCATCTCTGTTTTCCTCCCCGCAATGTTGTACCATTTATGAGATTTGGTGTATTTCTGTAAAATCTCATATATTTCTCCAAGACCAAATTGGCCATTAACGTTGCCCTGCTCTGCAGATAGCTTGTACCATTTGATTGCCTCTTTAAAATCCTGCAAGACTTCATGCCCATGTTGATACATCTCTCCAAGTTTATACTGTGCCTCTGCATTGCCCTGTGCTGCAGATAGCTTGTACCATTTGATTGCCTCTTTAAAATCTATACTGACCACTATCATTGTCTTTTTAAAACTAAATATTTTTTTACCGTATTGATATACATTCCCAATCATCGCTTGGGCATCGGCATCACCCTGCTCAGCCAACCGCCTTTCCTTCTCAAAAACCTTCTTTTCCTTCTCAACAATCTCCCTGTCTTTCTTGTCTTCCTTCTCTTTCTTTTCAAGTCTTCTTTTGTATTCCTTCTCTTTCTCTTCACGTCTTTTTTTGTCTTCTGATATTATTGACTCAAATTCCTTCATACGCCTCTCAGATCTCTTTTCTTCTCGCATGCTCTTACGGGATCTTTCTAGTTTTTTTGTCTGGCGTTTCTTAAATTCTTCGTCCCAAGTCAGCACCTTTTCCTTTACCCGGTTCTTCATTGATTTAGACTTCGGTATTTCCCAACCATCCAGTAAGTCATCCGCATAAACAGGAGTGACAGTCAGGGCAAGCAAAATAAATGTCAGGAGCAACTGTGTTATTAGCATGAGGTATCCTTCATAAGCATCAGTTGTCACTATTAAAAACAAAGTTCGCGGCCTCAAGCGTTGCCCCAGTAACGAAATCTGATAGGGAAAGATTCACTTCTTTGCTTGCAGTCAGAAGCTTTGCCTTTATTTCTGGGGTGACGCGGATATAGATGCGCTCTGTCTTACCGCATGGTTTTCTCCAACGATCAAAGTATTCGAGAGTGATTTCATCGGAGTCTTCGCTGTGTTCTTGTCTGTCTGGCATAATTTCCACACCTGTTGGTTTGACAGTTTGTACTGCGCCAATCATAAACATTGCATGGATTTAAATCAACTTCCTCTCTGCCGGCTTGTAGGAAAGCAAGCGATCAGACGCTTTCCGATGGGCGGGCTCTTGTTCTTGAGGGCATTGTGATGAAAAGCGAGCTGCTAGCTCGCGACAGCCCCTATTCCCCCTTATTGAATCCTCCCTATCAATGACAGCTACCTTATATGGGGTGAGGGGGATAAGCAGGAGGGAGGCCGCAAGGCCGATTAGGGAGGATGGCTAAGGGGGAGGGGCGAGAATCACAATGCACGGATGCAGTTGCTCTTTGCTTTTATTTGAGCGAAGCAAAGCGAGCGGAAAGATTCTAAACGCGAATGCTAACGGCATGACTTGTTGTCTTTGCGCAAAGATGCAAGGCGTGACGGTTGCATCGCCGCAGTCATTAGACTGCGTACCCTATAGAGCGAGACTGTGAGCGGATGGTTTACCCGCTCGCTGTGGAGCGAGGCGAGGGCGTGGTCGTTGCTGGACGCTAGCGTGAGAGCGATAGCGAGCCGCTAGTGGCCTGCAAGGAGCATGACCGAGCCATGTATCGCAGAGTTAGCGTGGGGTGCTGCTGCGTTGCGAGCGAGCGGAGCGAGCGAACTCTCTGATGCTTGGTTTTGTATGTGATTTTAGGTCGAAGGGGGGTCGGGTTTTTGCGAGGCAAGATGAAGAATGGAACCTCCGCATACACCGCACCAATTTTTGCAATCTTTACGCAAAGATACCAAGCATCTTACTTAATTTTTATACAAGAGAATTTCATGTCGCCACTAAACTTCCATGACAGTGTATGGAGTGGTTTCTTGGTAGGAGTTAAATCTTTTTTTATGTTTTCTCCGGCGAGGAGACATTCTTTTTTGCTAGAGAATCCTTCAACCTTTATGGAATTAATTGCGCTTTCCTTGTCACCTAACATCATGATCACAAAAACAAGAACCCATTTTCCCACTTTCGCCTCCTTTTGGTTTTAGGTTTTAACACTATAACTTTTAAAGTATTTTTTCTCAGTCCTTTTTCCCGTCCTCTTCATATTTTTTATCCCTTTCCAACGATTCCCTTATCTCCTCTAAAAACCGTTTTTTGTACCAGCATAACTCTCTATATTGAATTATTGAAATGGGGATTAAACCAAGAATCACTATTATTAAATGCTTTTCAAATAATCCACTTGAATAAAAAGATTCTCTATAGCCATTAAAATATGAAAAGAGATCTTCTAAGGAAAATAAAGCAATTAAAAGAAGCAATAATTCAAGTGCAATGAGGGTTAATGCCCCTGCCACCCATGCCATAAAGACGCAAAAGAGCGCTCTCTGCGTCGATTTTATAATTTCCTTTATTATTTCTGAGAACGGCGGAGCAATAATGTACCAGTGAGCCGTTGATATATTTTTTGTTGTGGCGGAGTAAAAGTGTCCCACTCACGTTAAGCTTTCTATCCTGTATGTAATCCATATTCAGGAGGGAG
>Ga0233439_10005849_pt1 | contig 11195 bp, 11 predicted proteins | sample SI_123_September_6_FD_182713 | JGI IMG/M metagenome (GOLD analysis project Ga0233439, IMG submission 182713) | Seawater microbial communities from Saanich Inlet, British Columbia, Canada - SI_123_September2016_100_MG | ecosystem: Environmental > Aquatic > Marine > Inlet | place: Canada: British... | reverse complement strand
GCGCAGGAAAACCACCCACTGTTCAATCTGGTCGATTTTTAGAGCTGTAATGAAGCCTTCTAGATCAATCCTGTCTTTCGCTTTCGAGTGCCCGGTCAATTCAATCAGTTCATCGCTGAGGGGTGCTACGTCAAATACTCCCTTTGCATAAAAGCGTTCTGCGTGTTGTTCATTTAAAAGAAGCTGCGGCATCGGCTCATTCATGGCTTCCTCACGGCTTAAGCCAAACATCTTGCTCGCTCGCGAATTCCACTCGTGAATACGGCCCTCGTTATCCAGTAGTACAATAGCGTCAAACGAGCTGTCGATTACCGCATTCGTTGTTTTCTGTGCAGACTCAAGGGCTTGCAGTGCGCTGGAAAGTTCTTCAGTTCTTGCTAAAACTTTGCGTTCCAGCGAACTGGTTAATTCTTCTTTCTTGGCTTTCTGGTCTATCAAATTATTCTGTAACTGAATCAAGGCGCCGAGTAATAGCGAGATTTCACTCTGGCCTGATGGCGTTGATATGGTGGTATCCAGATTTCCTGCACCTAGAGCATCTGCTGATTTGATGGAGGCTAAAATAGGTTTAATCACACCTAACTGAACAATACGATAAACAATAATTTGTAGAATAAGGATTGCTAAAAAGGCGACGTATAAAGTTAAATTAATCGCCTGCAATTGATTCGCAAAATCCTCCCGGCTAAAACCAACTTCGATATGACCGCTTAGGTTGCTGGTTTTAAAAGGCGCTCTTGCTACCAGAAACTTTATTGGGTCTACTCCGGCAGCTAATTCTGATTCGACCTCACTGGGGAATGCCGCCAGTAATTCAAAGGAATCGCCGTTTTCCACGAAAATTCCAGCAACCGAAATATGAGCATCATTCTTTAGGAAAGTATTGAACTCAGCCAACGCCTCCAGGTTTTCTTTCTCCAGTGCGATATTCACGGTCAGGGCAATCGTTTTGGCAATACTGAAGAGCTCATTTTCTGTATTCGCCGTTAGTATTTTTGCCTGTCTGTCCGGCACTACGCCGAGTAGGACAACAGCGAACATTATAGTGGTAAGCACAAAAGGGAAAAAAATCTTTGTAACTATGGAGTGCCTATTCATATTGCCTTGACGAGCAACTGGGTAAGGTCTTGGTGATGTTGGGCTCTAATGACTGCAGCAGAGCCGGGCGTATTCAACACGAAATCGATCATTTCTTTTTCAGAATCAGCATACCTTGGCGGGTTTCCTCGGCCGCTGAAGACTAATTTCAGCCAGCGTTTCTGCATCATCATGCCAGACTCTCCAAATGCTCCGCGACTCACTTGTTCATAAATTTCGGCTTCCCTTCCCGGTAACACTAATAGAATAGGATCGCCGTTTGACCAATTACCTTGATCACCCCTTATTATTGCCTGCACATCTAACTCATCTGGCGCGATCGTATCATTGATATTGGCTACTAAAATGAGGTTAGCAGGTTCTGTGCTCGTTAGTTTTTCCGCCCAGGCTGTACCTGATAACAAAACGATCAGCCAGATGCTGTACTTGAGCATAATCTTAAAACCCCACCGAAAACTGGAATCTCAAGGCCGTATAACTCGATTTCGATTCATCGCCCTGGACGGCATGGGTTGATAAATCCACCTTTAAATCTGTTCGGTTACTAATAGCTGTTTTTATTCCTATGCCATAACGTCGCTGGATACCCGGCGTGAAATGGAGTTCCTTCGGGTCAATCCTTTGAAAATCGGCAAAAACAAAAGGCATCACTCTAGGGAGCCATTTCCAGCCAGCGAAAATATACGATGTGTAGTTTAGATTGTCCCCCTTGTTCCTACTGGCTGATAATTCAGTCAGCATCTGTATTTTATTGTTTTCAAAATACATCGAACCCGACCAAAGTTGCCAGTCAAGATTTGCGCGACGGTTAGTCTGAACCCCGGCGCCGTGTTCGAGATCTTTTTGGTGATTTATGATCTCGTCCTGATACAGGGAAGAACGGATCTCAAGATTCGCTGTAGGTCTTATTCCAATCGACACGGTTGTTGATTTTAAACCATTGATAAACGGGTCATTACCTGCAGACTGTCCGGAGCCCAGAACAACGTCATAGAAAAAATTGTACCTGCCCAATCTGCTTCCTGAAAAGCGTACACCTATTTCATGTATCGGAACGAATTTTTTGAAGGCCAAGGGGCGATCGATGGTAGGGAAAAAATATCGGCCATGATGAAAGGAATCGTTCCAATAATTCACCGGAGTATGCATTTTACCCAGAGTTAACCGGTGCTTATCATTCAGATCCCATCGTAATGTGAGTCGCTCTACCTTTACGGTATCTTCCCTGTACCGCTTTGGGAGCAAGGTGACTTCTGTTAGAACGGAGAGTCGATTGGAAAGGCGTCCAAAAACGAATAGTGATGTTTCTCCCAATTCAATGTAATCGTCGGGCTCGTAACCACCGCTATGGGCAAGGTGGCTATTCACGTAACTGAAGATATTTAGGTTCCAGTTATCCGCGGGTAATTCGATGGAGTAAGCCTTGGGTAGCCCCGCGATTGACATTGCTATGGTAAGCAATGCTAGTTTTGAAAGAAAAAACCCCATGCTATTACAGTTCCCCGTTGAGTTGGCTGGCCGAATGGTTTCAGTCAGTCATGTGTTTTATATAAATAACCGATGCGATAATTTAACGGTCATCGTTGATCAATAAACGCTCAGTTGCTTTTGTAACTTGTTATTTTCTTGCCCCTTCACTACACGGCATAGTCTGCAATATAATATAATATAATATAATAATATAATAATATATCATAATATTGTTATGTCATGTCATAAAACGGTTACCAACTTGTAGCGCGATATCTCTTTTTGCAATCAGCTCGAGAAAAGTTTTCTGTGCTAATAATTTGCGTAAAGTCTTTGGTTGCATTCCATACCACTGGCGCATGCTTTGCTTCACGTTTGTCCGATCCGACAAGCTAATGGCTGGTAGTGCAAATAGGGCTCAACGTTGTAAGAAAGCGATGACTTTTTTTGAAGTTGCTCACCTCATTCGCTTGGACGTGGAAACCTGTAGCCAGTTAGTCTTGTCACGAAACCGCTGCTGTGGGTCGTTCGCCATCGGTCAGAAGCGAACATTACTTATTTGCGAAAACATTCGTCAACGGCTGCGAAATGCTTTGTAACCCAATAGCCCTCGCCAGACGATACGCTGGCAACCTTGGAAAAATGAAGGATACATAAATTATACTCGGTGGCGCAATTATACTTGTCTTACCTAAAGCTTTCTTCTAGGTTGCAGGCGTATGATGCTTACAATCATCCTTTTACTAATCTGGTTAGCTCTGGGCTTGCGCTCAGGGCTTGCAGAGTATCGGTATTACCAATCGGTAAGAACCCTTGAGCCACAGATATGGGAAAAGCTCGGCTCGCCAAAATATTTGAAAATACCGATGGTCTTTGTGTCTCCTAAAGGCGCGAAGCTTTTGCAAACTATTTCTAACGAAACAGTCCGGCGCCATGCGCTTCAGCATCGTCAAGCTGGCGCTCAGTTTCTGGCCTATGTGGTGGTGGTTCTGTTATTGGCTATCGCCTATTTCAAAACCGCCTAGAATGAGGGACGCTAAGTCATCTTCAGTTCTGCAACCAGGTGTAAAAGGACCTTACTGTTGAAAGCGACTCTCGGGGTGACACTGATGTCCTGCGCGGCCACCATGCCTTCTATTTCATGAGACAGAGACTGAATTGATGGAGGGTACGCGGCATATTGAATTATTTCAGGCGACAATCAATGGGTCGTGGACGTTTTTGATTGGCTCGTGGGCCAAATTCTGGCAAATTGGGTATCAACACCCACTACCTGTTCTTGGATGCGAAGGAGCATGAGCGACAGATGATATTTAGAATTTTCCTGTTGTTTTTTCTATTGCTTCACGCCGCGAGCTCGAGCGCACAAGAGGATGATTTATCTGAACAGGCAGCAGTAACAGATGAGCTATCATCCGAAGAAACGCAAGCAAGCGCAGACGAGGCTAAAGCCCGGCAGCGCACCGCAGAACTCGCTGCCGAACAGCGCGAACGCCTGGATCAATTGATCGCCAAGGTACAGCGTGCCTCAGATGAACTAGCCGACATCCAGGCGCTGGATTATGGCGGCGGTGCTTCTGCCACAATCGTCGGGATCGAGGTACGTCGGCGCAGTGATCAAATGCGTAGTGCCATTTCGACATTGATAGAGGCATTTGCCGCCGCACAAGCATTAGGCATGAATATCGATGCCGAGGAAACTATTGTAGGTGATCTGCTTAACAGGGATGCAGGCTCGCTGAAAAAACAAATCCTACTCCAGAAGGAGCGCATTAGAGAGCTGGTGGATCTGACCGGAGGGACCGCATCAATAGAGCAGCGGATTGCAGCAAAAATGGACCTCTCACTTGAGGTACCTAGTTCTGATGGGCTTTTTGTCGAACTGATGGATAATTTTGACTTGCGGGAACGCTTCGGTCTTGACATCGCCACTGAACAAAAGGCGTTTGGCGAACAGCTTCAGATGCGCGCGGGATTAATCGAGGGCCTAATTCGATCTATTCGTGAATCGATCAAGACAAATGAAAAAACGTCAGCTGTTCAGCCTGGCGGCTCTCATGAGAGCGAACTGCGTAGCTTGAAGGATCTGCGTTCGACGTTTGCAGAAAGTTTGCGGGCGACAATTCGTTTGCTTGATAGATTAGGTCTTGATACTGCGATCCATAAGCAAGCACTGATCAGTCTGACAGGCGAGTTATCGGATGACATCCTGAACCCGGAAGTGTTAGGGAATTTGTTGGATGATTGGAGCAGCACGTTTTTTGACTGGATAAAGTCCAGCGCTCCAGGGATGACTTTTAAGTTGCTCGTATTAGTTTTGATCTTTTTCGGCGCTCGTCTGCTAGCAAAGCTGGCCCAGCATCTTGTTCGTCATTCATTGCGGCGCTCCTCTGTAAAGACGTCCTATTTGCTCAAAGAATTCCTGATTAAAATGGCCGGCCGGATCGTTTTAGTAATCGGGCTCTTGTTTGGTGTCGCGCAACTTGGCGTTGAACTGGGTCCGCTTCTAGCTGGGTTAGGCATTGCTGGTTTTATCGTGGGTTTTGCATTACAGGACGTGCTGTCAAATTTTGCCTCAGGTCTGATGATTCTTTTTTACCGGCCGTTTGATGTGGGTGATACGATCGAGACTGCCTCGATTCGTGGGCAGGTTGATGATATGACGTTAGTGTCGACCATGATTCTGACCTTCGACAACCAGATGTTGGTCGTCCCTAATAGCAGGATCTGGGGTGATGTCATTCGCAATGTCACTCATCAGCGTATGCGCAGGGTGGATATGGAGTTCAGTGTCAGCTACGCCGATGACATTGATCAGGTCGAAAAAGTGTTTCTTGATATTATCAATGCCGACGAGCGAGTACTCCAGGACCCGGAACCGAATATCAGGTTGAGTAAACTTGGTGACTCGGGGGTTATCTTTATCGTGCGCCCCTGGGTTAAAACCGACGACTACTGGCCTGTCTATTGGGACACTCAACGTGAAGTGAAACGTCGCCTGACTGCAGAGGGAATAACGATTCCATTTCCACAGCGAGATATTCATCACCACCCGGCGAAGGATGCGAAGCCGAGCGCTTGAGTAAAGCGTGCGGCCCTGATCTCAAGCGCTCGTTATAGAATGTATCGATCGCCGTAGTTCTGAAGTTCCATCTCCCTTTAGATAAGCCTTCGATCGCGCACCGAGATGGTCACAAGATAACGAATCAGGACCTGACCTTTAAAACCTACACTCGCTTCAATCGTTGAAAATCAGCGTGCATTGTACACGGCGTCTAAGCGAGGTGTATGCAGGGTAAGCAAAGTTGAGGAGGCGTAGGCGTGGAGTACATGCGAAGCCTGATTTTCGTCAATAGGGGGTAAACGATGAAGCCAATTATACGTATAATTGCTGACCATATTTTTACCTTACACGGGAAAACCAGATGAGAAGGGATTGTATCGCGCTAGTGTTGACCGTGGCATTCACATCCGTGGGTGTACAGGCCGACGAGCTAACGATGAAAAATGGTTCTCGCCTGGTAGGTGAAGTGGTAACTTCTGAAAGCGGACACATTGTCTTCAAGACCCCATTTGCAGGTGAAATCAAGATCGCGACCGAAAACGTGCTTGAGGTCAGAACCGTTAAAGCTGTGACGCTAAAGATGGCTGACGGCACTATTTATAAGGATAAACTGATTGTCTCGACTGAGCATGGTATAGCTGTGCGCAACGAAGGTGAGACGCCGATTTACTTCAAGGCCGAAGATGTCGCCTTAGTAAATCCAGAGCCCTGGCGACTTGGCGAGGGTTATAAATGGTTCGGTCAGGTGAACGCCGCACTGTCCATGGAGCGGGGCAATACTGACAGCGACGAGTACGATCTCGATTTTACATCGAGCTGGCGCAGCCTTGATGATCGCTACATTTTAAAGGGCATGTACGAGCGGGATGCGAGTAGCGGAGTTAGGGACAAGAACCAGTGGCGGATAAGGGGTAAGTACGATCGTTTTTCCGATCAAGATACTAATAATTACTTTGGTGGGCAGTTAGTCTTTTATCAGGATGAGTTTGCAGATTTGAAGTTGCGGACCACGGTAGGGCCTTATGTCGGTCGAAATTTTTATGAGAGTAGCCGATTGTCGCTATCTGGGGAGGTTGGTGCGGTTTACGTTGATGAGAATTTTGACATTGCGGAAGATAGTGACTTCCTTGGCGGTAACTGGGAAGTCAGCATGACCAGCGATATCATCCCGAAAACAGAGCTCTATGCGACTCAGATTGGCATTATTAACTTTGACCAGATTAATGGTGTCTTGGTCGATACGGTCATCGGCCTGCGTTTTCCGCTAATCGCGGGGCTGCAGACTGCGTTTGAGATCAAGTTAGAGTACGACGGCGGTGCGGTTGATGAAGTTGATGAACTGGACCAGACCTACAACCTAAAATTTGGTTATACCTGGTAGACGCAGTCTGCTTTTTAATCTGAATTTCGGTTATTGGCCTTGCTCGGGTCAAACAAAAGGAGACCTGAGCCCGTGCCGGCGGGCCACTTTTGAAGCTGCCGTATCTGCTGTTTTGCAGGTCTCATAACCCCCACATTATGGGGGCTGTGTTCTTCAACAACGTTTGCTCAATCGCCTGGTGTTAGTCAATGAGGCCTTTGTTTTAGTGCCCGCTGAATACCAGCATTTGCACAGGCATGATCAGGGTTTGAATGCGTAAGACAATGGCGTGGACGATGCCTACGGCATCCACCGCGTGGTAAAACAAGGTATCTAAAACACCAATGTCACCTGATGCTAACAAATCATGATTATTGGTGTAGGCGTTAGCGATGCATTTGCTGCCGGGCATAACACCTTCCATCCCTCCCTCGTAAAGTGGCTCCATCACAACCGTTAGCGTACCTGGTCGTGCTCGCTCCTGTGCATCGATGAGATTATCTGAAGGCCTGAGTTGTCCTGCTGCCACGACGGATTGTACGCGCGTCACCACCATGGGTATGACCTCAAAGGGCCTTGACAAGCAGGTCACTTCTGCGAGGCTTCCTGGGCTGATAACCTGCGTCGCCAGCTGACTGAAACCGGCGGCTATCTGATGTCGACCAGATTCTGGCCCGTCATTGGGAATCAATAAACCGGCCGGACGTAAAATGGGGTTCACATAATCGCCACGTTGCAAGAAAAACTGCGACACCGTGCCATCGACGCCGGCGAAGACGGTGGTTTTACCTAATTCAACCTCGGCCTGCTCAAGCCCTCGTTTGGCGCTTTCAAGCTGACTGGGTAAGACGGATTCTTTCTGCGCGATAACTGAAGCGATATTGGCATTCGCTGTATCAACGCCACCCTTTCGTGAATTTACCGTGTTTTCCAGTCGTTCGAGTTCAATCTTACTTACTAGTTGGTTTCCGCGAGATGCAAGTTCACGCTTTTTCTTAAGCTCATTCGTTGCCTGATCCAGGGCTCCCCGCGCCTGTCTTAATCCGCCACGCGCCGCCTCTAGTTGGCTATCTACCTGCACAAAGGCAGACTCCACCTGAGCGACCTGGCTGCGGGCAGCATTAACCGCGGCCAGTTGTGAGCTGTCGAGCAAGCTGAACAGGGGGTCTCCCGCCTGTACTTGCTGATTGTTTTCAACATAGATTTCCTCAACTCGACCACCGCCCTCGGACAAAATAGTGACGGTACGAAAATAAGGCCCCGCATTGGTGGTAGAGGGGTGGTAATAAAATATGAGAGTAATCAGCGATACCGTGAGCAAAATGCAGGCGGAGATACCCCATCGCAGTTCATACCAGACCGAAAAAAAGTTAATGTCTTTGCCCCATCGCTTGCCCTGTTTGTAGTGACGAAACAGGTAATCAGGCAGCACCGTGACGAGTGAACAGATCAATAATTCCAGCATGGTTTATTGCTCCTGTTCGTTAGTGTCAGGCGCGGTGATCTCTGGCTCTGGCTCAGGCTCAGGCTCAGGCTCAGTTTCAGTCATGATACGCAGAGACTGTGCGATCGAATTAAGGGGAGAAGTAAAATCCGGGAATTTTACCAGCGCCAACACAAGCGCGGCGACCCAGAATAAATTGTTGTGAGTGAATAAAGCCAATATTGCCAACACCATAATTAGCTGTGTTTGTCCGTTATTTTGTTCTTGCGCTAAATGCTCTGGTATCGAGTGCAGCTTGAAGTACAGCACTGCTACCCCCATCAGACCTGCTATCAAGATAAAAACAACAGCAGTAAACAGAGGGTCACTACCATCTGCTCCGCCGATGAAAGATGGCAGACCATGCGGTGCCAATGGATGAGTAGCAGCGGTCATTATGGTAGTTCCTGTTATCTTTTGTAGATTGTAAGCTAACGGATGTTGACGATGAGTTCAACTGTTCCGGTTCTGCGAACAGCGACATGATGAAAACTGTTGCCTGTATTCAAAACCCAGAGGCAATCAAGAAGGTTTTCAAATATCAAAAAAGTAGGGTCGCGAAAATTGAAACGACTGAATCCGTAAACATTTAGACAAAAAAGATGGATCACTTAAAGAAAGCTTATTTGTGCGGTAATCAGATGCAAAAACACTAAACACGGCAAGGGAAATTTCTGTTGTGTTGCTATCCATTTCTGAAATGTCCGTCATTGGACCAGGACCATTGGTGACTTGACCGGCATGCGGTTGCCTTTGACCAAGAGAAACGGATAGGCTACGAGGGCAATTGATTTTATAACTCATAAGGAAACGACGAAATGCTTAATCACGTTATGATCGGTTCAAACGATATCGAGAAAACAAAAAATTTCTACAGTGCTGTTCTCGGAGTGCTAGGAGCAGGAGAGCCGATGGAGCATGTCAATGAAACCGGGCAGACTCGTCTTTTCTATATTCATGATGGCTCTACCTTCAGTATCAGTGAACCGATCAATGGCGAACCTGTCAGTATTGCTAATGGCTCTACCATTGGCTTTGTCTGCGATTCACCAGAACAGGTGAAAGAGTTTCACGACACTGCTGTCACTAATGGAGGCATCAGCGTTGAAGATCCGCCAGGCCCTCGGGATGGGACGATGGGCACGATGCACCTGTGTTATTTCCTGGACCCGGATGGCCACAAGATTTGTGGCATCCATCGACCAGCCTAAGCACCGCGATTGGTGCCATCGGACTGGTTTGGCGCCCATTTAACGGAGGCATGTAGGTAGGCGAAATGCTTTTTTTGTGGTTTTTTTACGTCCATGACAATACTCGAAAGCATTTAGGCCGGTAGTTGCAGAGGCTCGCTGAGCCTCAAGCTACCCGCTCACCTCACTCGCCTGTCACATGCTGCGGGCCAGTACTTTGCCCCAGCAGCTCGGGCGGCTCAGGCAACGGATCAGGCACCGGCCAAACCACGGGCAACCCTTCCCCTTGCATCAATTCACCAACGCTAACCCGCGCCCGGTCAAGCGGGAATACGGGCCAGTCTTTCATCCGCCTGAAACCATCAGCGAAGTAAATGACGGTAAAAACCCGGCGAGCCCCATCTGACTCGTTAGCAGCTGCCTGATGCACAGTGAATCCCGAATGCCAGACAACCGAGCCCGGGTCAACGCTGACCCATTCAGGCGACACCCCGTTTAACGCAGGGTCAGCGAGGATATTGTGCGGTTCTGTTGAATGGGTAATATCGACAGGGCGCAGCGGGCCAGCCTTATGGGAGCCGGGCACGTAGGCCATTGCACCATTTGATCTTTGTATGGGATCAAAGGGAATCCAGGCACTGACAAGCGGGACCTCGCCGATTGGCCAGAAAGTCTGGTCTTGATGGGCATCGGTTTGACGGCCGCCTGGCTCCTTATAGAGCGCTTGATCCTGCCAAAGCCGAACAGAAGAAACGTCCAGTAATTGAGCCGCAATCCCTGCAAGCCCAGCATGAAAGGTCAGAGGGCGAACGTCAGGGGAGGTCTCCCAGAGACGCATACACTGGATAAAAGATTGTTCGTAAATAGACTTCTCATGGATATTACGTTTATCCGTTGAGGTCCTGTTTGCGACTTCCCTGTCGACCCCGGAAGCGTGACGCGCGAGTTCTAAAGTGTCGAACACGTTCTCTGTCAGTACAAAACCTTTTTCCCGAAAAGTTTGTATCGTTTCAGGTGCTAACATCGTGGGATAAGTTGATTCTGTCGTCATCATTTCTCAATTCTATTCAAGTTTGCTTCGATAGCGCTGTCGAGTTATTTCCCTGATGCTGTCTAAACAGACCGCAGGCGCCATTATAGCAATGACCAGTCGGGAGGTGTTTCGGGATGGCTGAGCTCGCCTCTTGCGTTTCTAACAACCCGTCTTTGCTCATCCAGCCAGTCTTGCCAATCGGTGCAGGGCACCAACTCATCCGCTCTGGCGCGTTGATGCATATCCAGCAGCCCTCGCATTTTTTCAACCTGGTTGTGGTCAGTTAACGCCGTGTTATTGGTCTGCAATGGATCAGCGCGCAGGTCATACAACTCTTCCTCTCCTGACAATCGCTTGCAATACATATGCGACTGGGTGCGTATGCCGCGCCATTCTGCACCATTTTGAAACCAGTCAAAGTACTTTGAAAAGTTCATCAAAAAAACACTGTCAGGGGCTGGCGCCTCTGGTTGTTCTTCTGTCACCAAGCTTGAACT
>Ga0233439_10005842_pt1 | contig 11211 bp, 9 predicted proteins | sample SI_123_September_6_FD_182713 | JGI IMG/M metagenome (GOLD analysis project Ga0233439, IMG submission 182713) | Seawater microbial communities from Saanich Inlet, British Columbia, Canada - SI_123_September2016_100_MG | ecosystem: Environmental > Aquatic > Marine > Inlet | place: Canada: British... | reverse complement strand
CGGTAAGCCAATGTGCTGCGAACGACCTCGAAACCGATGACGGTGCGCTCGCGAAAGATGCGCAGCGCCTCCTCGTAAACTACGTGGTGATCCTGGTGTATATCGTCTGCCGCAGGCACAAAGACCACCTGCGGGTCAAAATCGCGCCGCCAGCGCAAAAAAACCTCGCGCACGGCCTGGGCCTGATACTGCAAAACCTGACCGTCTAGATCCTCGATCGCGACGCGCTCCGTCGGCACGCCAAGAATATCTGCCGCTGTATGCGGTTCGCCAAGATCACGCACGATTTGCACTTCGCCGTCGGCATTTATGGTCTTCTGCGTCAAAGTCAGAAAACGGACATCGCTAGTCGCTGCCCACTTGGCGATACTGCCGCCGCAACCAAATTCCACATCGTCGAGATGTGCCCCAGCAAAAAGAGCCCTTTCAAAGCGCAAGTCCATCAACCATTTCCCTTTTGGCACTCAATGCCGCAATAATCTCCCGCGTCGCACGCCAGGCTCCGAGACCGTCGACAGCCTCCTTGCCCGAACGACTCATCGCCAAGCGCCGTGGCCTATCTGGTAGCAGTCCCTGCACGGTCTGCGCGATTTCTTCGGGAGCAACTTCCTGTCTCAAACCCATATTTTCACAAAGCAAATCCCGCGCCACAATAGCAGTCGTCTCTAGTTCACGCGGCTCCTCTGTCAGCGCGATAAAAGGCACGCCAACCGCCGCCAATTCAAAAAGGGTCTTGCCCCCTCCCGTAATCGCCAAATCCATCTGCTGCATCAAAGCCGCCATATCTTGTACGTCGCGCTGCAAAACAAAATGCCGGGCGCTTTGCTGCACGACTGCCGCCAAGGGGCCGTCGTGGCGAAAAGCCGGACCGACAAGCAGGTGAATTTCCACCTCTTCCGGCAATATATCCAACGCCTTCGCCAATTTTAAAATTCCACCAAAAGTATCGGCTCCACCTTGGCTTACGAGCAATTTCCTTACGGTGTCGGGCACGTATTTAACCCGCTGGTGGGCCCGGTGAAATTCGCCGCGCAAGACGACATAGTTCAAAGTATTAATTTCGCGATACTGCGCATCGGGCAAACGCTCGGGATGGTGGATCACATTGATAAGCAAATCGGCCCATCCGCGCCCTGCGCCGATATCGTCTAAACTGACTAGCAAATCCGCTCTTTGCGCCCAATAACACATAAGCGACGGCGAACTTTCGAGTATATCGACGATGGCTACATCGATCAATTCTCCTGCTAATAGGCGGTCTATATGGGCAACTTTTTCCGTATCATCCCACTGATGCGGAATTTCGAGCACATCCATTCCCCACTCGCGCAATTTTGCGACGCCCTCCGGCACATCCGGCGCGATAAAGCGCACCTGGGCCCCGTTCTTGCGCAACTCTTCCGCCAAAGCGCGGGATTGATATATGTGCCCCATGCCGCGCTCATGCCCGCCATAGGTGTATATCGCGCAATTCACGTGCGCACCTTCTGAGTCGAGCAATAGGCGATAACCGCCGCCGTTGTCAAACGGTTGTGATCACCGGCAAAAGCTTCGATGATCTGCTGTACAAAGAGAAAATCTTCGGGGGTATCCACCGTCAAGTCGAGATCGGGGTAGCATTTATCGGCCGATTCGCGATAGGCCGCAATGCAAAAGTGCTCGCGATGCTCGATGATATATTCGTTGATGTGTTCGCGATGATGGCTCTCCAGCCCCTGCTTATGCGAACGCTCTAATCCGGCAAAGCTGAACATTTCCAGGCCCGTGCCATTGGGGACTCTGCAGCCGACCTCATCCTTGCTGCTGGTATAGTCGGCCGCCTCCCGCAAATGCAATTCGATCATCGCATCCACCACCTCTGGGTCGACGAGCGGGCAATCCCCTGTAGCACGCACGGTATGGGCAAATCCACGCTCCAGCGCACAGTGATAATAGCGCCCCAAAACATCATTTTCACTGCCCCGAAACACGTCCCAGCCCTCGGCCTCGCAATGACGGACCAGCGGTTCATCCGCCTCCCCTTCGGGCACCGCCACCACCAGCGCGTCAGCGCGCTGCACCCGGCGCAGCCGCTCGACATTGTGCCATAACATACTGCGTCCGGCCATTTCCATCAGCATCTTGCCCGGCAAGCGAGTCGACCCCATCCGGGCCTGTAATACGATCCCGATCAAGCGACCATGTCCCACGTCAGTACTTCATCCGCGGGAATATCGCGCCTGGCGGTCTTGCCAACGACCGCCTCCCAGTAACAGGGGGCAATGCCATAACCAGGCCGCTTGATGTCCAAGGCGTCGGCCAGTAGCGGCTCGCCCGCCTTTATATCTCTGGTACAGATCAAGCTCTTGCGATTGTTGATCCTGGTGGTCTTCTCGGCGGCGGCGGGACGCTTGACCCCGTCGCCCAACGCCTGCTCGACGCTACGGGTGCCCTCTACGAGCGCCCGCCATTCATCGGGCGTCGACGATAGCGCGTGATCGGGTCCGTCGGCGCTCTTGTCGAGCGTGAAATGCTTTTCGAGCACGCACGCACCCAAGGCCGCCGCCGCCAGGCAGATCTCGTTGCCCAATACGTGATCCGAATAGCCGGTCGGTAAACCGAACTCCCGCTGCATTTCGACCATCGCCAGCAGGTTGACGCTGGCGGGCGCCGCCGGATAATTGGTCACGCAATGCAGCAGGATAAGCTGGTCGTTTCCCGTGCCCAATACCGCGTCAACAGCCAGCCCCACCTCACGCATGGTACACATGCCGGTGGAGAGTATGATCGGTTTCTGCAATTGCGCGACATCGCGCAAGAGCGGCAGATTGACCGCGTCGTCCGAACCAATCTTGTAGATGCGATTGCCCAAGGTCTCCAATAATTCGACGTCGCTCTGATGGCCGGGTGTCGAAAACAGCACCACGCCTTGCTCGCGCGCGTAAACGTAAATCTCCTCTTGTACCCGATCGTCGATCTGGTATTCGATAAACATGTCGAATTGCGAGGCATCACCGGTAAATTCCATACCCTCCGCTGAAAACATCGCCTTGCGGCTGGAAACGGTATGCGCCTTGTAGGTCTGAATTTTGACGGCGTCCGACCCTGCGTCGATGGCCGCGTCAATCAGGCCCTTGCCCTGTTCAAAAGTGCTAAAATTGCCGCCGATTTCCGCGATGATATACACCGGGCAACCAGGACCGACCTCGGCATTGGGCAACTTAACTCTCTGCGAATGTGCCGGCGCTGCGAACATATTCACCCGCTTTCCCTCCCTCGTTGAATAATAGATCGACCACAGACAGCTGGGGTATGAATGGCTCGGCGACCTGTCGATACTGGGGATGCTCGAAATCCTGATAGACCAACCCGATGCCCTCGGCGGCGACATCAGCCTCGTCGAGATACTCTTTGCCCGATTGGCCCGAGACATATACGTCAGCCCCAACCGCCTTGCACATCTCGACGATCAGATCGGTGCCCTTAGCATCTACTCCGAGTTCGGAGCTTTTGACGATCTCGACTTCGATTCCCAAAAATTCAATGCAGCCGCGAATCAGCTCTTCGTTGAGTTCGGCCAACATCCGCCGGTCCTGTTCTAAGCACTGTTTAAAAAAGGGCCAGTACGAGGAGAAGTGGGGCGTCTTGGAATAATTGAGTTCGATCGACTTGAGGATCTTGTGTCGCCAGTTGTTGCGGTCGTCGATGACGACCTCGTCGATATGCTGCTCGAAGCGCCCCTGCGTCTGCACCGGAACGGTGATCCAGAGGGCGCCGTCGCGCGAGCGAATGCGGTTGCGATTTTCGAAATGCTTCTTCTTGAACTGCACGTTATCGACGATCATGTATATGTCGCCCAACGTCAATTTGTGGAAAAAACCGAGCCAGGGCAGAAACTCGGGCTGATGGCCGACCAGCCTCATCGCCGCGAATACATCAACGGCCGACTTCCTGCTCGCGATTGACATAGTTGTCGACAGCGATATCGCGCCCTTCGACCTGCGTAGTCGAAGCTTCGGTTTTGCGCGGTAAATGGCACTCCTTGCACAATTCGATCTGCTCAACACCCTGTTTGTTGCGGTGAATCCGCCGAGCCGCCTGCATATGCGGACCGTGCCATAGTTCGTAGAGCGACTGTTCGCGTACATTGCCGATGATGTGCTTGCCATATTCGTCGTTGATGCACAGGAATACCCCGCCATCCGATCCGATCACCAGACGCTGCCAGAGTACCGGACAGGTGAAATCCTCCTCGTAGACAATCTCGGCGTCGTTGTTGAGATAATCTACCAGTGGATTGGAAAAGACCTGGTCGGCGATCGGCTCAAAAAGGTCGTAAAACGCCTGCGGGTCGTCGGCAATTGCCGGCCACACGCTCTGGATCTTGACGACGGGTTTTTCGCTACCGCGCCGCTTCTTGATTTCGTGGTACTGGCGGATTTTGTCGACGGCGACATCGAACTTCGCCGGTTTGCGGATCCGTTCATAGGTCTCGCCGACGCCGTCAAAGGAAATCGTCATCCAGTCCAACCCCGCGTCCAGCATCTCTTCGAAGATCTCAGGAGTCAGTTTCAAGCCATTGGTCAGCGTCGCGACTTCCCTGATGCCTTTTTGCTTAGCATAGCGCGCCATCTCAACGATTTCGCGGTTCAGAAAGGGTTCGCCGCGCAAGCTGAGGCGAATTGAATAGGTACCGCGCTCGGCGCATTCGTCGACGATTTTTTTGAAGAGCTCGAAGTCGAGCAGTTTCTTCGGCACCATCTTTTTAAACTCGGGCGTCGTCGTATAACACATCGGGCACTTCATGTCGCAAGCGCTCGACAACTCAATATCGACGTGCTCCGGGAAACGCGAGACGATCCCCAAGCGCGGATAGTAGTGCCACTTGAAACGATTCCACCCATAGCGCAGCAAATGACCGCGACCGCGATTGATATGGAATTTCAGGTCCTTTATCTTGGACCCCAGCGAAAACTGAACTTTATTTATTTTCATTGCTTCAATAGTCCATAACCCTGTCGCGGTTGGCCATCAGCCAACCACCGATGTATTCGCGGCTTTGCTTGTCTTTGTAGCTGCATCCGCCGCAAGCCCCCACCTCGCAAGAGCGCCCACTTAAGTGCATTTCCCGCACTTGGCGCAATGCGTCGCCGTTCCATATTTCCGCGATAGTCTGGCCGTGCACATCCCCCACCACGCTTTGCGAGTCCCAATCGACGCAACAGATCGAAACCGTACCGTCCCAATTGACAGCCAGCGAATAAAACGGATTCTCGCACGCGTTTTCCGATACCGGCAGGATCCCCTGCAAGCTGCTATCGCGCACGCTGCCGCTCCAGTCGTGGTATTCGCTGATAATCAACTCGGCCCCGGAGTCCTGCCACATCTCGACGAACTCGCCTTCTTCGCCCTGATTTTCCTTCATGCTGATAAACTTGACCGCAACTTTGACGTGCTCGGGTTTACTCTTGAGAAACCGACGTACATTCTCGACCACGATGCCGTATTTGCGCCGCCCCTTTGCCCGCTCATAGGCATCCTCACTCGTCGCGTCGATACTGAAGCTGACCTTGTTGATGCCGGCTTCCACTAATCTGGCGGCCCGGGCTTCGTCGAACAGGATGCCATTGGAGGTAAAACCGAATTCTTCAGCAGCGCCGCGATCGGCAATATAGCGGACCATATCGTAAATGCGAGGATGGGCCAAGGGCTCGCCGTCTTTGTGCAGATTGATCAATTTGAGCGGGCCGTGTGCGGCGCACTCATCGATGATTTTGCAATACAGCTCGAAATCCATCGAACCGATGCCCTTGGAGCTTTCTTCGCGCGGGCAAAAGAAGCACTGCAAATTGCAAAGGTTCGTGCTCTCGATATTGAGAGATATTGGAAAAGCTAATGGCAAGGAGGTAGCTAGACTCTCTCGTCGTTGTTCGAGCTGTGGGTCAATAGTCAATAGAGACATACATTCCTCAAACAGGGGATATATAAGAATTACCCGTGTACTCTGTATTACTTTGGCATAAAAAAGAGCAAATAGCTTGCCAGGATTTGGCCTTCTTAATACCCCGTGCGCGCACTTAGTGCTAAAAGCGGGAGAAAAGAAGTTTCACAATAATGCAACTCCGATCCCCACAAGGACCTATAATCTTACCAATATAGATAAGAAGGTGCGATTCTCATAGCCCAACTTGGGCCGGTTGATCCCACTATATTGTGGTCTTATCGAGGGTGAAATACATCCGTAATTAGTACCCATATTGTATTGATCGGCCAAAACGATAAAATAAATAGGAATTTTTTTCTTATATCCGCACGAGCCCACCGCCCTATATTAGCAACACCTCGAGGCAAAATCCCAAACCACTCTAGCCCTTTACCGCCGCCCATGGACAATAGCCCAGCGTCGCAGCAACGTTTTGCCCGCGATGTACTCATTGCTAGTGCAGCGAATTTACTACGCAGTTTACGCAACCTGATTCTCATTCCGCTTATTGCCGGCCATTTGTCGCTTGCCCACTATGGCGAATGGGATTTGCTCGCCGTCGCTATCGCCTTTTTCATCCCCTGGATCACCTTCTCACTCAATAGCGCCCTGCTGCGATTTTTGCCCGGGTGCGACGACGCGACTGTGCGCGAAGGATTTTATTCTATTTTTTTCTTCGTGTTGATCTCCAGCGCGACAGCCGGCCTCGCTCTCTGGGCTTTGGCCGCCCCCTTGAGCACTATTGCCGAGTTGGCCCCCCTCCACACTAATGCTCCGGCAATCGCCAGCGTATTAGTGTGTTCATCACTTTTGGGTCTCGTGCAATCCTACTTCCGCGCATTCCGACTGATGCTCGGACATTCAGCGCTCAGCCTCGCGCAGCACTTCGGCGAAATTTTGCTCATAGCCTATCTGCTCCAAGGCGGATCGCCCCTGACTGACGCGCTGTGGTCCCTGGCCGGCACCAGAGGCCTGTTGACCGCAATCGGCCTCGCTCGTATCGTCGCACACAGGGGATTTGCCTGGCCGCGTTTTACCCACCTGCGCGGCTATCTCGCCTTTGCGATCCCCCTTATTCCCAACTCGCTATTCTACCGGCTCTACGATTCAGCGGATAAGTTTTTTCTCTATGCCTTTATCGGCAGCGCTGCGGTGGGCGGATACGCCGCCGCCTATATCGCCGGCAGCCTATTTACTACGCTGGCCTCCCCGATCCACACCGTTCTGCTGCCGGCCATGGCCACCCTGTGGAATCAAGACAAACGGGAAGAAATCGCCCCCTATCTGGCCCGTACTATTCGCCTGAGCGCCTTGCTCACCTTTCCCGCGCTAGCCGGAGTCTTCATACTCGCAGACCCCTTGTTGACCTTATTACTGCACGAGGAGGCAGCGGCGGCAACGCAGTATTATCAGTTGCTCGCCGTCAGTTTCATTCTGTTCGGTTTTGGGATTCCCTTCGGCGACCTGATGTTCACCGCAGGCCAGAGCCGGCAGCTATTTTTCCTCAATGGGAGTTTAGCGCTGGTAAACCTGCTACTCAATGTCCTAATGATCCCCAGGCTGGGGATTCTCGGTGCAGTCATTTCGACACTGGCCTGTCATACAGCCTATACTGTGGCGACGGGGCTGATGGCGAGGGCTTCGGTCGCCTATTCGATCCCTTGGCGCGCACTCATGCGTATTGGGTTCGCCGCCACGGCGATGGGCATCGCCCTACACCAGCTCTTCGGCCCCACCCCGCAGACGCTGCTGCTACCCATTTTATCGGGGATTGGACTCTACACCGCCTTGCTTTTTGCCTTGCGCGAACTAAGCAAGGAAGATTTCGATTTTTTTGCGGCTTTATTCGCTCACAAACGCTAAGCGGAAATCGCGGCCTAAGCCTTGCGAACAAATACACGGATCATATCGGCTTTGTGCATCGATTCTAGACAATCCTGCAGAGGTTGGCCGTATTCGCCCAAAAAGCGATGCAGCGGATGTTCGGCGGCGGCCGGATCCGCCGTCTGTACATAGCGCAAAATCGTTGGAATATCCAATCCCAAAGACTGAATCTGTTCTACGACATAGCCCTGTTCTTGCAGCATGCGGGTGATCGTCGGCACCGAGAAAAGTGTCACATGGCCCCATCCGTCGATAATGCGGTCCGCCTGTTCCGGGTGGGCTTTTAGATATTCAACCAATAGGCAGTCGAAACTCGGCACTTCGACGACCAACAATCCGCCGTCGGCCAGAAATTCGCGTATTTGCCGCAGGAGCCGACGCGGTTCGAGCAAGTGCTCGAGCACGCCCCACATTGTCACGACATCGAATTGACCCTCGGCAAAAGAACATTCCTCCAAGGGTTTTTCGAGCACGTTCAAGCCAAAGCGCTCACGGGCATAACCCGCGGCCATGGGGCTGAATTCGATCGCCTGGACAGACCACCCTCCACCTTCGGCAAGATGTGCGAAATCACCAATTCCGCAACCTATGTCGAGCAATTGCGGCTTGGTGTCGGGAAAAAAACGCGATACGGCGTCGAATTTTCTTTTGGCGATATTTTCCAGGCGATAATCCACACTCTTCATCAACATATTCTCGAACATGAAATTATAGGCATCCGATTTGTAGAACATGTCTATGAGATCCGCCCGTAAACGCGGGTTAACATAGACCATATCACAGTCGAGACATTGTACATAGCGGAATCCGGATGCCTTAAGAAAAGGTCGGCTCTGCTCGCTGCCGCACAGATAACACGACACCCTTTCCGCACATTCGTCCTTCAACTCCAAGCCGCCGTCGACCTCATCCATATACCCTGCAATGCCCTCGGCGTAGAGCGCCTTCATGCGATCGAGCACCCCCTCTGGATGCAGTTTCGCCGTATCGGGTCCCGAATATTTCGCGGTATTTGCATCAGCATTCATTGACTTATTCTCCTTGTGGTATCACGGCGGCGCTCGATCCGCCCCGCCGCACTAAAGTCTCGAGCAAATCCATAACGCGTGCCGAAGCCGCACCATCGGCTTGGTAAATGTACTGGCCGAGCGCCCGACTCACTTGTTCGAGGTGCCCTTGCCGCATCGCGTCGTCCTGCAAGAAAGCGCTGATCCGGTTTTCGATATCGCCCGCATTTTCAGCCCCAACGACCAAACCATCCCGCAAATAATCGATTGGCGCCAAACATCCTGGGATCTGCACGCTGATCACGGGCTTTGCAAAAAGCGCAGCTTCCAATATCACGGTCGAATACCAGGATACGACGAGTTCGCAGGCATTGAGCAAAAGGTGCAGATCCGCGCCAAAAACGCGGATATTGTCCATTCGGCCCCGCAGATATCCAGCCCAGGCTTGCCCCCCCTCGCTCGGGTGTAGTTTAATCACCCACTGAATTTCGGGCATGTTTCCTGCGGCTTCGACGACAGCGGAAGCAAAATAGTCGCGGTTTTCACGAGTAAAAAACGGTTGCGAAATAATGAGCACCATCGGGCGGCGGTCTGTAATGGCCAGCGCCCGCCGGGCATCGGCTACGGCGGTCTGTCGCAGCGAACGTACCACGCCGTCATAGGCCGGCATGCCGACCACAACGACGCTCTCGGCGGGATAGGTGCTCGTTTCTACCAGCATAGTTCGGGTATGCTGCCCATATACCGCGGTTATCGTGGGGACCGGACACACCGCGGGATCGCCCAGCGCCGACGTCGTAACAGCTGGCAGATAATAGGCCGGCGCATAGGGGCTGCTTAGCGTTCCGTGTTGCAGTGCCAAGGTCGGCACGCCAAGACGCTGTCCGGCAATCGTCGCCGCCCGCCCCGCCGGCCCTTCTTCGTATACGATGAGAACCGCCTGTATTTTTTCCTGCGCAAATGCCCGTTCCAACGCGTCTAAATAGCCCATTGCCCCAGCTAAATAGTGCTCGAATAAATAGTCGAAGCGCGCAGACAACAGCGGCGCAATATCAATACCGCTATATCGCATGCCCCGTTGGCATACGACCTCGCCTCCCAAAGTCCGTGCCATATTTTTCAGCCGAGTACGTCGCAAGCGGCTTTTCTTTTTGTCGACGCGATAATAGTGCTCAATCGCCCGCCATTGCACGCCTTGCTGTGCCTTTTTCTCGCGCAATATATCGAATTGCCGCCGATTCGGCGCGCTGAGATCCACATCGATCCCCAATAGGCGATACCCCGCCAGCGCCAAGGTCTTCATACATGTCCCGGCGATCGCGTCGTCGACGATCTCATCCCCATTTAAATCCACCCCCTGACGCCAATAAACAGGTGAGGTCACTAATGCTACCGCCCCCCGTCCATCACTTTCCAACCCCTCTACGGCCCCCCTGGTCAGCCACACCCGCCACCGATTAACCCACGACTGCACAAAGGTGAAATAGAAGGCCATCCCCCAACGAGCCTTAACATATCGCTTCCACCCCGCCAGCCGATGCCCCACAGGCGCATCAATTTCGCGGACCTCGATGTCCTGCCGTCGACAGACAAAGGCCGCCATTTTGCCCGGTAAGTCTAGATCCAATCCCAATCTCATCGGGTAGGCTTTTCGTTTCTCAATACCGAGCAACCACAGGGATTGCGGTTGTTCAGCCTTTATCAAGGCCAGCAACTCCTCGGCATATTGCACGCAACGCAGCACGTCGGGGATCAAAATTGGCAAGATAAACCACCAGGCCCCCACCCCTTCGATTTCGACGGCCTCTTTATAAGTGCGCCCGTCCCACTCGCGTTGGTCACTCCAGGCGTCCAGCCAATCCGTAGCCGTTTTTTTTATTTCCTCGTCGCGATCCAGGGCCAAGTAGCTGCCGAGGCTCCGACAAACCTGCCCCATCGCCTCTACCTCTTCTTTCAATAAGGTACTGGCCGCGACAAAGACCATCTGCCGACCGCTCTGGCGACGGGCGGCCCTTAACATCGGCGCGATATCAGCCCGCTGACCGATAAAGGCCACAATAGCCCCTGTTCTTTCATCCACGGCACAAACCTCAGCCCCCGATATCAAAACAACGGCCGCAATGCAGCACCGTCCATCACCCAAACCGCCCCCGCGTATATCCCCCCCTCGTGCCACCCCGGTGTGCCCACTGCTAGATCGGGCACCCCGTCGCCGTCAAAATCACCCGCGGCGGCGAACCGGCGTTTTGACCCGAGCCTTGCCCCATGCCTATCGCCACCGATTTTTAGGACGGTTTCTCCACTCATCTGCAATTCCTGCCGCCCCTCAGTGATGGCCTGGCGAATTTTCCGGCCCTT
>Ga0233439_10005840_pt1 | contig 11214 bp, 14 predicted proteins | sample SI_123_September_6_FD_182713 | JGI IMG/M metagenome (GOLD analysis project Ga0233439, IMG submission 182713) | Seawater microbial communities from Saanich Inlet, British Columbia, Canada - SI_123_September2016_100_MG | ecosystem: Environmental > Aquatic > Marine > Inlet | place: Canada: British... | reverse complement strand
CAGCCAGAGTAGGAAGGCTTGCCAAAGTTCATCCGTTGGCAAGCAGTGTTGCTGCAATTCTACTTCCACCAATGTCCAGATTGAGAAGTCCTCCTCTCGCATCAGCCAAAGCCCTCCAACTGCTGTGACACTACTGAGGAGAATAGTACCCAGCAGACTACTCTCGCGCCCCAGCAGGATCAACAGTAGTCCTTCGATGAGAATCAGCAGTCCCAATAGGAACCAATGTATTCCACTCATGGGCTCTTGAGAGAAGACTCAGCAGCTTGTTCAGGCTGGGCGATCGGGGTTTCAGCCGGTCGTGGATTGAAGTAGAGATCCAGTCCATGAATAACGCCGAGTAAAGTGCCGATAATCAAGAAGCTAATCAAGTAGTTCCGGAGAATTCGTGGCATTTTTATTCCGACGATTTCAATTGTATTCGCAAGTACAAGACGCCGAGGTCCTGATAGGATTCAATTTGGGATGCAGCACCTGGCAGCAAAAATCGATACTCAAAAGGGCCACGAGGACGATTCTGTTGCAGACAATTCGCATTTTCAGGTTCAGAAGTGGGGTGTTCACCTCGAATCAGTAGCTCTGTATCATTCAATTCGACATGTAGGGATTCCTCCATCACGCCTGGCACATCAAGACTCAGGAACAATTCATCATCACGCTGATGTAGGTCGTAGATGGCGTTTTCGCTCAACTCAGTTCGGTCTGTTCCGTCTATTTTGAAGGAGCGGCTCTGAAGTTTGCTCAACATCTCTTCTTGTTCTTCCTGTCGTTTGAGCAACTGTTCGAGTTCTGTATCAGACATGCCGGCTATGGATCGAAGTGGGGTGAAAAAATCGTTGCGTTAAATACATAACTTAGCAAAATGGGTTTGCAATCGCAAATGTACAGACTTCCTCGTATTCGCAACTTTTTGTTTTTTAAAATTCCCATGATCGATACTTCGAGTTGGCTTCATTTTCAGCAGCATTTCTTTTCAATCCCAGGCACAGGATTGAGCTTAGACACTTCTCAAATGGGAGTGCCTACTTTTTTCTGGGAAGAGCAATCCGATCCGCTTCAACAATCTTTACAGCACATGAACGAACTGGAAGCTGGGGCTATTGCCAATCCGGATGAGCAGAGACAGGTCGGTCATTACTGGTTACGTACTCCAGAGCTTGCGCCAACCCCCGAGCTACGTCAGGCCATTGAACAGACCCTCCAGCAAGTTCAGTATATTGCAAACCAAGTACTGTCTGGAAAATGGACCAACGAGCAGGGTCAGCATTTTCGACATGGGCTCGTGATTGGGATTGGTGGTTCGGCACTGGGGCCTCAATTTATTGACCGTGCATTGGCACAGCAGGGACAAGGCTTGAAACTCTACTATCTAGATAACACAGACCCAGATGGCTTTGAGCAGGTCTTTGCAGAGTTGAGAGAGGAACTGTCGCAGACACTGTGCCTGGTTATCTCCAAATCTGGTGGTACCCAGGAAACCCGTAATGCGATGCTGGTCGCTCAACATGTATTTCGAGAAGCAGAGTTGTCATTTGGGAAGCAGGCAATTGCCATCACCAGCACTGGAAGCAAGCTGGATAAACTGGCAATACAAGAAGGCTGGCGTGCACGGCTACCAATGTGGGATTGGGTGGGTGGGCGGACTTCAGTCTTTTCAGCAGTGGGACTCCTACCCGCAGCCTTGCAGGGCATTGCTCCGAAAGAGTTGCTGATGGGAGCCCGGCTGATGGACCAGCACGGACGGGAAAAAGAAATCTCCCGCAATCCTGCAGCCCAGTTAGCCTTGAACTGGTGGTACGCAGGCAATGGTCGTGGTGAAAAGGCTATGGTAGTGCTGCCCTACAAGGATCGGCTGTCCTTGTTCAGCAATTACCTTCAGCAATTAGTGATGGAATCCCTAGGAAAAGAGTGTGATCTGGAAGGGCGTATTGTTCGTCAAGGTTTGACTGTTTATGGTAACAAGGGTTCTACGGATCAGCACGCTTATGTCCAACAACTTCGGGAAGGACGGAATGATTTCTTTGCCCAATTTCTGGAAGTGCTGAAAGATCAGGAAGGACCTGCTGTAGAGGTTGATCCGGGTGCCACCTCAGGAGACTATCTATTGGGTTTCCTGTTAGGAACGCGGCAGGCTTTACGAGAGAAACAGCGTCAATCAATGACATTGACCCTGGATTCGATAACACCACGTAGCATTGGGGCCATGATAGCTCTTTTTGAACGAGCAGTGGGGATGTATGCGCATCTGGTGGGCATTAACGCCTATCATCAACCTGGAGTGGAAGCTGGGAAAAAAGCTGCTGGAACTGTGCTACAGTTGCAAGGTCGTCTGATCAGTGTGCTGAACGATCAGCCAATTCGTTCCTGGACGGTAGATGAACTCTCCCAGCATCTTCAAGTGGGAGAACAGCAGGTAACAATCTTCAAGGTACTGGAACACTTGGCAGCGAATGGACGTGTGGATCGTCATCAGGCGGAATCCTCTTTCTCCAATCGCTACCAAGCGAAACGTGCTTAGTTTGTCAAACTGAGATCAACCCCTCTGGAAATCAATTTCGTGATGCAAAATCGATTCTTGGATCGATTACGGTGTAGAGTACATCGCTGATCAGGTTGACGACCAGGCCGAGCAGAGTGAAAATATAAAGAGTGCCAAACATCACTGGATAGTCACGCTGCAGGGTGGCTTCAAAGCCCAGTAGACCCAACCCGTCCAGTGAGAAGATGACCTCGATCAACAGGGATCCTGTGAAGAACATGCTGATGAAGGCTGCGGGGAAGCCAGAGATGATGATCAGCATTGCATTCCGGAAGACATGGCCATAGAGCACACGTCGCTCCGGTAGCCCCTTCGCTCGGGCGGTCACCACGTACTGTTTGCCAATTTCATCCAGAAAGGAGTTTTTGGTCAGCATCGTCAGTGTGGCGAAACTACCAATCAGGATGGCGGTTAGGGGTAGAGCCAGGTGCCAGAAGTAGTCGAGGATTTGTCCGAACAGGCTCATGTCCGCAAAGCCATCAGAGGTCAGTCCACGTAAGGGAAACCAATTCAGATAGTTGCCACCAGCGAAGAAGATGATCAAAATGATTGCGAAAAGAAAGACAGGAATAGCGTTGCCGATGATGATCACTGTGGAGGTCCAGATATCGAAACGAGAGCCATGGCGCACTGCCTTGCTAATGCCCAGTGGAATGCAGACGAGGTAGACCAGGAGTGTGCTCCAGATTCCAAGTGATGCAGAAACAGGTAGTTTCTCCCATATCAACTCAAGTACTGTTCGATCCCTGTAGAAACTCTCACCAAAATCGAAAACGGCATAATTAACCAGCATTTGCAGGTAGCGTTCGTGGGCTGGCTTGTCAAAGCCATAGAGACGCTCGATCTCATGCAAAAGCTCGGAGTCAATGCCTTGGGCGCCTCGGGTACGTCCCGCTTGATCAGAAGTGCTGGTGCTGTCCTGCATCTCTGAGCTGGTGTTGGTAATTCGACTCGTAACGTCCATGCCACCGTGTCCCTGCATCCGGGCAATGAACTGATCCACAGGTCCTCCGGGGGCCACCTGGACAATTACGAAGTTGATCGTCATGATGCCAATCAGTGTCGGAATGATTAGGAGCAGTCGGCGCAGGATGTAAGGAGTCATCGCAGTCTTTTCCCCAGAGTTCAAATAGGAACGGAAAAACCCGTTATCTTCACAAAAGAGTTAAAATGAAAAAAGTCATCGGAGTGTGGTGTTTTTTATTGTTCACATTGTGCTTCTTTTTGCCGTTTGGAGCAATGGCAGAAATTCGAATTCTTGCTTTAGGAGACTCACTGACAGAAGGATATGGGGTTGAGCCTGAAGAAGCTTATCCCTATCTGCTAGAGCAATTACTGAAAGAAGAAGGCCTTGAGGTGCGAGTGATCAATGGGGGATTCAGTGGAGCAACCAGTGCCAGTGCAGGCACACGTCTCAAGTGGTATTTCAAGATGCGACCCCAGATCATGTTGCTTGCCTTAGGGGCGAACGATGGCCTGCGTGGCTTAGACATCAAGAACATGAAGCAAAACCTGGCGAAAGCAATCCAAATGGCCCAAGAACGCCAGATCAAGGTGGTTATGACCGGTATGCAGATGCCGATCAACTACGGAGAAACCTACATCACAGCATATCAAGAATCTTTTTTTGAATTAGCCCGTGAGTATGAATTGCCGATGGTTGATTTTCTGTTGGAAGGTGTTGGAGGCATTCCTGAGATGAACCTGCGGGACGGTATTCACCCAAACCCAGAAGGTCATCAAGTCATCGCTCGGAACGTTTTGAAAACTCTGTTGCCAATTGTTCAGGCGGAGTCACAGGGTCAGGGCTGAAGCTTCTGTGAACTGTGCTGACGCCACCACTGCACTGGAATCCAACTGGCACTGAGCAGTAGCGCTGCTGCCAGTAGCCAGGGATAGAGCGGTTTTAGAGGTCGAAAGGCGTCTGCGTCTCGCTCCACAGGCTCCAGTTCGTCCAGAAGTTGGTAAATCTTAGCCAATTCTTCGGTACTACGTGCTCGGAAATACTGCCCACCAGTGAGAGAAGCAATCGTCTGTAGCAGCTTCTCATCCAGATCGCGTGATGGATTAACCTGTCTTGTGCCAAAAAAAGTTTGTACCAGCATTTCATCCGCACCAACTCCAATCGTGTAAATTCTAACCCCAGCCTGCTCCGCCAAACGGGCTGCCTGCTCCGGAGAAATATCTCCTGCTGTGTTGGCACCGTCTGTCAACAGGATCAGTACGCGTTCCGATTCTTCCAGTCCTTGTAGACGTTTCACACCAAGGCCGATGGCATTGCCGATGGCTGTGCGCTCTCCAGCCAGCCCAATTTCTGATTCCAATAGCATCTGCTGCACGGTCTTCCGGTCGAAAGTCAACGGTGTTTGCAGATAAGCTTGTTCTCCAAAAAGAATCAGTCCCAAGCGATCACCATCTCTACGTGTAATAAATTCCTGAAGAACATTCTTGACGACATTCAGCCGATTTGTGGGGTTGCCAGATAGTTGAAGATCCTCCTCCTTCATACTCCCTGATAGATCGACAGCGAGCATCAAGCTACGTCCAGACACAGGTAGAGAAATGGGCTCTCCCACCCACTGTGGACGTGTGGCGGCTGCTACCAGCAGAGTCCAGCAAATCAGGGCTAGCAGAAAGGCCAGCTGTTGTGTTTTAAAGCGAGGAGTTTGTGAACTACCAGAAAGCTGTTGCAACCGTTCGAGGAAGGGTACCTGAAGGGCCTGTGGGGGAACTGGAGTAGGTGACCATAGCCAGCGGATCAACAGGGGAAGGGGCCAAACAAGTGCGACCCAAGGCCAGAGAAACTCGAGCATGGTTCAGTTGAGAAGGGTAAGTTTCTTGGGTTTTTGGAGTTGGGATGCAGTGTTTTGGAGTTGAATCCACTCCCTGCACAACACAAACAGTTGTGGGGACAGTGGTTCCTGCGGTGGACGGTAGGGGCCTTCTGACAGAATTTGACCAGTGCCTTGTGTAAACTGGGTTGTATCTCCAGTCTGATCTAGAAACTCCAGCCAGCGCCTGCCGTTTAGGCAAGCGACTTGTTCCCAAGGATGTACCTGTAGAGCAACCTCACGCAATAACTGAGAAAGCTGTCTCAAGGTCCGTGGATCGGCCACTTGCTGCTGTAGCTGATCTAGTTGCTTCAGAGCCAAGCGTCGTGGATGACTGCGCCGTTGCCATCGCCAAAGCCACCAGATGCTTGTGCTGATTAGCAAGAGTCCCAGAATGAGCAGAATCCACCAACCTGGTGCCCAAGGCCACGCAGAAGGTGGGGTTGGAGTGACAATATCCCGCAACTCAGCGAGAGGGTCCATCGGATTCATGGATGCTCAAGAGTATTTAAGTAGTGTGGTGGAAATATCATCTTAAGCAGGGGATAAAGACTTTTCCATGAAGATACTCAGCGGGTCTGCTTGGTACTCGCCGAAAGGCCCAATGTGTTGATAGCCCAGAGATTCATAGAGTTGAATGGAAGTTGGTTGATGAATTCCTGTTTCCAGGCGTAGCAATCGAATGTGATTCTGTGAAGCGAGTAATTCAATTTCCTGCATTAATCGCAATCCAATCGTTGCTCTTCGGTGACTTTCCATGACAAAGAGCCGTTTGATCTCAGTGTAGCTTGATTTAGCGATGAGGGCTACACAACCAACCGCTCTTCCCTTGATAAAGGCACCCAAGAAATGATTCCTCGGTTGCAGCAACTCTTCCAAATCCACAAGGTGATTGCTCTCCGCAGGGTAGAGGTCCTCCATGTAGCGTGTTGAAGAGTCCAGCAGGTGGTCGGCCTCGTTGTGTTGAATTTGCTGGATGACAATTCTGTCCTTGCTCAGGCTGCTAATCTTTGTGCTTCCTCTCACTGAACGCTCATCCCTTTTCTCGAGTTTCGCTGATCTGGTTCATCCGAGCAGCCATGTGGGCAGAGCCTCTTTCCGCAAGTACCTTTGCTACATTTTCAAAATCAACAGTTTCTCGGTTTTGGCTCATTTTTGATTTCCCCAGAATCCTCGTAATTTCGATCCGGAACGCAATGATATTTTCCAACATGGCATTCAGATAGTCTTTGGGTGCATCGGCCATCTGCCAGGCATTCTCACCATGGGTTCGCTCTTCCATCTTCTTCATCAGCTTACCAACAACGGCCAGCTTGGATTTGTCATCATCTTGGTAGTAGATCGTGCCATAAACGTGCACGACCTGGTAGTTCCAGGTCGGTACATGCCTGTGATGAACAGGCTTCTGGGGTACCAGTTTGGTGAAATGTAGGCATCCTCTCCCCGAAAGATAGCAATGATTTCCTGACCGGACGGAAGAAGTTGACGGAGGTCGTTGTTTAGCGCAAGGTGACCAAACATCTCATGATTTCCTTGCAGCATCAGTGGGATGTGATTGGCCACCAAGCCTTGTTCAGTTTGCGCAACTAAAATAGCCAGAGGAAACGTATCAATCAGCTCATAAATCTGGCTAGGATCAGTTTCTTCAAAATGGGAAGGGAGGTACATGTTGGTAGAGTCGAAGGGTAAAAATGACTGAAATACTTTTTATCAAAATTTATCTGCCCTCTGAAGAGCAGGCAAGATGCTTATTTTTTACTGGCGTGTGTGGACTAGCTCGATAGAACACATTGCACAAGGATTTAGAAACGCTGGTGGGGAGTAGGAAACGCCATTATTTGGCTAACCTGGCGTTTGATCGTTCTGAATTATGCACGGATGCAGAGTATGGTGAACAGCTGCTGGGAATTTTGATAGCACGCTTCCCATGCGCAGAACAGCAATTCAGAAAGGGCTAGTTTGTAGTGGGATTTCGATGGTTAGAATTCTGAACAATCTTTTCAAACCTTGTATAGTCAAAAATTTCCTTGATCTTTGTATCAATAGCGTTGGTGTAGTAGCAAAGCAGCTGGAAGTCAAATTCGGTAATCCATGCTTGTCTACCCATTTTCTTTAGCTGGGGTAACCCAGTACTGGCAGCCTCAAAGCTGTCATAGACTCGCAGTGGCACTTTGGGAAATTTTTGTACGAAAACAGCAAAAAACATAAATAACCGAAACCTTGGGTTCAACGCAAACTGAGAGCACTAATGGAATTGTTTGGTATGAACATTCTGCACATCATTTAACTGGTGGAATCACCATGATGGATTCAAGAACTTGCAGACCACCTATGAGCAAGAGCACCAGAAGAAGCCAAACGAAAAGATTTCTACTGTCGTTCATCGTGAAAAACTGAATAAAAATGGCTAGTGTTCAAGGGAAGTCCAGGAGGAAAAGGGCTTCCCAAGCGAGGGCACATGATGAAGTGCAGGGAGCTTATTTGTTGGGAAATCTGCTTCCTGCGGAAGTCACCCCCTGACTGGATTTCGAACTGAGCCAGTGGGAATTCAACCCGAAACACTTTGGTTTTTGTATCTTAGTGTATTACTTTATGGTTCATAATTCGATAAGTGGATCTTCTAGGTCAAAAATTAAGAAGTTTGAATATATATACTAATTGGTATAGATGCGCCTTTTCTAAGTGGAATGAGAAGTTCTGAGCTATTTGAGCAAACAAGGGAAGTCTCGCGTAGGGACTCCCCTATGAAGTGCTGTGGGGATGTCAGGAGTTGGTTGACGATTCCCCACAACAACTTTCACTGGCTGGATTTTTGAGTTCGGCCAGTGAACCGGAGACATTTGATCAGCTTGGCTCCACTGCACAAGGCGTATTGCTTTTAGTCTCCACAAATCTTCTTAATTCTACAGATTTCAGTAGTCAAGCAATGTTTGAATTACGAAACACTGCTAACAAGATTGTTGCTGATAAGTCTCAATATTGATCAAAAATATAAGCCTCTGGATGTGTTAATACAGATAGATACAATATTTGATTTTCTTGACTTGTAACTTATGCCTCTATCTTTCCTTTCATTACTGTTTCCGCAACTCAAGCTAGCCCGATAAATATACTATCGGATCATGTTCACACGATTCTTATTCGGATATCAATTGTTCCAGTGAATTGAATAAGCTAACAATCTAGAAATGACTATGAATTCGGAGAGGGGGTTTTTTGGCAGGAAACTTCTTACGAAGTAACCCGAAGCCAAGGTCCTTGACGAATCTTAGCTTCGGTAGAAATATGTCAGAGGGTAGGAAGTTCGGGAAGAGGTTGCTCCAGCCACTTCAAAGAGAGTTCATTTAGTTTTCCATTTAGTTTCTTGTGCAAAATGAAAACATTGACCCACTGCAGCAGATCCAGATTTCCGCTCTTCACCCCAATATAGCAAGGGGAGTTAGCAATGATAAACTTGGTTTCCAGATTAAAATCAGGATTGTTTTTGGAGATCTCTAGTGCAGCCATGTTCCCTGTGACAATCACGTCAGTCTGACCTGACACATAAGCGGAAATGGTAGCTGCGTTGTCGCCGAAACGGATGATCTCAGCGTCTGCAGGAGCATTTGCGCTGACCGCCAAGTCTTCCAGTGTTCCACCGGTCACTCCCACCTTTTTTCCAGAGAATCCTTTCACGGAATCCAATTCGACGTCTGGCTTGGCAAAAGCTCCGGAATAAAATGGAGCGTAGGCATTAGAGAACCAGATCGACTTGGCTCTCTCAGGATTGGCCCCCATAACCGAAACCACTAGATCAACTCGATCGGTCTCCAAGAAGGGGATCCTTTGTTTTGATGTCACTGGAACCAGTTCCAGTTCAACTCCTAAATCGTCAGCGATCATTTGTGCAATCTCTACGTCATAGCCCACATACTCTCCTTCCTCACCTAATGATCCGAAAGGCGGAAAGTTTTCAGGGACTGCGATGCGAATTTTTCCTGATTTCAGAATGTCTGGCAGTTCTGCCACCGCTGGTGTTGCAGCCATTGTCATCAGCAATACAAAGATCATTGACAGGCTGAGCGACCACTTTTTACAGATTTGCTTGAGCATCATGTTCTCCGGATGATGTTAAGAAAATTAAGTGCACTCCACAGGAGTCACACGGCAGTCGGAAGGTCTTGCTTGGAAACACTTCCGAATTTGCGCTCTAGCTGCTTTGAAAATGCTGAGAGCGGAAAACAAAGGCAAAAGTAGATCAATGCCATTAGGGGAAAAATAACGAAGGGTTCGGTGCCATTAACTGGGGCATTGGCCCAGCGTTTCCCAACACTCATCAAATCATGAAAACCGATGATGAAGGCTAGGGAGGTGCCTTTAATGATTTGCACCATGAAGCCAACTGTTGGGGCGAGGGTGTTCCGGATTGCCTGTGGAGCGATCACTAGTTGCAGAGTTTTGAAGAATCCAAATCCCAGCGCTCGTGCTCCTTCCCATTGACCTTTTGGCACGGTCTCTATGGAACCTCGCCAGACATCAGCGAGGTAGGCAGATGTGTAGAGAGTCAAAGCTCCAATTGCTGCAATCCAGGGATCTACATTTTGGCCGAACAGTCGTGGTATTCCGAGACCAAAAAGAAACAAGAGCATCAGTAGTGGCACTGATTGGAAGAGCCAAATGTAGGCTACCGCTCCAATCCTTGATTTTTGTGATGGGTAGATGCGAAGCAGGGCAATGACTATCCCAATTGCTCCACCTCCGAAGAACGCAAACAGCGAGAGGTAAATAGTAAATTGGGTCGCTTCTAGTAATTGGAAAAGTACGATCCCAAATGGCTTGCCGAAGACGGATACAAAGATCTCTTTCATGGTGCTGACCACCATGAAAATTTTTTGATGAAGACCAACCGAAGAATCCCTTTGAATGAGAGAGCCATCATAATGTAGAGGATTGTCAGAGTGAAAAAGACCTCGAAAGATCGGAAACTTCGACTGTCTATGAACAGGCCTGCAAACGTCAGATCACGCACCCCGATTTCGGCAATCACTCCCGTCGTTAGAAAGAGAAAAATAAATTGACTGCTCAGGGAGGGATACATTGTGGCGATCGCCTGAGGCAGGAGAATTTTCCAAAATGCTATGAAACTTGGAACCCCTAGAGTCTTTGCTGCTTCAAGCTGTCCAATGGGAACGCTGAGGAAGCCGGAGCGCATTATTTCTGCAAAGTAGGCCGAGAAATTGATGATCAGCGCCAACAGTGCATGGGCCCAAAATGCCCACTGGTAGCCGAGAAGTAAGGGTAGTCCAAAGGCAACAAAGAAGAGTTGGACGATGAGCGGTGTGTTGCGAATAAATTCTATGAAGGTCGCTGATAGTTGCCCTAGCACTGGCCAACTGTGATGACGGGCACTGGCCAGCAGGGTCGCCAAGACAAAGCCTATCGTACCAGCTGAGATCGTGAGCACAGCGCTAGTCAGGATCCCTTCTGCCAACAGCAGCAGATATTCAGGACTGCGATAAATTTCAAAAAAGCGTAGTTCCACTGTCATCTCCCCTTTAAACCAAGGCGTCAAGAAGCACTCAGTATGCCAGCATTTAAATAACTGATATTCTTTAATTAAAAAATTAAACTATAAGAAATTCGTTCGAGGTCGTGAGTAATTCAAAGGCACTGTGGTCAATTCAAAGGCACTATTGTACCAAGACTTTTTCAAACTCTGACTACTTCAACCTCCAAGCTAACTTTTCAGCGTTGGCGCCTAAGCATTGTTGAGTTTATGGATGAGTAACTTCAAAGAAATTTCTAACATCCTTTTGGATTTACTCTAGCACAACGTTCTCCGGTGCAATTGGGCCAGGCAATGCC
>Ga0233439_10005839_pt1 | contig 11219 bp, 8 predicted proteins | sample SI_123_September_6_FD_182713 | JGI IMG/M metagenome (GOLD analysis project Ga0233439, IMG submission 182713) | Seawater microbial communities from Saanich Inlet, British Columbia, Canada - SI_123_September2016_100_MG | ecosystem: Environmental > Aquatic > Marine > Inlet | place: Canada: British... | reverse complement strand
GTCTGACACGCGCCGTTCCTGCTCCACTGATCGCTATTTTAGTGATTTCCGCGGTAGTAATTGGATTCAATATAAATACGCTACAGGTAAAAGACATGGCCTCTGTTGCCGGAGGATTACCACAATTTCACATTCCCATGATCCCACTGAACTGGCACACACTCAGCATCATCTGGCCGTATTCTCTTATTCTTGCTGCCATCGGTCTCCTAGAGTCCCTGATGACATTATCGCTGGTGGATGAAATAACGGAGACCCGTGGTCAGAGCAACAGGGAATGTCTTGGACAGGGTATTGCAAATGTTGTGTCGGGCTTCTTCGGTACAATGGGAGGATGTGCCATGATAGGGCAAAGCATGATAAATGTAAATTCCGGTGGACGTGGTAGACTGTCCGGTATTTCAGCCGCAATATTTCTCCTTTTATGTATTTTGTTTGGATCGAAGTATATTGAAATGATTCCGCTTGCCGCATTGGTAGGTGTTATGTTTATGGTTGTATTAAGTACATTTGAATGGTCATGCATCCGTATCGTTCACAAAATGCCGCGTGCTGATGCATTCGTCTTAGTTCTTGTTTCAGGAGTTACGGTATTTACCGACCTCGCTATTGCGGTGGCTGCAGGCGTATTAGTATCCGCTTTGGTTTTTGCCTGGAAAAGCGGTAAGAATATTCAGCTAGACTCACTCGTAAGCACACCAAGGTTATGTGTCTACGGCCTGTCAGGTCCATTGTTTTTTGGGTCAGTGCGAAAGTTCCTTGATTCTTTTGACCCGTATAAGGATCCTGATAATGTAGTCATAGACTTCAGACATTCGAAGGTATGCGACCAGTCAGGTCTTGAAGCAATCAAATCGCTGTCCGACAGATACTTTAACGTCGGTAAACGGCTACACCTGAAACACCTCAGCGAGGAATGCCGTATCTTCCTGAAAAGTATGGAAGTATTTGTCGGTGTAAATGTTATCAAAAAACCACAATTCCGTATGGTACCAAGTCACGAACGGTTGGGGTTGGCGCTGCCGGAAACCGAGCCTTAAACTGTTAACTGAAAAAAGTATCAATTAACATCACATGCCTTTTTATTCACCAATAATTTTCACCAAGACTCTCTTTTTTCGCTTGCCGTCAAACTCTCCGTAGAAAATCTGTTCCCATGGTCCAAAATCCAATCTGCCTTCTGTGATTGCGACAAGGACTTCACGGCCCATTACCTGTCGCTTAAGGTGCGCATCTCCATTGTCCTCACCCGTATTGTTATGACGATATAGTGATAACGGTTCATGAGGCGCCAGCTTTTCCAGCCACTCCTCATAATCGTGATGGAGGCCGGACTCATCGTCATTTATAAAGACGGAAGCAGTAATATGCATTGCATTAACGAGGACGAGGCCTTCCTGTACACCACTTTCTTTGAGACAGGAATTGACTTGAGGAGTAATGTTTATAAACTCTCTTCTTTTCGTTACATTATACCATAGCTCTTTTCGATAACTTTTCATCTCACTTCTCCTTGATGTAATTGTAAATATTATGTATAGGGATTTCAATATTGATAACACTTCGACTCTGCTCAGTGTGATGTTATCCAGAGCGGATTCAAAGGATGGTGATTTTGGAGATAGCGACCTGATCAGGCTATCAATTATAACGGTTGACAACTCATTTCACCATACTATAGAATAACAACAAAAAGTCAAAAGTGCCTAAAGCTTAAAGTGAGCTAAAGTTATGGGAAAATATCTTTTTAACTTTAGGCATTCTAGTTCACTTTAGTCACTTCAAACTTGATTGCGGCTGTGCCGCATTACGTTATTAATGAGGTTTCTTATCATATGAAAACTATGTTATCAGAAATTATCAATTATGTAACAACTGACATATGGAGAATCCGTCTCAAAGACCATCCTCGTAAAAAAATATTCTTCATTACACAGCTTAGAGTTGTGATACTAGCGTTGCGCGGTTTTTATGAAGATAAGTGTAGTTTAAGGGCATCTGCTCTAACTTTCTACTCTTTACTTTCAATTGTTCCTGTTGTCGCTCTGATATTTGGTATAGCAAAGGGGTTTGGTTCTGATAAGGCCCTGGAGAAGCAACTTCTGAAAAAATTTCCCGGTCAGGAAGAAGTGCTCATGCAGGTTATGGAATTTGCTCGTTCGCTTCTCGATCAAACCAAAGGAGGGGTGGTGGCTGGTATTGGCCTGGCTGTGCTTTTCTGGATAGTAATTAAGCTGTTAAGTAATATTGAGCATTCATTCAATGATATCTGGGGAATAAAGAAATCACGAAGCACGGTAAGAAAAATAACAGATTATATTTCTATAATGCTTATCTGTCCCGTTCTTATTATTGTGTCAAGTGGTCTTACCGTATTCATAATTACTCAGGTAACCCACATCACCGAAAAGTTTGCAATTTTAGGTTTTTTCAGTCCCATGATATTCTTTACATTCAAGCTATTACCTTATTGCGTAATCTGTGGAGCTTTTACTTTTATATATATTTTTATGCCGAACACGAAGGTTCGATTTTTGTACGGCCTTATAGCAGGTGTGATTGCTGGCATTACTTATCAAGTTGCACAATGGGGCTATATCCACTCCCAGGTTGGTGTAGCACAGTATAATGCTATTTATGGAAGTTTCGCGGCATTACCTCTTTTTCTGATATGGATACAGATTAGCTGGTTAATCGTTCTTTTTGGAGCAGAAATTTCTTTTGCTCTTCAGAATATAGATACGTATGAATTCGAGCCGGATTGTTCGCGTGTAAGTATCTCATACAAGAGATTACTTGCTTTACATATAATGTACTTAATAACAAAGAATTTTTCTAGCGAAGTTAAGCCTTTAACGGCAAACCAGATTTCCCATGCCCTGGAAATACCTATTCGGCTGGTACATCAAATTCTTTACGAATTAGTTGAGTGTGGAGTTGCTGCCGAATCAAATACTGAAGAGGACCAGGAGTTCGCGTACCAGCCTGCATGTACTATCAATTTACTCACCATAAAGCACGTAATTAATGCACTAGACAAAAGTGGGACTGACGATATACCTGTCGCACAAAATAGGGAATTAAAAATATTTTCAAATACTTTGGAAATGTTTAATGACACTATCGAAAAATCTTCTGCTAATAAGCTTTTAAAAGACATTTAAAAGCTTTCAGCTATACACCGCATTTGTACATGATAACTATTAAGTCCGCCATTTCTATTTTTCTGTTATTTCTCATACTCCCGGGATGCCTTGCAAGATACGGCGAGGGTCGGCTTGATCAACTTCTTTTATCCATAAATGATTTGAAAAAAGAGTGTGAGGTAAATGATGAAAAATTGACTGGAGAGAAAATTAAGGAAAAACTCGGTAAGCCAGGTTTTTTAAAACCTATTTATGAGCGTAATCTCAACTTGTCTTTCCTGAGCGCACTTGAAAATGATGCAGGTGTTTTATTAGTACCAGATCATGCTGAGCTATACGAGGAGATGAAAACAGCTGTCGAGGAAGACAAATTGAGCGGTATCAAATTGCTTTCCTACGTTTATGACAGGATGGGCTCTTCAGAGGATACTTCTCTAACATTTTATATAGGAGGTGATGAAGATACAGAGAGAAAGGCGCCAGATGTTTTCGGATGGGACTATGTGGGCTATGACAATAAAGATAGCGGTGACCTTGAAAGGGGAAGAAAAACTTTTATTGATTATAAAATTGATAGTCCCGCGGACTGCTTCAGACTGCCATACACACTTCTGATAGATACCATTATCGGGCTCAAACAATTTGCCGGGGAGGTCATCAAGTCTCCGATCTCCTTTCTGGAAGAGGAACTGTATGAAAATATCTTTATTGAAAAAAAGGTCCCATTTTACAAATTTGATGGTATTAAAGCTGCTGTTGAGGACTGGCGGAACGGAGTTACCGCACTCACATACCGGTATAGGGTGGATGGTAATCAGGGAATGGTGGCAACTACACAAAACCTGTTAGGAGAAATTCCTCTTATAGGATCGATATTTGACCAGTGGAACAGAACAGATAGTGTTGCTGCAAATAAGTTATTTTTGACTAGGGGTATTTTTGGCGGTGACAACTCTGCACAGAATATGTCATTGTGGGTAGATTATTTAAGGAGACGATCCAAAGAATACCGACAAGACAAACCTTCTTACCTGTCTGACAATTCCTCTTTTGAAGAAACGAATCTAACCGTTAAAGGAAATAAGAACAACACTTATGTAAAGGTGATACCCTATAGGTACGGTAGTAATGTTGATGTTTTGTGGGCATTGTTTAATATATCTCATGGGTATGCCTATGACATGGCAGCAGAGATTGTTTTAAAATGTAATGTGAATCAGGGAGACTCTGTTATCTTAGGCGGACATAGTGGAGGTGTTCAAAGGATTATTTCGACATCAAGGATTTTGTATGACGATGGTATTAATGTAAAAAAAATGTATGGAATTGCAGGTCCTGCCCTGGGATATGCTCCATGCAGTGAAACAAAGATTGTGTTAAATGGTAAACTTCTGCAAGATCCGGTTTCCGAAGTATCAAGATTCCTTAAATACATTACTTTGAATTTATTAACATTAAACATAAAATGGGATTACGATGATCGTAAAGAAAAACAGAAAGAAGATATATTGTATGAACATATTACACCCGGATTTGTTGACGGAAAGACAAGATTAAAGTATGACGGTTTTTTAAGCGAAAACTTTACATTTTTCTTCAGATAGTTTTCTGTAATAATATTCTCAAATTGTATCCTGGAAACAAGATCAGCCGGAACATGTGCGAGCTATAGATTGTTGCTGAAATTGAGAGTGAGATTATCCATGAAAGTTGACATAATTTATTTGGACAGTATAATGATGTCTTCAAAATATTCTATACACAATCATAAACAATAATGAATAAATTACTTCAGATCATTGCGTTCGCTATCCTGATATCCTCGATATTTATAGTAGATAACCCAAAATGTGCTTCTGCGGAAGTTGCTTTTGTTAAAGCTAACGAGGCATGGCAACTGACAGACATAATTCTTAAGAAAAACCATATTATTACCTGGAAAGTAAAAGAGGACGATTACTGGAGCTTTAATACAACAATGTTTCCTGATGGACATAATGCTGACGGAATACCTGTGCCAGCTTTAGAAAGTTATACGTTACCTGGAGAGAATATTGGCATGCTCCTTGGCAAAACAGGTGAAGATAGGATTATATCAATGGGTTTGTCAGGATCCTCAGATGTTTTGTATGGCGAGGAAGGTACTTATTTATATTTGTCCATAAATGATGACTTAATTGGTAAGTTTGGAGAAGGATTCAAGGACAATGACGATACAATAATGGTTACGATAACGCAAACTCCAAGGAATGTCGTCATATTGGAGTAATGTTTATTGATAACAGTCCCGGCTTATCGTCTATAAGAGACTATATTAAAGAGATTATTGCTGAGGAGGCTATTGACACAGACATTAGCTTACTTTTAATTGAGACATCGGAAGATGCGAAGCGATTGCATTTTACTGGTTCTCCCACAGTGAGAATCAATGGAATTGATATAGAACCGAATATGAAAACTATTAAAGGTTATGGTCTGAGAAGTTTCCATTATTTGGGGGAAAATCAGATAACCCTACTAAAAGTATGATTAGAGACACAATCAAAAAGGTAAGATAATATCTATTGTTTTATCTTACGAAGCCTGAACTCCACATTCTTTTCTACCTTCCTGAAAATACTCAAAGCGGAAATAATTACCCATAAAACGTTGATATAATAAACAATGCAATAGCGGCATATATAATAAAAACGATTTTATTGTAAATGCCACAATATGCTCCTTCCCTGTAATGCGTTAGTGTGTAAGCGCTTAGCATGAATTATTCCTTTGGGTAATTTGGTTTTACTATATATTGATCATTTAGGCACAATTTTAGCGAAGTGTAGCTCTCAGAGTGTAAGCAAACGCTGAAAACATTTTCAGGGAATATGTAACAGCAGGGAGTTAGTGCTTTTCTAAATATTAATTAATATTGTAAAATTGACCTCACCTTCATAAATGGACGAATATATTGCCATATCAATAAATGCTTTAGTTGAAAACGCAAAGATAGAGTTTGATGTATTTTTGAAAAGCGACGTTAATGGACGCTCCAACTATATCTTGTTCTGCCGTGGGAATCAACAATTCAGCCCTGAAAGAAACGAGGAATTGTTAAACAGGAATGCAGAAAGGCTTTATATTTCTACAAAAGATATTGATAAATATCTAAGGTATCAGGAAAAAAATCTTAAGTGCATTGTTGAAGATAGTAGTAAAAGTTCTTTGCAAAAATCAGGAGTGCTTTATCAGGTTGCAAAAAATTTAACACAGGACGTTTTGGATGACCCAAAGTCCGGTCAGAATATCGGACGAGCTTCTACATGGGTAGGTAATACGATTACCCATATTATGCAAAATGAAAACACATTCTCCAGTTTATTTGAAGTTACTTCCAAAGATTATCAAACGTATACGCATTCTATTAACGTATCAGTAATCGGATTGCTTTTTGGCAAATATCTTTCCTTAACACCAAATGAATTGGAATGTCTGGGTACAGGTCTGCTGTTGCATGATATCGGTAAGTCAATACTCCCTCAAGATATCCTAAACAAAGACAATAACCTCACGAGTAAAGAGTTTAATATAATCAAAAAACACCCTAAAGCAGGACTGGATCTATTAGAACTCATGGGTGACATTGATGGACTCTCTTTGAAAGTAGTTATTCAACACCACGAAAACAATGATGGTACAGGATATCCTTATGGAATCGGAGGTAGCGACATCCATTTATTTGGACATATTTCTCGGATAGTTGATGCATATGATGCAATGACTTCCGACAGACCATTTGCGGCCGCAATGAAGCCTTTTGCTACACTGTCAATATTAAAAAAAGAGAATCCGCTTTATTTTAATGAGGAATTGTTAAGAGAATTTATCTGCTTTCTTGGGCCTAAGGATCAACGCAACAAATGTAGAATTGATGATATATTATCAACTACAACGTCTGTAGCTAAATAATGTAACTTGCAACTCATACACTGCATTGCAAATAATACACAAGTTTAGACTCCATATAGATTTAATATCACCAGGAAGCTTAAAAACAGAAATATTTGCTCATAATTCGGTTCTAAAAAATAATCCGGCAATCGTCAATATTAAATAAAAACTACTCCCGTGGCTTGAAAAGCAATAAGATGAAAGAATGTATTATTTTCAGATATGAGAACACTCCTAATATCACTCTATCTTAGACAACTCGATATTCTACAATATGCATATGAATGCAAATGCAAAGGCAGCAAAAACAGAAAAATAACAGGCAATTGTCGATTTTGTTAAGACATCTCTCCTCTTTTTTGATATAAGATAAAAAATGTAAACACTTCCCAGTACCCCCGCGAGTATAAACAGTAGTTCAATTGCTGACATATCCCCTATTTTGTTGGCAAGCAAAACTTCATTTTCAACTCTTACCGATTGATAAAGACCTGTTATCTCCATCAACGTCCAGAAATCTGCTTTAAGTTTGTTCCAATAAAAAGCAAGATGTCCCATAAGCGCAAGCGGAATAGCGGCATATCCGAAGTCAGTAATTCTTGTTTTCACATTGTCAAACGAAAATCTATTGCATACATAATCAAGGATAACGATAGAACCAGATGGGAGAAAAGATACAGAGATGAATATTACGGTGTAAAGTATGGTTTGATTGATTCCAATAAGGCGGTATAAAGATTGAAACCACTGAGAATCTATGCTGAGGAGACTCCCATACTCTACTAATAGTATACCCAATAGTGATAAGCATAGTAACGACTCAGGCAATGATCTGCTGGACATGTTACCTATGTCACTTCCCGGCACATGAAGATTGACCTCTATAGAACTGTGACTGCAATTCTTATAACAATTCATACATAAAACACAATCTCTACCATTTTCCAACCCATATGGATGTAAATACATTGGACAACCTTCTGTTAATTGTGTTCCCAGATAACAATCGTGAGTTTCGCATTGATTAAGACATACACTTCTGTTTGCTTTCAAAGAAGTTATTGATACAAGTGAATAAACACCAAACAAACCGCCCAATGGACAAACATATCTACACCATACTCTTCTTTCGAAGATAAAGCCTGAAATAACGGCTCCCGAAAGAATAAATATAATCAAGTATGCCGTTAATGTCGAAGAGTGTGGAATTGATGTGACGCCTTCAAACCAGAAGACTAATATTATTAGTCCAATGGTAATATACTTTCCGTGTAAAACCAGTACCTTTGGTATTTGCAGATTAAAATTTTTAAATCGTTTCACCAGATCTCCAGCCGCAGCAAAAGGACATATTCCACATAAAAATCTTCCGGAAACAAAAGTTATTAAGTACATACCAAATATGCCTGCCGACCAGAATAATATATTTATAAAATTTAATTGCCCCTCTTTATGTCCCGTGAATAGCATTAGAAGTGTAATTACAAGAAATAGTGAACCTAAAACCTGAAGACCAGATGGGTAAAACTTACTCTTTAAAAAACTCTTAACTGCATCAAATGAAAGAATATTAAAGGACCATTTTTTTTCTCCCATTGGTATGCCAAAAAAGATTTGTTCTGACGTAATTACGTCACCCTTTGCCAGGATAACTGCGCGTCTCAGCACATTCTCAAGCTCTTTAACATTTCCCGGCCAATCATAACTCATCAACCTTCCCATCGCATTGTCAGATACATTTTTCACATCTTTGTGCAATTCACGACTGATCTTCTTAAGGAAGTCTTTTGTGAGCATTGGAATACTGCGTTTCTGATCTCTAAGAGCTTTTAATTGATAGTGATTCTTGCTTAATATCTTATATAGACTCTTATCAAATTTACCTTCCTCTATAGACGAAGCAATGTCTTTAGACACAGATGTAATAATTCGTGCATTCGAAAAGATGGTGTCATTCCCATTGACACGATTAAATTTTCTTTCCTGTAGGTAGTTCAGTAATTTGATTTGGTTTGCTTGATTCAACTTATCAACATGATTCAAAAAAATCATTCCCGAATCAGCCAGCTCTATAAATCCCAGACGTGTTGCTATATCCTCTGTTTCAATACCTTTTTGTGGAGATAAATTGTCCTGTAAATCTTTCCCTGTTGAGTCATCACTGTTTATTACGTAAGGAGTTTTTTCATATCCAAAAAGCTCTTCACCCCATGATTCACTGTCAATGTCTCTACAATCAAACTCTACAAAAGGGCCTTTATGACGTTTGCTCTTGTAGTGTATGATCTTTGACATAGGCACTTTTCCGGTCCCATCTTCACCGCCTATCAATACCGGTTCATTGACTGACGCCATGGACTCAACGAAAGCATTTATTTTGTCAATATATTTACCTTTACCTACAAAACCCGGCTTATCCGGAACTTGCCTGCCACTTATTCCCTCTGCAATCTGTATCCTTCTTTTAAGACGTGCATGGGAAATCGCAAGGGCAATGTGATTTGCCATAATCGTCAATCCTCTGATATCGTCATATGTGTACTTTCTCTCATCAACAGTTTGAATGTTAATTGCGCCGATAACATCATTCTTTTCACCTAATGGTAAAGACAAGAGTGAGGATAAACGTTCTTCATGGATTTCCGTTATAAACTTCACTCTCGGGTCTGTGTGGGCATTTTCAAGAGCAACCGGTCCGCCATTCTTAACTACCCACCCGGTAACCCCTTCACCTTCATCTAATCGCATTCTTACATTTTTCATTGCTTTATCATCAAAACCAACTGCTGCTTCCAACACCAGATCATGGGTAACCCGGTCAACTAGGTAGATAGAACACGCATCCGCTTTCATTTCCTTGTTAACGACCTTAACGACTGACAAGAGTGTTTTATTAATGTCTTCCGATGAGTGGAAAAGCTTGGTTACTCTATTTATTACGTCTAATTTCCTCTCTTTTTCAAACTTATCTTCAATTACTTCAACTATCTTGATTTTTTCCTTTTTAAAAAAATCAAAGAAGGCTTTTATTCTCATTGAAACAACTCTCGTCAAATATACACTCAAAACAGGATTTTTTTGGATCAGTTCCTGGATATCATCATTGTAAATTACAAAGAGTTCAACATCTTCCTTTGCCTTTTTGGTTGCAAGATATGGTTCATCGGTAAGGAGAGAAATAGCGCCAAAGCAATCCCCTTCACTGAGCATTGCCACGGCAATCTCTTCACCGCTGCTATCAACTAACGTTTCTACTACGGAGCCGGAATGAATGATAAACAGACAATTTCCCTTCTGTCCTCTTTCGCATATAGTCTGACCAACCCCATAATATTGGACTTGAAGCTTAGATACAATCTTCTTTAAAAGATTGTTTGACAATAAGGAAAAAGGTTCATAATTCTTAAGAAAGTCTCTTTTTTGTTTAAAAAAACTCTTCTTTTCTGTCATTTCGTTTTTTTTATAAATAAAACTAAAAGATCTTTAATTGTGAATATATCATAAGTTGTTTTGTGCTAATTGATTAAGAGTATATTCATTTTGTAGATTCTATACTACATTATTAAATTATGAAAAAAACAGTTATATTTACAATTATTTATAACAAACGGATAAAATTACCACACTCTATAACGTTCATTAGCATACCAACGTTTATACTATCAATATATAACTATATGTCTGAGACAATATCACCCCTATGCTAAAGGACTTTTTCTTACGAGAGCTTCAATCAAATAATCAATCGATCATAGTAATCGAATGTTTATAACTAAATTGCAAGAAAAGAGTTAGCTACTTCCCATCAAAAAAACAGAAAATCACTTGACGAAAACAAGTTTTGAGGTATAATCTCTGAACTATTTTGTATTTCAGGCTGACAGAATATCTCAAATTGAGAGAGGTTGATTTTAGCCACTTTTTTGCGTGAAATGAAGGAATTACCGCAATAGTAGATTGTTTTTTATTTTTAATTTTGAAAGGAGAAGTGGAATGCTTAGTAAACTGAAGATTGCATCTTTATCGCTGATGGTCGTGGGATTACTTTTCTGTGTAAGTAAGGCAACTTATGCTGGGGAGACAGATTGGAGACCTACTGACACAGGGTCAATTCTCGTTCAGGTTATAGCACTTGGGTAT